>Ga0163151_10007759_pt1 | contig 12390 bp, 10 predicted proteins | sample OliLakLV19MP5IB2_FD_145596 | JGI IMG/M metagenome (GOLD analysis project Ga0163151, IMG submission 145596) | Freshwater microbial mat bacterial communities from Lake Vanda, McMurdo Dry Valleys, Antarctica - Oligotrophic Lake LV.19.MP5.IB-2 | ecosystem: Environmental > Aquatic > Freshwater >...
GGTGTTGCCGGGCGGGGCCAGGAACGCATTCACAGATATTATTACGTTCGGACGCAGTGGATGCCAGAGATCAGCGTGAATCGGCTCCAAAATCGAGTAGGTCGTCTATTAGTAGTTGCCGGTCATTCATTCCACGTTCATCCCTGCGATTCTGGACCTCGAAGAGGTCGCAGCGTTTCGCGGAGACCCCCGGAAAACGTTGTGAGCGCGGCGAGCATCCTGAAGGGACGCCATAACCGTGGGCATCTGGCATCCCTTCAGGATGCAAATCCACTGACAGCGCTTCCGGGGGTCTTCGCAAAGCCTCCGACCCCCGGCGACTCTCTGCGAACCCTTCGGGTTCAAGAAAAGTCGTGGCCACCAATCAGCGACTGCATCCATCAAAAAAACAGCCCCCGGCTTTTCGGCCGGGGGCTGCACGTTTTTGGCAAACCAGTCGATCAGCGAGCCGTTACAGACCCGGATCGACGCGGATCACGCCGCCCTTGGGCTTGTCGCCGGTGTCCTTGCCGGTGCCGAAGACGGAGATGTACAGCCCGCCTTCTTTGTCGAAGGCGAGCGCCGTCGGCCGGTCGAGCTTGTATTCAACGACCTTGCCGTCCGCCCCCTTGGCCGTCAGGCTGATCTTGTTCGCCTTGCACGATTCGCTGTCGATCACCAACTCGAACAGGCCCCCCTGGGCGGGATCGACCCAGGAGAAGTCGACCGCGTACAGCTTGCCCGACGGGCTGTAGGCCAATCCGCAGATGTCGTTCAGGCCGGTGGTGTACTTCTTGGTCAACTTCCCTTCGGCGTCGTACATCGTCAGCAGCGAATCGCCCGGCATGTTGACTTCGCCTCCCTGGCTGACCACCAGGCTATTGCCGTCGGGGTGAACCGTGATGCCGATCGGCGCGTCGACTTCGACGGCGACTTTCGTGGCGATGCTCGGCGTGAGCGGACCCGGCTTGCCGTCGGCGATCACCGACTTGGCGATCCAGCCCTTGGTGTCATCGCCGTTGGACGTGATGTAGATGGCATCCTTCCAGACGACCGCGGCGTAGAAGTTCCCTTCCCCCTTGGGACTGGTTTCCTCGTTGGGAGCGATCGGTCCGAGAGTGAACTCGGCGGCGTCTTCCTTGCGGGGCTTGCCGGGAACGGCGTCTTCGATTTTGTAGATGCGGACCAGTTCCTCGCCGTCCTTGCGGCTGCCGTCCGGGACAATCAGCTTGTCGGTGCCCCACAGCGCGACGCCGAGCGGGCCGATGTTGTACATCGGGCCTTTGCCGTAGATGTCGAGGGGGGTGGGGTAGCCTTCGATTTCGAGATAGATCTTGGACGGCTTGCCGGGAACGTATCGGAACACGCCCTGGGCGGAGACGGCGAACACGTGTCCGGTCCCCGGATGGACCGCCACGCCCGACGGATTGTCGAGGTGGATGATGGCTTCCTTGGTCATCTGCCCGGTGGCTTCGGCCGGCTTGGCCTCCGCTGGTTTCTCTTCGGCCTTCTTTTCCGCGGCCGGCTTGTCTTCGGCTTTCTTCTCGGCATCCTGAGCGACCGCGGGCCACGCCGCGCCGCCGACCAGCGCCGCCGCCGTCAGCAGGCTGAGCCACCATTGGTGCATCCGCAACATACTCTGCATCCTTGTTCGTTGGGCTGGCGAAATCTCAAGGGGGGTTGAATTCAAGTCCCACCGCGTCCGGCATCCTACAGGGTGTTCGCCGGTTGTGCAATTTTCCGGGAGGGCGAGTTGCTCTTGGTAGGGTGCAGTCGAGGCTTTGCGAGGCTCTTCGTTGGAGTCCAGCCTTTAGGCTGTTTTCGATGGACGCGCCGAAAGACAGCCTAAAGGCTGGACTCCAACGAAGAGGGTGAGCCTCGCAAAGCCTCGACTGCACCCTACGGAAATCTGGAACCAATCCGCGCTCTTGCGACCCGGGCACGATCGGAGCAAGATGACGGGCTGCGGGCCGCAGGGTGTCGACGCTTCTCAAACGCGGGAGCCACAGTCATGACCACGGTACTCGTCGTTGACGATTCCGCCGTTGACCGCCGATTGGCGATGGGGCTGCTCGAACAGAACGCCGGCTGGACGATTCTGCCGGCGGCCGGCGGGGCCGAGGCGGTCGCCGTCGCCTTTAAGACGTCCGTCGATCTGGTGCTGACCGATTTGCAGATGCCCGACATGGACGGGCTGTCGCTGCTCGCGGCGTTGCGACGGGACAAGCCCGATTTGCCCGTCATCTTGATGACCGCCGCCGGCAGCGAGGATCTGGCGGTGCAAGCGCTCCGGCTCGGTGCGGCCGGTTACGTGGCCAAGCGGAGTTTGGCGGCCGAACTATCGCCCACGGTGCGCCGCGTGCTGACGGCCGTCTCCGAGGAGCGATCGCAACAGACGCTGCGCAGCCGGCTGTTGTCGCGACAGGAAACCTACCGGCTCGAACCCGATCTGACCGTGCTCATGGCGTTGTCGCGGCATCTGCGGCATTTCATCGGGGACGTCTGGCAACTCGACAAGACGACGCAGCTTCGCATCGGCACGGCCATCGAGGAGGCGCTCTTGAACGCGTACTACCACGGCACGCTGGAAGTCAGCTCGAACCTCAAAAACATCGAGCCGGACGATTTCCAGTCCGTTGCCGAACAGCGCCGGCTGCAGAGGCCCTACAGCGACCGCCGCATTGAGGTGCGGATTGCGTTATCGCCGGAAGACGTGACGCTGGCCATCCGCGACGAAGGTCCGGGATTCAATCCGGCGGCGTTGGCCGACCCGTGGAGCGGGGAGAATCAGGACCGTCCCTGCGGACGCGGCGTGAGCCTGATGAAATCGTTCATGGACGACGTCCGCTACAACGCCGCCGGCAACGAAGTGACGCTCACGAAGAGACGGGCGTAAACGTGCAAAGTGACCCGGACGCTTTGAACGTCCGGGTCACTGGCGAGTTGCCGTCGCTGGCGCTCCGGGCTGTGAAGTGGATCAATCGTCGCGGCGGACGGTTTCGCGCAGCTTGCTCCATCCGCGGAGGAATTGATACTTCGCGGTGTCGCGCACCGAACAAACGCCCGGCGGACGCGGCGTCAGGCCCCAGTTGCGCAAGCCGTGATTGAACTGGTAGACCATGCGGCGGCGGTCGAGGTCGGGCGTGCGGAACGTGATGCTGAACGAGACCGACACCTCGTCGCCGTTCTGCACCCAATGCGGGAACGTCACCGGAAAATGCAGCCCCTGCCCCGGTTGCAGATCGCAGGTCCAGCAGCGGTCGCGGTTCTCGTCCTGCAGCGTCATGTTGCGGACGCGGCTGCCGTAGAAGCGTTCCAGATCCTCGTGCGACAGAATCGCGGGGTCGAGGCCGTCGAACTGCCGCACCGTCTTGCTGCCGCGAACCTGGAGCAGGAAATTGTGTTCGGGATCCATGTGATACGGCGTCACCGAGCCGGGGGACGTGATGAACAGGAACGCCTGCGGTTGTCGCATTCCCGGAGCGAGCGGCTCCGAATGCAGGCGGACTTCGGCGAGACACTGCTCCAGCAGTGCGCGGTACTCCGGATCGTGCTCGACCCACTTCAGCACCAGCCACGACTTGCACTCGCGGATGCGGCGGATGGTGTCGGCGACCGACAGCCCGTTCCGCGGCGTCAGTGCCTGATCCTGATTCACCGGCAGCGTCCCCGCGTTGTATTCGATGTGCTTCTCGGGCAGCGTCTTCGCGAGCTCGAGCACCCGGTCCAGATCGAACAGCGGATGCTCGCACAATCGATGACCGATGAGAAACGGGCGCCTGCCGAAACAACTCCCGAACTCTTCGGCATCAATCTCCAGCAATTCGCGGTCGCAAGCCACGCTTGCGGTTTCGCGCTTCGGCATTTCCAACATCGCGGTGCTCATGGTGATGCATCCTTCTTCGGTTTGACCAGCGATTTGACCGCGCGGGCGAACGGCAGCAGGCCCAGCATCAGGTTGCCGCGCCACGAGCCGGTCGAGACGACCACGCGCTGAATGGTGCGGCGTTCGCGCCACAGCCGGCCGATCATGAAGTGCCCCGGCTTCGCGCAGGAATCCATCCACTTCAGCCCGCATTGCCGGTGGACCCAGTCGATGTTCTCCAGTTCGAGCTGCACGCCCGGCGAGAACTTGGCGAACGACTCGTCGAAGGCAATCTTGAACGCGAACCCGCCGTCCCCCGCCAGGAAGTTCACCTTGAGCGCCACCGGCCGGTCGTCGAGGAACAGCCCCAGAAACACGGCCTGATTCCGCTCGGCGGCAGCCGTGACGATCGCGCGGAAATACGCGGCATCCGCTTCCGCCGCCGCGAACGCAGTCTGCTCCAACCCCTTCCATCCGGCCGCTTCGAGCGACAGGAAATGCTCGATCCACGGTTCGATCCGTTCGCCAGGCGTCGAGGTGCGGACTTCGACGTGACCGCGGTCATTGAACCGCCGACGCTGGCGGCGCAGCTCCTGGCGGTTGTGGCAGGTCATCGTCGCTGCGCAGTACGCCTCCGCCGTTTCGGCGGGGGCGAGCATCGCGCGGTTGTATTGATGGGCGACATGCAGCGCGGCGGCGCGTTCGTTGGCGACCTCGATCAGCGCTTGTTGAAACAGCCCGCCGCCGTCGATGTGCGGCAACTCCCACAGCGCGGGTCCGCCGGGTTCGGACTGCATCCACGTCCACAGGGCGCGGAGCGCTTCGACGGCGACGCCCTGCCGCAATAACGGGGTGCAGAGATAGCAGTAGGGATGCTGCCACGACGACCAGGCATCGACCGGCCAGCCGCCGTAGCGCTCGCGGACCAGCGGCACCAACCCGCAGAGTTCGGGCGGATCTTGCGGCCGCGCGCCGTTGCGATAGACGCACGCCAGACGGATGTGTTGCGATCCGGCCAGCGCCCGCCACGCCGGCAACAGCATCCACGATTCGTAGAACGGATTCGATTCGATCGCGTGCCAGGCCAGATCGTCCCAGGCGGCGCGCAACGACTCCGCGACGTCGGCGGAGTCGCAGCATTCGACCCAGAACTCGGCCGGACGGCGCACCGGGGCGGCGGTCGATCGTCCATCACCGAGGGCGAGTGTCACCATGACGCGGGGAGGCTCCCTTGCCACGCGAATGACAGACCTAGCCGGAATGTCCGCGGGCTGGGGGAACCCTACGTCACAGAGTCGCGGCGGCAACTGGTTGCACGCGGCAACCGTGCGGCGGGATGTTGCCGAAAGACAACACGGCGTCAGAGGCGGACCGGGAGTTCAGAGCCGGAGCGTGTCGCCCCGGAATTGGGAGTTCGCAGCGAAGATCGGGGCGACACGCCCCGGCTCATAAAGAACACATTGACAGCGATGCTTACTTCGAATCCAACGCGAAGTCGAACGTGTTTGCGCCCTGTTTGACATCGGCAGTCAAGGCCCCGCGCTCGAGGTACTTGGCGGGGATCGTGACCGCCTGCGCCGCGGCGGCCTTGGGATCGCTGTTCTCGCCGATTTCCGGTTCTCGCGGCTCGATTTCGACGCGGTGCATGCCGAGCATTGCGCCGGCTCGATCCTGGCTGAACATCAGTTTGTATTTGCCGTCGGCATTCGTGCCTCCATAGGCCGGAGAGCCCCCTTCCTTTTCTGGAATGAAGCGAATATTCACGTGCGGCAGCGGTTTTCCGTCGAGCGTGACGGTTCCCGAGACGGTGGCGAGTTCCGGGCCATCGGCCTTGCCGCAGCCCAGACACAGGACGGGGATCGTTGCATAAACGAGGAACGTCCGCAGCGAGACACCGGTCATGTCAGTTCCTGCAATGAAGGCGAAGATTGTCGAGTCGCGAAGCCGCCAGCGCGATCCACCGGCGGCTTTGCGAGAGAAGGAGACCGGAGGCCGATTCCCGAGACGGTTAGAATTCGCCGACCACTTGACCGTCGTTGATGGCGGCCAGCCGCTGGTAGATGCCGTAGGGGCCATTCACGACAGCCGCGGAATACCCCGTGGCCGTGTTGTCGATGTTCTCGCTGAGGAATCTGACCGCGCCGTCCCCCATTAGGAAGTGGCCGCCCCCGACGTGCGTGCTATGGAAATTGCGGTGCAGATTGGAAGCGGCCAGCGGGGGGCCGTTGAGTTTCTGGTGCGCCGCACGGAGGTGAAGGTCGGGCCCATTGTTAGTGGAGCCGTTGTTGGTGCAACGGGGACCGCCCGCGGTGGTCACGTTGCCGTAGACGAACTGCCGCCGCGAGCCCACATTCGTGGCGCCGTTGATGTCCGTAATCAGCGGGATCCAGCGGACTTCGCCGATCGCGAACGCGTTCGAGGTGCCGTCGGTGATGTCGCGCATGCGGCGGCTTCCGTTCACGATCAGCAGGCCGTTGTTGCGTGCATCCACGGTCACTGCGGTTCCGACTTCGGTGCAGAAGATGCCGTTGAACGCCCCCCGGCAGCCCATGTAGCTCGACGTTGCGATGGCCGCCGTGCCAGCTCCGTTTGCCGTGTCCGCGGCCCCGCCGTTGTTGGCGTCCCGCGACGGCTTGACGTCGCTGGGGCAACTGAACGCGGCGAGCGGCGTCCCGACCAAAGCTTGATTGCCCGTGATCGGCGCCGCACACGACACGCAGGCGTACGGCGTGGTGTTGAAGTTGAATTGGTTGTACAGCGGGGCCTGATCGATATGGGGCAGGATGTGGGTCGCCCACGACCAGCCGCTGCCGATCCGCTCCGCGTTGCCCGCGACCACGTCACTGAATCCCATCGGGAAGACATTGAAGTTGTCGTGATAATTGTGCAGCGCCAGACCCAACTGCTTCAGATTATTCCGGCACTGCGTGCGGCGGGCGGCCTCGCGCGCCTGCTGGACCGCGGGGAGCAACAGGGCGATCAGAATGGCGATGATCGCGATCACCACCAGCAGTTCGATCAGCGTAAACGCACGACGGGGAGAACCTGGAAGACGATTCATGAGCGACTCCTACCCTGCGGGAATGATGGAGACGAACACTCTCGATGATGCCAGCCGTGCGAGGAAACGCCTCGATGCGAATTCGGCTAAAATCAATCGTCACCTATGGATCGTAGCCGCCGCCGCCCGCGACATCAAGGAAATCTCCTGAAAAGTCGCGTCGTCAAATTGAGATTCTTTGTCGGAACACGGCTTACAGTCCGAACGCGATTGGCAATCGGCACAGGCGGCACGCGCCGATCTTTTTCGGCCATCGTCAATCTCCCCCGCGAGGATCGCCGAACCAACCAAGACGTGAAACCGTGAAACGGAATCTTGCGGCTGCGCTGCGTCGCCGCAGGAGGCCCGCCCGGCTGCGCGACGCTCGAAAGAGGCCCGATGTCTTCGACCGTGGCGGATCAGACCGCTCCACCCGTGTGGATTGCCGACGTCTGTCACCGCGTCAGCGAAGCGCTGGGATGCCGCATCGAGTTTCATGCCGCCGAAGACCCGGCGGTTCGCGCCCCGGCGGGCCGGGTGGTGTGGCGGAAGGCGGTCCATTCGGGAGAGGATCTTGCCGGACATCTCTGCCTGACGTCGGTCGCCACGGACAACGACCGGGAGCGGTCGCGGCTGATCGGCACGGCCGAGGTGGTCGCCGATCTGGTGGGCCGTCTCGCCACGGCGGAACGGCGGCTGGAATCGCGCGGCCGCGACGTCTCCACGCTGATGGAGCTCGGCCGCGCGCTGCCGCAGGCCTCGACGTTGTCGGCGACGCTGGACAAGTTGCTCGCAGCCGCCGTGGAGCTGACCGGCTACTGGTCGGCCGCGTTCTTCCTTGCCGATCCGCTGGCGCTGTCGTTTCAGATGCGGCAGTCGCGCGGGCTGCCGTCGTCGGGGATGCCGCATCCGCGGCGGATGTGGTCGGAATGCCCCGATGCCGCGGCCGCCGCGCATGGCGTGGTCGTCTTGCAGCGACCGGTTCCGGTCGCCGCGGGGTGGCTGCCGGCGGGCTGCGCAACCGGCTTCGCGGTGCCGGTCTCATCGCCGGCCGGTCCGCTGGGCACGCTGTGGTGCTTTGATCGCCGGCAGCGGACGGTCCAACCGGACGACGTGCAGGCGTTGAACTCGGTCGCCGCGCAAACCGCGACGGTGCTCGAACGGGCGGTGTGGCAGCAGGAGAGCGTCGCTCAGAAACGGTTGAAGGACGAGCTGCAAGTCGCCTCGCGCCGGCATCCCGGTCATGCCTTCGGCCCCGTCCCCAAGGACTGGAAGCTCGACATCGCCGTGCGGACCGCTTCAGCGGCGGAGCTGGGGGGCGACCTGTGCGAGTTGTGGCCCGTCGGCAACCGCCGCCTGCTGGTGGCGATCGGCGACGCCGTCGGTCACAGCGTCCCCGCCGCGATGATCATGGCGGTCGCGCGCGGCTCGTTGCGGACGTTGATCGCCGGCAAAGAGCAGGCTGCGTTCGGCGTTGAAGAGTTCGTGGCCCGGCTGAATCAGGCGCTCTTCACCGTCACCCGCGGCGAACAGTTCATGACGCTGTACTGCTGCCTGCTCGACCTCAAGAACATGACGCTCAGCGCCACCAACGCCGGACATCCGCAGCCGTGGCTGCTCCGTGGGAACGAAGTGGGTACGCTCGGCGCGCACGGACTGTTGCTGGGCATCGCGCCGGAGACCGCCTATGAAGCGGCACGCATCAAGCTGCAACCCGGCGACTGTCTGGTGTTCTACACCGACGGCATCAGCGAGGCGATGTCCCGCACGCGCGAACTATTTCGGCCGCAGGGCGTGCTGAAGGCGCTCAAAACCGGCCAGTGGCGAACTGCGGACGAAGCGGCCACGTGCGTGTGGACCGCGCTGCAACAACATCAGGCGGTCGCGCGCGGAACGGACGACCAGACGCTGCTGGTGATCCGTTTGCCGGGAAAGTGATCTCGATCTTATGAACTGATACGATCACAAGACGCGATCGTCTTCCGTCCGTGTCCAACGAACCGGTTTCCGATGTGGCTCATCGAACGCGATGTCTTCGAACCATCCATGATGGTGGAACTGATCGGCGCTCTTAACAATCGCGGGGCGTCGTTCCGTCAGTTCGCAGGGACGGAGCCCCTGGATGACGGCAGCGTATTGCAGATGACCGGTTTGCACGCTTCGTGCTGGTTCGTCACGCAGGCAGCCCATTCCCGAGCCTGGCCGTCCAGCACTTGGGGAACTCCAGGCGATTTCTCGGTTACGGCTTATCGGCAACGCTGGCGAGCGTGGCTGCTGAATGCGGATGCCGAATCTCTCTCCTTGGGAGAGTTTCTGTGGAAGCGACAGGAGGTCTGGCATCGCTGGCAGGATGATTCGGGGAGGCTCTTCGTCAGGCCGGACGATGGCTTCAAGACTTTCACGGGTTCTCTCTTGTCACTCTCCGGTCTGGAGATCTGGTGGGAGGCTCGGCAAGCTTTCATGACTCCGACTCACACCCGGATCTGGGTGTCGCATCCGCAGCCGATCCACGAAGAATACCGCGTCTTTGTGGTCGACGGGCGCGTCGTGACGGCCAGCCAATACCGCCCTGGCATCGCACTCTGCGAGAATTGCGAACTCGCGGCCTTCGTCGAAGCCGCGGTTTCGGACGTTCAACCAATCATGCGGATGCTGGCGGTCGATGTCGCATCAACGGATGAGGGGCTGCGCGTCGTCGAAATCGGATGCATCCCTTGCCTCGATTTCTATGCGGCCAATCTGATGGAGTTGACCGCTGCAATCGAGATCGACTAACACCAGACCCGCAACAGCGAGCGATCATTCATAACCGGGCGAAGCCTCGCACCCACAGAGCGGCCGCACCACGGAAAGCCGTCCTCAGTTGTTGCTGAACTTGAGCCGGCGGACCGCTTCGCGGCCGAGCGGGTCTTTCAGGAACCTGCAGTAGCACTGCGGGCACAGGTCGAAGCGGAAGACCTTCGCGCCGTTGGCTTCGAGGTCGCCGTCCAGCGCGCCGCCGTGATCGAGCACGTCGGCGACCTCCTGGAGGTGGTCGTGATCCAGATCGGCTTCTTCGAGCCGTTCGGGATCGAAGGCCGGATAGCTTTCCAGCCGGACGACGAACCGCTGCTCGTCCAAAGGACGGCTGCATAAGTCGCAGGAGAAATGGAGCATGATCGCGCCGTTTCTGCACGCACACGTTGGGACCGGGTTGTCTCGCCTCTGCGGTCGATTGTAAGCACAAATCAAAAAGCCGGAAAAGATTCGTTTGGCAAAAATCTTCGCGCTGTCGGATTCCCGACAATGAGTCGCCGCGTTGAGCTTGACGGCGTCGCGCGCAGTCGCTCGCGATCGGCGCGTCGTCCAATGGCGGATCGTGCCTCGCGGCGAGTACACTGTCCGGCCTCCCGTGTCCATTCCGAATCGCGGAGACCGCGCCGATGTCCCGTGCGATGTGGTCCGTGCTGTGGTGGCCCCTGGCGTTGACGCTCGGCTGCGGCCCGTCAACGCCAACGGTCACGCCCGCTACGCCCGGCAAGCCGCTGTCGCAGGCGGAAGCGGACGCCGCCTTTGCCGAGCAGGCCCGGTACATCAACTTCCTCGATGACGTGAGCGTGCAGTCCGCACCGCAGGCGGATCTCAAGACGTTGTCGCTCACCGACACGACGGGGAAGCAGGTCGTGCTGGGCGACGTCGCGCCGGGTCGGCACCTCGTGGTGGTGATGACCCGCGGGTTCAACGGCGCGATCTGTCCGTACTGCTCGACGCAGACGGCGCGATTGATCGCCAATTATTCGCAGATTCAGAAGCTGAACGCCGAAGTCGTGCTCATTTACCCGCTGGAGGCTGACAAAAATCAATCGCTGCTGCAGGACTTCCTCAGAAAGGTGAACTCGGTCGATAAGAGGTCCGCCGAGGAGTTGCCGCCGTTTCCGGTGCTGCTCGACGTCGGCCTGAAAGTCGTCGACACGCTCGGCCTGCGCAAGGATTTGTCGAAACCGGCGACGTACATCCTCGATCCCACGGGGTCGGTGCGGTTCGCCTACGTCGGCAACACGCTGAACGACCGGCCGTCGGTGAAGGCGATCGTGCAGCAGTTGCAGCAACAGCAAGCGGCCGAGAAATCGGAATGAAGATGGTTTGTGACGGTTCCGGTCTTCAGCCGCGAAGTGGCGACAGAACGTAGCCCCAGGCGTGAGCCTGGGGACAGACAGAGGACGAATCTCCCAGCCGCGGAGCGGCGACAGAAAGCCGGTTGCGCAACGAAACTTCTGTCGCCGCTCCGCGGCTGTAACCACGCGAACGCGACGATTCCCCAGGCTCACGCCTGGGGCTACGATCTGACCGCCCCTTCGGGGCTGAAAACCACAAGAGGCGCTGAACAGATTGTGAGCATGGATGCAGCCGACGACGATTTCCTGCACGCCGCCGTCCGCAGCGGACTGTTGACCCGTCAGACCGCCGACGACCTCCAGCGCACGGCGGCCGAGCGCGGCGTGTCGGCTGCCGAGGCGCTGGTCCAATCAGGCGCGCTGACGGTCGCGCAGCTCGAACTCATCGACATGCTCCGTCGACCGGGGGACGTCGCGCCCGGCTACGAAATCGTCTCGCTGCTCGGCGAGGGAGGGATGGGCGTCGTCTATCGCGCCCGGCAGAAGGCGTTCGACCGCATCGTCGCCTTGAAGCTGGTCCGCATCGCGGCGGCCAATCCGAGCGGACTCGCACGGTTCGAGCAGGAGGCCCGCACGATCGGCCGCCTGGTGCATCCGCACATCGTGACGGCGTTCGATTTCGGCCAGCACGCGGGCCGGTTCTACCTGGCGCTCGAGCTCGTCGACGGACAGGACGCCGAGCAATACATCGAACAACAGCCGCCGCTGGCCGAGGACGTGGTCTGGCCATTGATCCGGCAGGCGGCCAGCGGGTTGTCCTATGCCGCCGAGATGGGGGTCATCCACCGCGACATCAAGCCCGCGAATCTGCTGCTGGTGACGCCCCCGAAGGGCTTCCCGCTGCCGCCCGGCGTGCCCTTGGTGAAGATCGCCGACTTCGGTCTGGCGCTGTTGCAGGACAGCGTCGATGAACGGACGCGGCTGACGATGGAGCACACCACCGTCGGCAGTCCGTTGTATATGGCCCCCGAGCAACTCTCCGGCTCGCGCGTCGACCTGCGGGCCGACATCTACGCGCTCGGCGCGACGGCGTACCACCTGCTGACGGGTCAACCCCCCTTCGCCGGGCTGACGCTCGCGCAGACGTATGCGCAGAAGCTGCACGGCGAGCCGACACCGATTGCCCGGTTGCGCCCGACGTTGTCGACCGGGACCATCGAGCTGGTGGAAGCGCTGATGCGGCGCGATCCCGATCAACGCTTGGCGAACTACGGCGCGGTAATGGCGGCGATCGACGCCATTTCAGAATCGGTGGGAGTGGCCGGGGCTGGACCGACCAACGGGAGGGAAGCCCCGGTGAGCGCGCGACCGACCGGGGCTTCGCCGAAGCGGCTCCAGCCCCGGCCACCCAC
>Ga0163151_10007765_pt1 | contig 12384 bp, 13 predicted proteins | sample OliLakLV19MP5IB2_FD_145596 | JGI IMG/M metagenome (GOLD analysis project Ga0163151, IMG submission 145596) | Freshwater microbial mat bacterial communities from Lake Vanda, McMurdo Dry Valleys, Antarctica - Oligotrophic Lake LV.19.MP5.IB-2 | ecosystem: Environmental > Aquatic > Freshwater >...
ACGTGTCCAAAGAAACCAGTTTTTTAGTGGCAGGGGAAAGTACTGGTTCAAAGTATAAAAAAGCTGAAGATTTGGGGGTTCAGATTCTGAATGAGAAAAGTTTTTTGAAAATGATAAAGATGTAATTTGTTAAGAATTATGAAAAAAATCCGGAAATAGGTGGCCCTATTTCCGGATTTCAATGTTTATCCTCTGCTGATTGACTGCATCGGATATTGCCAACAATCGTTTTCCCGTTGAAACTTGGGTTTGCGAGGGTGCTTCAAGGAGTGTCTTATCCGCTTCTCTTCGTTACGAGCGGCTTTAGATTCTTCGAATTTCTGCCGAAGCAGATTCTGATCGACTTCGTAAATTCTAGCGATGGTTGGAAGTCGATCTTCAGATGGAAAACTAATACCAGTTTCCCAGTTGTATAGGACGGTGCCCGAGCGTAATCCGAGCTCGGTTAAGATAGCTCTCTCTCTTGCTCCTGAAGTTTGCCTAGCATCTTTCAGGAACTTGGCAAATGTATTGTTACCCATGGTTATTTCTAATATAATATAACTACATACATAGTTTTAAGTCAAATGACTAATACGTTCAGAAATGTTAACATTTCATTTATGGTTACTATAGAAGAAATAAAGAATCTCGCAAACTTGGCTCGGATAGAACTTCCAGAAAGTGAACTGGAGAGCCTTTCAAAAGAAATGGGTTCAATTTTGGATTATGTAAGTCAAATACAAAACTCTGCAGGTGATATAAAACGAGTTGTTCCAGAACTTCACAACATAATGCGTGAAGATGTCGTTACAAATACTCCGGGACAATACACAGAAGATATTTTAAAAAATGCACCAAAAAAAGAAAAAGATTATTTGGTTGTTAAAAAAATTTTATAACTTATGCACAGAATGATTGATTTAAACTCTCTTACAATAAAAGAAGCCAGAGAAAAGCTAGACAACAAGGAGTTTTCTGCTGTAGATCTTGCAACATATTATCTTAAGGCAATAAAAAGTAAAAATGAAAACATCAATGCTTTTCTTGAAGTTTACGGTGACGTTTTAGAGCAAGCAAAAATAGCTGATGAAAAGATTTCTCAAGGAGAAAAACTTCCATTACTTGGTATTCCGGTCGCACTAAAAGATAACCTTTTGGTAAAAGGTAAACGTGCCACATCAGGCTCAAAAATTCTAGAAGGTTTTGTTGCTCCGTATGACGCCACTGTGATCACAAAACTAAAAGACGCGGGCGCAGTCTTTTTGGGCAGAACTAATATGGATGAATTTGCTATGGGAAGTTCTACCGAGAACTCCGCATTTGGGGTTACAAAAAATCCACTAGATCAAGAAAGAGTAGCTGGGGGTTCCTCAGGTGGTTCTGCAGCCGCTGTAGCAGGAGGTATGGCGCTTGTGGCTCTTGGATCTGATACTGGAGGATCCGTCAGGGAGCCGGCATCGTTTTGCGGTGTGGTTGGTTTGAAGCCTACTTATGGTGGTGTATCTAGACACGGGTTGATGGCGATGGGCTCATCCCTTGATGTTATTGGTCCTTTTACAAAAACAGTAAGTGATTCAGAAATTTTATTTAATGTGATACATGGAGAAGATGTGATGGACAGTACTACTTTCAAAGACGGCACATATCCCAGGAAGCCAATAAAAGAAAAAATGGTGGTAGGTGTTCCATATCACTTATTTAAAAACGGAGGTTTGGAATCAGAAGCCGAAAATAATTTTCGAGAATCAGTAAAAAAATTAGAAAATCTTGGGTATGAAATACAAGAGATTACTTTACCAAATATAGAAAAGTCTTTGGCGGTGTATTATATTTTGATGCCAGCAGAAGTTTCTTCCAACCTCGCCCGATTTGACGGAGTAAGATACGGTTTACACGTTGAAGGTAAGACATTACTTGAGGATTATTTGAAAACAAAAGGAGCAGGTTTTGGTAAAGAAACAAAACGAAGAATACTTATCGGTACTTACGTATTGTCGTCTGGATACCACGATGCTTATTACACAAAAGCCTTACTGCTTAGACAAAAAATTTCCGAAGAAATAAACACTATTTTTAATGAAGTTGATGTCTTGCTTACACCAACTACCCCTGGTACTGCTTTTAAAATAGGAGAAAAGTCTGGTGACCCGTTGGCGCTTTATGTTCAAGATGTTTTTACTGTCCCTGCCAATATTGTTGGCATTCCAGCAATATCCATACCTTCTGGGGAGATAGAGGTTGGTGGTAAAAAGCTTCCGCTCGGCATACAGTTTATGGCTCCTCATAATCACGAACATTTACTATTTGAAATCGGTAAAAAATTTAAAGGAGAATAGTTCCGTATAATTTTTTCTTGATTCGCTGTATAATAAACAAGATATGGCAGATGTAAAAAAACCAACAGATGGAAAAAAGCCAGAAGAGAAACCTTCTACATCAACAGGCGACCCGTTTGTTGATATAGTCTGGGTCATAATGGCTATTCTTATAGTGGTGTATATGATAAATGGTTTTTTATCGTTACTAACTTCTGGTAGGATTTTCCCAAAAGGGGATGGTACTGGATATACCACTTCTACTCCTCTTTCATCCTCTCCATCTGCCAAAGTGGGGGATACAGTAGAGACGTCTAAAGATACTGTGGTGTATGACATTCCAGGAGGAGTTCAAAAAGCGAAAGTGAAAGAAGGAGTGCGAGGAAAGATTCTAGAAGGCTCAGTGTTGATGAACGGAGTCAACTATTGGAATATACAATTTAATGACGGCACAACTGGTTGGGTTCGAGAAAATGACTTGCTCCATATTCAAACGGACACCTCTTTGATAGGGGAATTAAAGAGTGCTTTTTTTACGTTTTTTAACTATTTTAAATATATATCGGTTATTTTTTCTGCTGGACTTATAGTTTTTGTACATTATCTATATAAAAAATTAAAAGCATTGGGAGAAATAGAAGAGCAAAAGTATTATCCAAAGGAGGTTTTGGAAGCTCAAAACACTAATCCTCAATGGCAAAGAGTTTTAGTTCATGTTAACTCCCAAAACGAAAGTGATTGGAGGCTTTCAATACTAGAAGCAGATATTATGCTGGGTGATTTGTTGGACAAACTTTCTTTGCCAGGAGATACTATCGGAGACAAATTAAAAGTGGTAGAAAAAAGTGATTTTACAACCGTGGACAATGCTTGGGAAGCACACAAAATTCGAAATAGAATTGCCCATGATGGAGTCAGCTTCCAGTTAAGTGGACACGAAGCAAGACGGGTGATAGGTCTGTATCAGCAAATTTTTGAGGAGTTTGGGATTATATAAATTCTAGTTGTGGGCTGCTGTCCCGCAACAGAAAAACTCCCTTTCAGGAGCTTTTCTTCTTGTTGCGGGACCAGGACTTGCACCTGGGTCTGCAGGTTATGCTTACCACTATAGCTTTCGCTACCATAAATGTTTGTGGTCTGGACTATACCTTCTTCCTTTTATATTTTATATATAATTAGGAAGTTCGCCGTCTAGTCTCTACACCTTTCTTGAAATTACTTTCAAGACTTGGCTCGGAATTATCTTTTTCTATTTAGAAAGAGGATTTCTCCGAGTTTGACGAATTATCACTTATAGATTTCTCATTAAGGAGCCCATTATGTCGAGCCTACCGAGATACTACTTCTCTATCCCGCTACCCAAACAATACACTTTTTATAGGTTTTGTGCAAGGAATTAAGATAACGTTTTCGAAACTTGTTTTTTGCCAGAACCCATATTTTCTGCTATATTTTGCTTATCGTCGGGGTAGCTCAATCGGTAGAGCGTGGGACTCATAAGCCCAAGGTAGTGGGATCGTAACCCACCCTCGACACCAAAATGATTTTTAAAAACCAAATTTCCATAACAGCAGATAGTGGAGTTGGGAGCACAACGACTTCTAGGAAATTTATTGAGCATGTAGGCATCTCTCCATGGAGATGGGTAAATGCAGGGGCAATAATGCGGGAACTAGCAAAAGAAAGAGGAATGACTATAGACGAGTTTAACGCCTACAGTTTGTCTCATCCAGAAGAAAAAGTTGATGAGTTGTGTGACAATATGATCCGACATTTTGCAGAACATGACTATGTTGTGTTTGAGGGTCGTCTTGTTCATTATTTTGCACCTAGCGCATTCCATGTTTTGCTCGTATGTCCTCCGGAAGTAAGGGCGGTGAGAAGAGCCAAAGACTTTCCAGGTATAACCGAAAAGGAAATATTTAAAAAAATAAAAGTAAGAGATTCAATCAACAAAGAAAGATATTCTAAAATATACGGGAGAGATGTTTTATGGGAAGAATCAAAGTTTGATTTAGTTTTGGACACAAACGAATTTACTCCCGATGAAATAGTAAGGAAGATAATAGAGACTCACAAAGAATGGATTTCTGGAATAAGTGGTTAGTATAATGTCCTGTCACGTGGTAAAATATATAGGTGCCGATACATAAAACTGTTAATAAAAATTTCTTTAAAAAATGGACATCAGATATGGCTTATATTTTAGGTTTTTTTGCTGCAGACGGCTACATAACTGTAAATAATAGAGGAGGACAGTTTTGGTGTATTCAAATTACTGACGGCGGGTTATTAAAAGAAATAAAAAAGACAATAAGGTCAGAACATAAGATAGGAATTAGAAAAGGAAAAGGAAATGAGCGGGACTTGTATAGAATACAAATTGGTAGCCTAGAAATGTGTGACGATTTGAGGCGTCTCGGGTTTTCCGAAAGAAAAACAAAAAATCTAGTTGGGCCGAAAGTACCAATAAAATATTTTTCAAGTTTCGTAAGAGGTTACTTTGATGGTGACGGGCATACTTGGTCTGGTTGGATGCATAAAGAAAGAAAGACGCAAACATACGTGATTCAAACAGTGTTTACTTCATGTTCAGGAGATTTTTTAAAAGGTCTTGCTAGTAGACTTGAAAGTTTTAGTATTAAAAATGGGAGGATTAGACAAGAGAAAGAGAGATATTACAGGTTAGTTTATAGCGTCAAAGACTCTTTGAAATTATATGATTTTATGTATAATAGTACCTGTAGTTCTAAATTGCTTCTTAAACGCAAAAAAGCCAGGTTTGAGAAGTATTTGAAAACTATACAACCATTTGCGCATTTGCGGCTGTAGCTCAACGGTAGAGCACCCGCCTGTAGATTCGTGCAGCTTTCTGTCGAAATGGCAGATTGAAACTCTTTGGGATATCGGTGGAGGCTAAGTGTCTAGTGTAAACTAAACATATGCGAATACCGAGGGAACTCCGGCATTATGCTGGAGAGCGCCGTAGAGACTAGATACCAGAGCACCTAAATCCTGAGCTTGTCGAAGGACACGGTGAAGATATAGTCCACGCCAGTACGAAAGTATTGGAAATAAGTGCACGTGGGAGGCCGTGGGGTCAGCACCCATCAGCCGCGCAATAATAAAAAGCATCCATCAGGATGCTTTTTATTATTGCGTGACTGAGAAAATGCTGGGAGCATTTTCGTATGGGTGAGGTTGGGATTAGGACCCAACCGCAAGATCGGAGTGCGATGGCACGAGGTGTGGTTAAAGGATTTTTCAGTAGAAAAATATCTGTGACCTTTTGAGAATTTTTGTGAGTCTGCGAAACAAAAAGTCCAAAAAGTGTACCGTTCATCTAATGAAAAGCACCACCATATTAGAACAAACTGCTTTGCTTGCGTATGGGTGCTGACGAACGGAGCTATGTTTTGGTGCCAATAAAAACAGGCGAGTTGTGATAAAGAAATTTTATGAATGAGAAGACCCCGACAACTACAGAGTTGTTCGGGGTCTATTTATTATCTTACGATATATCGTAAAATAGGGTTTATATGTAGTGGATGGAGAACTGTGTTATTATTTGTATATGAGAAAGATTACCCATGTTGTATTAGTAGTAATTATTATTACAGTACTAGTTGCAATTTTTATACCTAAACCTTGTGATTATGATAATTTTGCATGGGGGAGAGTTCATAAAGAGTGTGATTGTTTAGGAATTAAAGTTGATAATTCTTGCAAAACTCCAGACGGTTATGCTTGTCCCGATGCTGGAGGTGGAAATGTTTGTATCGGTATCGTGACAGGTAGAAGATAATAGTTTATTTCAGATCTGTGGTGAATATTGGTCATATCATTTCCCTCTGTAAGGGCAGTTCTAAAATCGCTCACTAGGTCGCGCATCGAAAAACTTAACTAAAAAATCCTTAATATGGAAAAGATCAATCAATTACCAAACGAGGAAGAAATAATTAAACAAAAAATTTCCTTAATAGAAAATATTCCAACAGGTGTAGCTCCTAGGGGGGAAGTAATTCTTGTATTACTTGGAGAAAAACCTGCAACGGAAATGTATATTACAAAAAAAAATGATGCATCCAAAGCAGTTGAAGATTTAAGAAGTATCGGACTTTTTGCTGAAATTAGTGAGAAACCACGAGATTATGACAATCCTAATAGTGCCGATATTCTCGTTGCTGGTTCACAAGAAATTTTAAATGAACTAAAACAGACTCATTCCTACAAGCATCACAAAAGATATGGTCAATTAATGGGATACCCTGGTAGTGCCGTGGATGCTTTTGTTGGCGAAAATGGTGAAGAAAGATTATCTAAAAAAGAACAAGAGAAACTAGTAGACATTTTACCCGATATACTAGGGGGAACTTTTGCCTTCTCAAAAAGTCATAAAGAAGAAGAACTAGCGATTGTCAAAAGAAGGATTAAATTGCTTGCACAAAAAGCTCCAGATCTTTTCTATGATTTATACAAGAAAGAATACGCTGATAAAATTTTATCTTATGTCTTAGACTATTATTGATTTTGCAATCTTGGTTCTAACATCGTACAACATAAACACCTACTGTTTCCCAACCCACCTCTTTTCCAAACGAACAAAATCATCCAATATATCCTACATAACTAAAAAACATTCTTAAATTATGTTTTTGATTCTAGTTTGTTATAATCTATCCATGAAAGACCTTGGTTACACAAAAGAAGAAAAAATTTTTTTTAAAAAACTAAACACTCCTGCGAAAATTCAGGACTACTTGAACTCCATACCTTTTAATTTTGAAAAAAATGGCGATACGTTCATGTCACCAAGGAAAGTTTTGAAAGAGGGAACTGCACATTGTATGGAAGGTGCTATGTTTGCAGCAGCATCGCTGGAATTCCATGGACATAAACCATTAGTCGTTGATTTGCGTTCCGTTAAAAAACCTTATGATTATGACCACGTCGTGGCTGTTTGGAAGCAAGATGGATGTTGGGGCGCAATTTCAAAAACAAATCACGGAGTGCTTCGATACCGCGAACCAGTGTATAAAAGCATGCGAGAACTCGTTATGTCGTATTTTCATGAGTATTTTTTACATTCGGGACAGAAAACTCTGCGTGAGTATTCTGCGCCACTAAACCTAAAAAAGTTTAACAAAATAGATTGGCGGACAAGCGAGGAGGATTTGTGGGATATACCTATAGCTCTTGATTCTGTAAAACATTATGGAATATTGTCTAAAAAGCAGATAAAAAATCTAAGATTGGCTGACAAAATAGAAATAGAAATAGGTAAAATAACCGAGTTTAAAAATAAGTAAATTATGTTATATTATTAGTTGTGCAAGCCGCTGTAGCTCGCGCAGTAAAAAGTCAAAAAGGTGTACTGCTTCTGTAAGAAGGCATGTGCAAGGTATAATATATTATTGCAGTTGTGTCTTGAGAGCCGTTGTAGCTCGGGTAGTTAGAGCACGTCATTGGTAATGACGAGGTCGCCAGTGCAAGTCTGGCCAGCGGCTCTCAAGACGTAAATCATAATAAACTCATGGAAAAATATAACAATCAAGAACACGATCCAAAAGCAATTTTAGAAGAAGTAGCCGAGAAGCTTAAGGTTATTAGGAACTCAGCCTATGACAGTCACAACGATGATTTTGACGGTTTTTTGAATATACACAAGATGATTACAGATAAACTTCAAGAAATAGAAAACAAGTATCCAAACTTTAGAGATTATAAAATGTATCATGTGATTGCGAGCAGTACTTCTGATCCAAACAAACCGTCAACAAAATTTGATTTTCCAGAACAGGATTCATTAGCAGATTTTATACGGTCTTTATAATATGGACGACAAAAAGAAAAATCTGCAAATTGAGTTAGAAAAGTTAGAAGCTGAAATGAATGCTTCAGATTTTTGGTCTAATAAAGATAAAGCGCAGAGTATTATCAAAAAAATTCAAGATTTGAAACTAGAAATAGAAGGTGTGGGTAGATATGACGCTGGAGGAGCGGTGATGACTATTTTTTCTGGTGCTGGAGGAGACGATGCAGAGGATTTTTCTTCTATGTTGCTCACAATGTATCTCAAGTTTTTGGACAAAAACGGTTTTGATGTGTCACTGCTTCATGAAAATAAAAACGATCATGGTGGGTTTAGAAATGTGACCATAGAGATTACAAACCCTGCATCACATAAAGCTACGCAAGGTAAGGGCGCCTATGGCACCCTTAAAAACGAATCAGGGGTTCACAGACTAGTCCGAGTGTCTCCGTTTAACGCAAAGTCGCTTCGTCACACCTCGTTTTCTATGGTTGAAGTTATTCCAAAATTTGAAAAGTTTAAACCAGAGGATTTGGATATAAAAGATTCTGATATTCGAGTAGAGTTATCTCGCTCTTCCGGACCAGGGGGGCAAAACGTAAACAAAAGAGAGACTGCTGTTCGGGTAGTCCATATTCCTAGTAACTTGTCTGCCCAAAGCGATAACGAAAGATCTCAGGCCCAAAACAAAGACAAAGCATTATCTATTTTGTACGGAAAAATCTACAAAGCCATGGAGGAAGAACGTATCGCCAAAGAAAAGGGAATGTATATATCAAAAACAACCGAAATAACTTGGGGAAATCAAATTCGTTCGTATGTGCTACATCCCTACAAAATGGTAAAAGACCATAGGACAGATATGGAAACCAGCGACGTGGATTCGGTGTTAAACGGGGAGATAAACGAGTTTATTGAAGCCGAAAAAGACTTGTAACTTTTTGCCCTAAAGGGTCAAATAAGCTATAATAGACAGCATGATTCATTTTGACAAAGTATCAAAAATCTATACAGATAAGTCAGTTGCTCTGGAAGAAATATCTTTTTCTATTGAACCAAAAGAGTTCGTTTCTATTGTCGGACACTCTGGTGCAGGTAAGACCACTCTACTTAAAATGCTTCTAGCTGAGGAAAGTCCATCCAAAGGTAAAATATTTTTTGAATCAACCGACATTCATAGTCTATCCAAAACCCAGATAAATGAATTTCGTAGAAAAATAGGAGTAGTCTTCCAAGACTTCCGACTCATTCCCAACAAAAATGTATATGAGAACATAGCTTTTGCTATGGAAGCTGCCGGCAGAACAGACGAAGAAATAGAAGCCGATGTCCCTCACGTGCTAGAACTAGTGGATTTAAGTAAAAAAATATGGAATTTTCCACACGAGCTGTCTGGAGGAGAAAAACAGCGAGTCTCTATTGCTCGTGCTATCGTAAACCAGCCAGACGTCATAATCGCCGATGAACCTACTGGGAACCTGGACCCTTTAAACACCTACGATATCGTCCAGATACTAAAGAAAATCAACGATCTGGGTACTACAATTATTTTGACTACTCATAACAAAGGTGTGATAGACTCTTTGAAAAAGAGAGTTTTGACTATGGAAAATGGTAGAATTATTAGAGACGACAAGGAGGGGAAATACATTATTTGATATTAATCAAATAAAATTTCTAATTTTTAATTTCTAATTTTTAAACAAATACGATGTGGATAAAAATAAAAAGAGTAATAAGAGCAGGGTTCTTTAGTTTTTGGAGAAACGGATTTATTTCTCTCTCTTCTATTTTGGTAATGGTGGTTACTCTTTTTGTTATAGGTTCTACAATATTCTCTGGAGTTATTTTGCGTTCTACATTGGACCAAATCAAAGAAAAAGTAGACATAAACGTATATTTCCTAACAACTATCGAAGAACCAGAAGTTCTAAGTATGAAAGAAAACTTAGAGAAACTTCCAGAAGTTGCTCCGCCTATCGTGTATGTATCTAGAGAAGATGCTCTGGCAGAATTTCAAAAAAAACACGAGAACGACGAGATAACCCTACAGGCTCTAGACGAGTTAGGAGCTAACCCTTTTGGAGCCACATTGAACATTCGCGCAAAAGAGCCTTCTCAGTATGAAAGCATAGCCAAGTTTTTGGAAAGCAACAACTCGCTCTCTTCTGACGGAGAAGTAATCATAGACAAAGTTAACTATTATCAAAACAAAGACGTTATAGACCGTCTCACTCGGGTTATAAACTCTGCAAACAAACTTGGATTGATTCTAACAATCCTACTTATCGGTATTTCTATACTTATTACGTTTAACACTATTCGTTTGGTTATATATATGTCTCGGGATGAAATATCAGTAATGCGTCTCGTCGGTGCGTCTGCAAACTACATCCGAGGACCGTTTTTCGTTGCAGGAGCTATCTATGGTTTTATTTCCGCTATTGTCACTCTTATTTTGTTTTATCCTATTACTATCTGGCTGGGGGGAACTACAGAAAACTTTTTTGTTGGCTTAAACATATTCCACTACTATGCAAACAACTTCGGTCAGATTTTCCTTATTATCGTCGGTTCCGGGGTTTTTATAGGTGCGGTTTCGTCATATCTAGCAGTGCGCAAGTATCTAAAAGTATAAAATGAAGAAGAATCATAAATATATCTTTGTTGTCGGTGGTGTGATGTCGGGAGTCGGCAAGGGTATAGCGTCCTCTTCCATCGGGAAGATTCTTCAGAGCAAAGGTTTTAAGATAAACCCAGTAAAGGTTGATCCATATTTAAATGTGGATGCAGGTAATATGAACCCAACAGAACACGGAGAGGTTTTTGTGCTGGACTCAGGACTTGAGACTGACCAAGATATGGGCAACTATGAGAGATTTCTAGAAATGGATTTAAGTAGCGATGATTATATGACTTCTGGGATGGTGTACAAGCATGTCATAGAAAAAGAAAGAAACCTTGGTTATAAAGGTAAATGTGTAGAAGCAATACCGCACATAACAGAAGAAATAATACATAGATGGAAAAAATCATCAGAACATCATCAGTCGGACATATCACTAATAGAAATTGGTGGGACAATAGGGGATTATCAAAATATTTTATTTATTGAAGCAGCTAGAACTTTAAAAATAAAACATCCAGACGATGTCATGTTTATTATGGTGTCGTATCTGCCTGTACCGGGGACACTTGGGGAAATGAAAACTCGTCCTACTCAAAACGCAGTGCGACAACTAAATTCCTATGGGGTACAGCCAGACGTTGTCATAGCTAGGGGAGAATATGCGTTGGATTTGAAAAGGAAAGAGAAGATAGCCTTTTCTTGTGCATTAAGACCAGAAAACGTTATCTCAGCCCCAGATATAAAAAGCATATACGATGTGCCGTTGAACTTTGAGAAAGACAAAATAAGCACTATTATTTTGAAAGCTCTTCACATGAGAACCAAAGCTCATAACGGCGAACTTGTAGAGTGGAAAAAGTTTGTAGACAAAAAAGAAAAAGCAAAGAAATTATTGAACATAGCTGTAATAGGTAAATATTTTGATACAGGAGATTTTGTTTTGTCTGATGCTTACGTTTCTGTTATAGAAGCAGTCAAATTTTCCTCATACTGGAAGGGTGCTGATACAAAACTAACCTGGATAAATTCAAAAGATTATGAAAATGGAAAAAGAAATGTCGGAGAATTAAAGAGTTTTGATGGAGTCATAGTCCCTGGAGGTTTCGGTGAGAGTGGTATAGAAGGTATCATGCTGGCCATAAAATATGTTCGCGAAAACAAAATCCCGTACTTAGGACTTTGTTATGGTATGCAGTTGGCAGTAGTGGAGTATTGTAGAAGTGTTTTGGGCTGGACAGATGCACATACTAGGGAAGTCAGCTCCAAGGGTGTTCATATAGTGATAGACATAATGCCTGACCAAAAGAAAAATTTAGAGTCTGGAAGTTATGGAGGTACTATGCGATTAGGGAGTTATAAGGCAGTTTTGAAAGACGGCACATTGGTAAAAAATGCTTATGGAGAGAAAGAAGTTTTTGAAAGACATAGGCATCGTTATGAAGTTAACCCAGAATTTATAGAGCAGATGGAAAAAGCAGGTTTGGTTTTCTCAGGGACCTCACCAGACGGTATGCTTATGGAGTTTGCAGAACTACCAAAATCCATCCATCCATTTTTTGTTGGAACTCAGGCTCATCCAGAGTTTAAAGCCCGCCCACTGCATCCGCATCCACTTTTCACTGCTTTCGTTAGTAGTTGTTTAAAAT
>Ga0163151_10007767_pt1 | contig 12383 bp, 9 predicted proteins | sample OliLakLV19MP5IB2_FD_145596 | JGI IMG/M metagenome (GOLD analysis project Ga0163151, IMG submission 145596) | Freshwater microbial mat bacterial communities from Lake Vanda, McMurdo Dry Valleys, Antarctica - Oligotrophic Lake LV.19.MP5.IB-2 | ecosystem: Environmental > Aquatic > Freshwater > Lake...
GGCGTCGCGGGGCATGTCCGTTGCTTTGCGCAAATTGAATGCACTTACCATCCCAAAGTCCAGATCATATGAGTGGAAACCAGTGTCCCCATCTGGTGCTAACATCTGATGATCATCAAGGATAGAAATGATGCGTAATTGCGCCTGGATTACCTCAGGACTGGACTTTGGCCTGTACGCGCGTAAAGCGTTTCACCACAAACTCAGGATCGGTAAGGCTGGCATTGCCTGCAGGGTTGCCGCCAGTAACGTGAAAGTCGGAGAAACCGGCGTTTTGATTGACGTAGATGTTACCTGTGAGATTGAAGGCGACCGGAGTGCCAGCTTCCGCCATAACATTAGCTATCAATTCCATGGTCGTACCATCAACGGTATAGGCACCGCATGTGATGGCTCCATGTTTTCGCGCAATATCTGATGCAAGCTGCAAGCTCTCTCGAGTGTCAGCAGTTGGGATGATGAAAACGATCGGACCAAACATTTCCCGCTCAAAGATTTCCGTTGCGGTCGAGGGAATCTCGATGAGCACGGGACTTGCAGAGCGTATGTTTGGGAATTCCGGGTTGTTGATGGATCGGCTTTCCAGCAGCACCTTGCCGCCTAGCGTCATAGCCTCACCTACACGTTTGTGCGTCATGTCACTTTGAATCGCGCCCAAGACAGCAGGTCCGGCCTTCGGGTGTGCAGCCAAGTCTTCAACTGCTCCAGTGATAGCCTTCTGCACTTCCTCATACGGGACGTGCTGCCCGGATACTTGGATACCGGTTCTCGGGATGTAGAAATTCTGCGGGGCGGTGCACATTTGTCCGCTATAAAGGCTGAGGCTGAATGCAACGTTCTTGGCCATCTCGGCTAAATTCACGGCGCTATCGATGATTATGCTGTTAACTCCAGCCATCTCTGTGAATGTGATCTTGCCAGGAAGGGATTCGATATATCGGCCGAAACTGCTACTGCCGGTAAAGTCGATGATTTTGACGGCCGGATTTTCGGCAAGCTCCTTGGTGATGAGCTTTTCTTCGTTATCAGGCGCAAGCATCACCAAATCCGGGCTGAAGCCGCTCTCCATGAGCACTTCCTGAATGAGCGTCACCATGATCGCAATGGGATAAATGGCCATGGGATGTGGCTTGACTATCACAGGGTTACCGGTGACTAGACTGGCATAGAGCCCAGGCAGCGTATTCCAAATTGGGAAGGTGCCGCAACCGATGGCCAACGCTAATCCTTTGGGCACCGTGGTAAAGAACTTTTCCAATTTAAGGGTCACTTTACCGGCGGGCTTTTCCCATGTCAGCTTGTTCGGGAAACGAGTCTGCTCTTGATACCCGAGGGCTATGGCTTCCAGCGCGCGATCAGCGGCGTGCGGTCCGCTAGCCTGAAAACTCATCATGTACGACTGGCCGGTTGTATGCATGGTGCTAAAAGCAACTTCATAGAAACTGCCCTTCATCCGCTCCAGACTTTCTGTCAAAATACCTGCGCGCGTTTGGGCATCTGTCTTCTTCCAGTCAGACCAAGCGGACTGTGCCGCTGTGATATATTTGCTCACGTCGCCAAAGGCCGGATAGCTGATGCCGAGCTTCTGTTGGGTGTACGGGCTCTGCTCGTCACTCTTCATCCAAGTGTCATGGCTTTGTTTTAGTCTGTCAAACTTGCCCGCGAGCTGACCTTCAAAAAGCTTTTTCTGATCCGCCTCAGCAGTCTCACCGTACACTTGCGGCGATGGCATCTCCGGATACTGTGAGTAGAATTCGCGCTTGTGAACGGCTTCTATTGCACGATCAATGATGCCTCGGTGCTTTTCAAAAAAAGAATGATTTTGTTTGGCTGGAGCGTATAAATTCACGGCGCAGATACTTCAGTGAAGGGTTGACTGCTCAGAGCCCGGTTGACCAAGGGAGCACAGAGCAGACAAATTATAGCCGGTCATGAGTCGCCCTTCCCTTAGTTCGTTTTCGTTTTCGCGGCAGTTTGCAACCGCTTGGTGTTATGGGTATGCATGATCGGCCTGCAGCTCAGTCCAAGAAAGCAAATGCAAGGTTTGACACTGACCAAAGACTGCTTCGGCTACGGTTGCACTAATCTCTTTAAGGCACACACGGGCTGCCCTTCGAGTGGCAGGCAGGTGTGTTAGAGTATCCGTTCGGGTTGCGTGTAGCGACCGGTTCCGAGGAAGTCTATCCCTTGAAAAGACTCACGTTGACGCTATTGTGCGCTATTGCTCAGACAATGTTGCCAGTCATTGCAGCCAGCCCCCTTGACCAACAGTCGGCTTTAGCTCCTCAGGCAACGGCAAGTAGTAAATGGGTACCGGGACAGCCGGTTATCGAAAGGATTCACGGGCAAATCCAAGGTTTTCAGGACTATGTGTTTGACTCGGCACTGACAGTCGATCTTGGCAGCAAGATCAAAAGTTCTCTCGGTCACTTCTTCTACAAGAGGAACAAGCGCTTTCGCGTTGAATGTGTTTCTGCCGGTGTGAATAATGGCGCCATCGTAGTTCGTTCCGACGATGGGATAATCATGGCCGAAGGTGGAGGAATGCTCAAGTTCATGAAAATGAATCTGCAGCCAGACTCTCGCTTGCTGATACTTGCAAATGGATACAACGTCCTAGATTCCGATGTGCAAAGCTTGTTGAACATCTTGCAGAGCCGAATGGTTGGCTGCCAGGCATTGGTGACTGCGGAGGTGATCAAGGACCCGAAAACAGGAGCTCCATGGAAAGTCGTGGAGATCCGAAAGGGACCTGTTTTGACCGACCGTATCATCGTCAACGCCGGTGACTTTATTCCTGTTGAATGGGACTTATACAAAGACGGCAGCCTTTTCTCGATCGCGAGATTCGATAAGTTCAAAGCAAACATCGGATTAAACGACAGCCTATTTTCTCTCTAAATCAGTCCATGAGGTATTCTTCGTGACAAATCGGCTTTTAATAGCATTGGCTGTTTTGTGCATGGCGCTTCCCGCACACGCAGAAGATACGTCCAACGGCCTGACATTAGGCACCAGCGAAACACTGAGCCTGGGCGATTTGCGCGATATGGGATTGTGCATCAATCAGATTCAGCAGCAAACCATGAACATCTACATGGAAGTTACACGAAAGGCTGTACCTTCGTCGGCAGAAGCTAAGATTGAAGATCTAAAAGTGATCACCAAAGGCTCGCTTGATGCCAACGCCCGCTATGAGCCTGTGCGCCCGGAATGGCTCACCTATTACATCGGAACACTCGAACCGATCATTCACTTGTTTAAAGTTGATCTGGACAGCACACGAAGCGGCGCATCGAAAGTGATGGTGCCGACGAGCACCGTGGAAGAATTCCACAAGCTGCTCAACAACTTCGATATCGAACTGACCAAAATAAATAAGTGCTTGGATGTTATCCACGACAAAATGTCCGATCCGCATGGCAATGTCGCTATCGCGCAGGAAGCGGTGAAACTCTACGACGTCACACTGGAAATGGAGAAAGCACGGCACTACGCTTTCAACGCAGTCAAACTGGCGAACCAAAGGGGTGAGACCAGAGAGGCCGTCCCGATCAAATAGAACGGGATGCTCAGCGTCTTTGCAGGCGGGCGGCTCGTGAGCCGCCCGTTTAGCCTGTAATGTGGTTGCCGCTTAGAGTTGCATTAACCATGGCATTTTGGAATACTGACCTGAGAGTCGGGAGCCAACCTTAAGTGAGCAGCGAAACGAAACCAACAGGCGACAAATCCAATAGCGACCTAAACAGTGCGAACACCGAACTTTCTGGCGCCGCGGTAACCAGCAGCTTAACTGACGATGATAACGATGCCATCATTCACGGCGGGCCGCTTTTCAGGCTATTGGCCAAATTTGGTCTCGGTCATGGCTCCGGCGAGCGCACAGCATTGGTATGCCTTCTATTCGTCTCACTGACATGGCTTCCGATGGCAATCCTAGCAATGGTGCAAAACGTTGCCATAAACAGCTCGCTTAAGATCCCTTTCTTCTTCGATATTTCGGAAATGTGCCGCTTCCTTCTGTGCGCCCCGCTTTTGATTGTCGCTGAGAAAGTAATAGAACCATGGTTGCGCAACGTCATTCAACAGTTCCGAGCCCTGATAAGTAGCGAAGACTCGGCGCAGTTTCAGAAGTTCATTGCGTCCGCTGTTCGCGGTCGTGAGTCATTGATTGTTGAAATGCTCTTGCTTTTAATCGCCATTCTCAGACCGCACTTGGACTCGTCCATCACCCAGCTTCACACGGTGCCAAGCTGGCAATCAATCAACGGCAGTTTCAGCTACGCGCAAACATACTGCACATTTGTGGCTAAGACCTTGATGGGATGGCTGTGGCTAAGGTGGCTTTGGAAGTACTGTCTATGGAGTTTGCTCCTGGTCAGAATTTCCACACTGAACCTCCGCTTGATACCAACTCATCCAGACGACACTGGTGGACTGGGATTTGTCGCCGTGGGGCAAACCAAATTCACCATTCTCATAGCCGCATTCTCCCTACTTGCAGTGGGAGCCATGGCTGATGACATAGTCTTCCAAGGCGCGACTTTGCACGCCCAGCGCTGGATCATTGTTGCAGTCATTTGCCTTGCCCTTGTGATCTTCACGACACCACTGCTTGCATTTTCGCCAAAGCTCGCTGAGTGCAAACGGAAAGGCTTGCTGTCTTACGGAAAGCTAGCTTACGAATACGTTAGCGCATTCGACCAGAAGTGGATACAGAACCGGCAGTCTTGCCACGAAGAAATTCTCGGGCACGCTGATATCCAGTCGCTTGCAGATGTGGAGGGCTCCTATTCCATAGTGCAACGGATGAAGATAGTGATACTCGATAAAGACTTGCTGACGTCGTTTATCCTTGCCGCAGCGCTGCCATTTGCGCCACTTGTGCTGACTGTCTATCCGCTGGACGCCTTGCTCGAGAAAGTCTTTCGAAGTGTGTTTTAGCCAGCTACGGCCGCCAAATATAGGTTCATGCAGTAACTTAATGATTGGCATGAGCGCGGGTTTGCCTGGGCACAAAGAATTAGAAGGTAACCTGGAAGGGACCTATGACCAACGTCGGTATAAGTGAAACCGCATCCGGCCGGGATGGCATTGGCAAGGACCAATTGCTGCCGGCTAATTCCGAGTCGATGGTCGGAAGGCTTATCGCAGACAGATACGTGATCCTCGGGCTGCTCGGTTGGGGCGCTATGGGTACGGTCTACAAGGCTCGCCACAAATCCCTCAATCGAGAGATGGCGCTCAAGATATTGCGGCGGGAAGCCGCTGAAGACGAAATGAGTCGTAAGCGTTTCGAGTATGAAGCGAGGGCGGCAAGCTGCCTCACTCATTCAAACCTGATTAGCGTGACGGATTACGGCTTTACTGAGGACCAGACGCCCTTTCTCGTCATGGATTACGTAGAAGGACAAAGCCTGGCTGCATTTTTGAAGCAGGGCACTCAACTGCCGGACGAACGCATCGTGAACATAATGATGCAAATATGTTCAGGGCTGGCACATGCTCATGATAAAGGACTGGTGCATCGCGATCTCAAGCCGAGCAACATCCTCTTGGGTCAAGGTGAAGATGGTGCAACTGATTTCGTCAAAATTGTCGATTTTGGGTTAGTCAAACCAATTGCCGGAGATAGCAATCTAACGCACACTGGACAAATCTTCGGAACTCCTTTGTATATGAGTCCGGAACAGTGTGAAGGGAAGAAGCTAGATGGGCGCTCCGACATATACGCGATCGGATGTTTGCTGTATCGGATTGTCACCGGCAAGTTACCATTTGCCGGTGACAATCCAATAATAACTATCGTCATGCACGTGAAGGATACACCGCAGGCGATACCAGAAGAGAAGCTGACGACTCCGTTTTTGAAGGCGTTAGTTCCGATCATTTTTAAAGCAATGGAAAAGAATCCGGATGCTCGGTTTCAATCTATGACCGAGCTGAAATGCGCGATTTCAAAAGCTGCATCCAGCGATCCAATCATTGAATCAACCGCAAGCCCGCCCGCAAGTGCAGAACCATCAGACGCGGGGCAGACTAATCCTTCAGCGGCCTCCGCAAGAAAGCTGATTTTCGCCGGTGTCGGTTGTTTAGTAGCAACGATTGCAGCGACATCCGTCATTACCACTTATATGTTGAACCACGATAACTCGACATCAAAGGGCTTGCACGAAGGCCCGCACATGGCAGCAACTGTTACTGTGTCGCCCGTCAAACGCGGAAGTAGAGGCACTGTTTGTCCGAAAACCAACCAAGGTAAAGCACATCGCGGTCCCCGCGAGAATGCTCGCAAAGGCAAAACGTATTCCCGCAACCTCGCCGAATCGAACGTTCACAACCAGGGCAATTGGAAGCGGAGTGGCATACGTGAACTCTAGCTTGACACGTCCAACCCGCGTGCCACAAAAGATTCAGCAACAGCTTGAGAAACCAGCCAAGAAGCCGGGTATTATCCGAAGGTTGTTCCGCAAGTTGATGGACTGAAGCCCCATAAGGTAGAGAACGGTAGGGGCGGCTCGTGAGCCGCCCGTTTCGTACGCGGGATTCTATCTTCATTCTAGATCAATGCCTGCGGCCGCTTTGGTCGCGATGCAAACGCGGGCGGTCAACCAAGGCGCCCCTACAAGAGGTGCGCAACCGGTAGGACTTGACACATCTACAGGCTCCAAACTCCAAGGATGGCGTTTCTCCGAAGGTCTATCCCAGCACCAAGTTACCGTTACTTGCCTGATATACTTTTGGGACCGAACAGGACAAGGACACATATAGCCGTGACTAAAACACTGAACGCACAAATCATAGATTGTCAGCCTTTCCAAGACCAAAAGCCCGGCACATCCGGCTTAAGAAAGTCTGTTTCTGCATTCAAAGTGCCGCACTATTTGGAAACTTTCGTCCAATCCATCATGGACACAATCGGCGGCGGGCAAGGCAAGACGCTCGTCTTAGGCGGTGATGGCCGCTATTTCAACCGAGAGGCGATCCAGATAATCCTGAAGATCGCGGCTGCTAACGGCGTAGCCGTTGTGAAGGTTGGCAAGCATGGGATTCTCTCGACCCCAGCAACATCTGCTGTCATTCGCAAATACAAAGCATTTGGTGGAATCATTCTTTCTGCAAGTCATAACCCGGGCGGTCCAAATGGAGACTTCGGCGTTAAGTACAACGTCGAAAGCGGCGGTCCTGCTCCGGAAAAAGTGACAGAAGCAATTTATGCCACCAGTAAGACAATTACTCAATACAGAATCCTCAATGCACCGAACGTAGACATCGATAATGTAGGTACGCACGAACTCGGCAACACCAAAGTCGAGATAATAGATTCAGTATCTGATTATCTCGAGCTATTAGAATCTTTGTTCGACTTTGCAAAAATAGGCACCATGCTAACTTCCGGCAAATTCCGCATGTGCTTCGATGCAATGCACGCAGTGACCGGACCTTACGGCAAAGCCATATTCGTAGACACACTTGGTGCGCCACCGGATTCGGTGCGTGCAGAAGTACCGCTGGAAGACTTCGGCGGAGGTCACCCAGATCCCAACCTTACGTATGCGCATGAACTTGTCGAAATCATGTTTGCCAAAAATGCACCAGATTTCGGCGCGGCATCTGATGGTGACGGCGACCGAAACATGATACTGGGATCCAATTTCTTCGTCACACCAAGTGACAGCCTGGCCATCATGGCAGCGAATTACAAGCTCATCCCTGGCTATGCCAGCGGAATCTCGGGCGTGGCCCGCTCGATGCCAACCAGTGCAGCAGTGGATCGCGTGGCGAAAAATCTCGGCATCCCTTGCTACGAAACGCCAACTGGTTGGAAGTTCTTCGGCAACCTCATGGACGCGGGTCGCGTAACTTTGTGCGGCGAAGAATCCTTTGGCACCGGGTCAAACCATGTGCGAGAGAAGGATGGCATTTGGGCCGTCCTCTTCTGGCTGAACATTCTTGCAGCCACCGGAAAGTCAGTTGAAGCAATCGTAAAAGATCACTGGCGTACATACGGCCGAAACTTCTACGCCCGTCATGATTACGAGAATGTTGTCACAGAAAAAGCACATGCTCTGTTCGACAGGCTGCACGAGCTATTGCCTTCATTGGTCGGCAAGGAATATGGCAATCGCAAGATCTCTCTAACTGACGATTTCAGTTACACCGATCCAGTCGACAAGAGCGTCTCGAAGAATCAGGGCATTCGCATCATTTTTGATGATGATGCGCGGATCGTATTCCGGTTGTCCGGTACTGGTACGAAAGGCGCCACGCTGCGGCTTTATGTTGAGAGCTATGAGACAGACGAGGCCCGACTGCACCTGGATGCGCAAGAAGCGCTAAGCGATTTGATTACGACTGCCGACGAGATAGCCGAAATCCGCAAGCACACTGGAATGGACCGCCCTTCAGTGATTACGTAGCATGCTGGTAGGGGAGGGGCTTGTCCCCTCCCGTTTAGATGCAGCCACGGTTGGAATCATAACCACGGGAGGGGACAAGCCCCTCCCCTCTTACACATCGTCGCGGAACCACGGACGCTGCGCGTGCAGTCCATCTGAGGACGGGGATCCCACTCGGTAAATTGTGTTATTATACTCTGCATATATTCAAACTATTGAATATATGCAGAGGTCGCACCCTTGCCTTACAGAAGCTTGGTCACAAAAGAACTGGCAGCGTTATTTGGCGTTCTTTCGCATCCTCTGAGAATCCGCATTCTTGAGGAATTGCACAGTGGAGAGAAAGATGTTAATTCCCTTGCCGAGATCCTGCAAATCAGCCAGTCAGGTGTATCGCAGCATCTTTCTCTATTGCGTGTTCACAAGCTAATTATTGAACGTAAGCAGGGCAGAAATGTCTTCTACCACTTGCGTCATGAGGATCTTGCTTCCTGGGCCCTTGACGGCTTGAAATTCGCCGGTCCGCAACAGGAAGACGTTAAGGAATTTCTTTCGGCCGTAAAAAAAGCGCGGGCGCTTTGGTCCGATGACTCGCCCAAATCAGACTAGGTATCAATGAGGAACAAAAAATATGTTAAAGCTCATAAAAGGGCTACACCACTTCCAGTCCGAGATATTTCTTTCGCACAAGGAATTGTTCGAGCGTTTGGCACATGGTCAAAATCCCGACGCGTTGTTCATCACGTGTGCAGATTCCAGAATCAATCCGAACCTGATCACTCAAACCAATCCAGGCGACTTGTTCATCCTGCGCAACGCCGGCAACATCATTCCGCCGTATGGGGCAGCAAATGGTGGTGAGGGGGCGACTGTTGAATTTGCAGTGGCAGCCCTGGGAGTCAAGGACATTATTGTGTGTGGACATTCTCACTGCGGTGCCATGAAGGGGCTATTACATCCTGAATCGCTAGGTGATCTGCCGACCGTTTCTGCGTGGCTTTCTCATGCTGAAGCTACGCGCCGCACCGTCAAGGAGAACTATTCAAACCTCCAGGGCGAAGAGCTTCTTAACGTCACGACGCAAGAGAACGTTCTTGTGCAACTTGAAAATCTCAGAACTCACCCTGCGGTTTCGGCCCGCCTGTCACGTGGACAGCTGAATCTCCATGCCTGGACGTACAAGATCGAAACAGGGGAGGTGTTCAGTTATCAGCCAGACGAGGGGCAGTTCTTGCCCCTGACAGAAATTCCAGCAATCACAGAGCGCAGGCGTTCTAGGCTTGCCACAGCCAGTTCTATCTAGGTGAGGATGTGCCCTGGATCGGTGCCGGCTGAAAGCCGGCGCTCCCAGGCCATTCGCACCACATCGGCACCACTCTTACGGTGCAGGAACCCAAACGACTTCGTGATGGGAATGCCCAAGGCTTGTTCGGCGTTCTACTTCCATCGTAGCTGTATCGATGATTCCCAGCGCATCACCTTGATGGCTGGCAACCAGCAGCTTTGCTCCATTCTGCAGCAGACACAATGAGCCGGGAAACTCGATGTCGGGAGGCAAATGCATTTGCTGCAACTGAGCCTGACTTTTGGTGTCGTATACGGTGATTGTATTATCGCGACCGCACGCAACATATAGCTTAGTGTCATCAGGGCTCAGAGCAATTCCGGACGGACTTTGCCCAACTTTTATGGTTCCGGCAACCGTACGTTTTGCAATGTCTAAGGCGGTCACAGTATTGGACACGCGGTTATTCACATAGGCTATCTTGCCATCGCTGGAAATAGCTAATCCGCTCGGCATATCGCCAACCTTAATCGTCGTCACAACTTTCTGGTTATAGGTCGAGATTATCGTGACTTCGCCGGAAGTTACGTTCAGAACTATCAGGTAAGTGCCATCTGGTGTGAGCGCAATACGCCCAGGTCCCGGATGTACTTTGGTACGAATGAGAACCTTTCCGCTCGCCAATTCGATCACAGCGATATCGCTGGCACCACTTTCCGAAACGTACATCCATTTGCCATTCGGTAAGGCCGCAAGACTTTTGGGTGCCGTTTTTGGTGCCAGATCGATCTGCCCCGAGAACTTTCTTAGCAGAGGGTCCAGGATGAGAATTCTGTGCTTCGCTTGATCAACAATGTAGAGCTGGCCATTAACAAGCTCCATGCCACTGGGAGTGCCTTCCGTCGGGAATTCAGCTACTTTGTTGAGTGTCTTTCCGTCCAACATCGTGATGGATCCGGTTGTTATCGACGTCAGAAAAACGCTTCCGAAACCCTTATATTGAGCTCTTGGCACGGACTTGTGCTTTTCACCGAAATCCGGTCTATGCACGATCCCATCATCCAGAAGGCTGATTGTAGGTACATCCACGATAACAGACTTCATCGAGCGCGGTAATACAAACCCCTGCGGCACGATCAAATCCGATGGCAACTTAAGCGACAGCAATTGTTTCAAGTGCTTATCCGACAAAGTGTGCGGCACAGCTAACGTTGAAGCCTCACCTTTTGGCGCGACGCGCACATGAGCCCAACCATTTGTATAGAGGATGATGTCCTGTTGGTTTTCACTGGGCAGTAATGCTTCGACTTCCACTTTGTCTTTTGATTTCTTGCCGGCATCTCGTGGCATTAGAAGCAGGAACAGACCACCATGCTTTGTTTGCAAAGCGCCATCCAACCGGATCTTGGATCCGGGCATTGCCGATTCTGCCGCTTTCGCCAGCTCTGGAGACAACCTTGTTGCCTCCACCCTAGTCGAGCAAAAAGCGCAGACAATCACGGTCAGTGCCAGAAAGCTGGCACTGAACTTATCCATCTGCAGACTTCGGCTTGAACACGCCAGCGATAACATCGAAAAGCGAATGCTGAGTATCTTTGGCCATGTCGACATTAGCCAAAGTCAAGGATTCCCCGCGCAACTCGGCTAATTTACGTAGAAGCTGTTTTTCTTCTTCGTTGAGCTTTGTTGGAGTTTCGACGACGATGTGAACATATTGATCGCCGCGTTTTTGAGGATTACCTAAGTGCGGCACGCCCATTTCACGCATGGTAATTACGGTGCTACTTTGAATACCTGCGGGAATCTTTAGTCCTTTTGGTCCGCCAACTGTTTCAACGAGAATCTCTCCACCAAGAGAAGCCATCGAAAAACTGACCGGTTGTGTAATGTGAACGTTGTGACCTTCACGCTTGAACAGACCATGCGGACGCACATGGAGAACGACGTATAGGTCACCAGGAGGTGCGCCCTTTCGTCCAAGATCGCCTGCACCACCTACGCGCAGGCGGGAATTTCCGTCTACACCTGCAGGTACCTTCAAATCAATACTCTTGGAGACACGAAGCTGTCCTTTACCCTTGCACTCTCCGCAAGGACGATCAACTTTGGTACCTTCACCATCACAACTCGGGCATGGCAGTACCTGCACAAACTGCCCGAACAGAGTTGATGCTGTTTGTTTAACTTGCCCGAGCCCTGCACAAGTTTGACACTTAACCGGACTCGAACCGGGCGCCGCACCACTGCCACTACATTCGGTGCAGTCTTCCAAATGCCGAATGGTAACTTTTTTCTCGCAGCCAAACACTGATTCCAAGAAATCTAATTCCAGATCGTACTTCAGATCGGCGCCGCGTTCAGGCTGATTGCGCCGGCGAGACTGCCGACCCATGCCACCACCACCAAAGAAATACTCAAAGATGTCACCCAGATCGCCAAAAGAGTTGACGTCGAATCCAGCACTGTTGTCGAACCGAGTGCCCTTAACACCTTCTGCCCCGTAACGATCGTACGTCTGGCGCTTCTGCTCATCTTGCAGAACCTCGTACGCCGCGACCAACTCCTTGAACGCAGCTTCGTCGCCGGTGTCGGAGTTATCCGGGTGCAGCTGAGCAGCCTTTTTCTTGAAGGCTTTTTTGATTTGCTCCTGCGTCGCAGATTTTTCTACAGCCAGAACGTCGTAATAGTCGCGGTTAGTC
>Ga0163151_10007768_pt1 | contig 12382 bp, 13 predicted proteins | sample OliLakLV19MP5IB2_FD_145596 | JGI IMG/M metagenome (GOLD analysis project Ga0163151, IMG submission 145596) | Freshwater microbial mat bacterial communities from Lake Vanda, McMurdo Dry Valleys, Antarctica - Oligotrophic Lake LV.19.MP5.IB-2 | ecosystem: Environmental > Aquatic > Freshwater >...
GCTACCGGATCGAGCGCGAGCTGGGCCAGGGCGGTATGACCATCCGGTATCACTCCTGATTCAGGGTAGATTTCCACCATGAATGGGAACGGGTCCAGCTTCACCGACACCCCAGCCGCGGTCCAGCAGCGACAGCTGTCACGCCTCGGCGCCCTCAGCCCCGCCGAGCGACTCAGTCGCGCGCTTGCCCTGTCGGCGCTGGCCCGGGAATTCGCGTGGGCCGGCGCCTTGCTGGTGGCCGGGTCGCAGGGACCGGATGCGGTCAGGCACCGCTTCCTCGAACAACTGTTCGGGGCGGACACGGCGGGCTGGGTGGCGAGGCGAATGGCCGCCGAGCCCGGGTCATGAGCGGGCTCGGCGATCTGACCGGTGCGATCGCGAGTGTCACCGGGACGCTTGAGGCCTTCCGGATTCCCTACTTCGTCACCGGCTCCCTCGCGTCCAGCATGCACGCGGCATTCCGGGCCACCAACGACATCGATATCGTGGCCGACGTCGGGTCGGTGGACCTCCACGCCCTGATGCGCGCGTTCGGTGCCGAGTTCTTCGCGGATCCGGAGCAGGCCGTGACATCCGTCCGCCAGGGACAGTCGTTCAACCTCATTCACCGCACTTCTTACTTGAAAGTGGATTTGTTCCCGGCGGTGTCCCCCTTCAACCGAGCCGCGCTCGAGCGAGCGGAACGCGTTCTCCTGGGCGCCAACGGACCGCTGATTCGGGTGGCCACCCGGGAAGACATCCTGCTCGCCAAGCTCTGGTGGTTCCGGCTCGGTGACGAGTCATCGGAGCAGCAGCGACGCGATATCCTGGGGATCATTGCCCTGAATCGCAACCTGCTCGACCACACGTACCTGGATCGCTGGGCGACGGAACTCGGCGTCCACGACCTCCTTGATCGGTTTCTCGCCCTCCCGGATCATCCGTGACAGACATTCCCGACTGCCTGTCCGTCGCTCCCTCGACTCGTTTCGGTACGAAGGCCAGCCGATGACCCTCGAGTCGCTCGGGGCAAGCCTCGCCGACCGCTACCGGATCGAGCGCGAGCTCGGTCAGGGCGGCATGGCCACGGTGTACCTGGCGCACGACATCAAGCATGATCGTCAGGTCGCCATCAGGGTCCTCAACCCCGAGCTGGGCAAGGCGCTGGGCGGCGGGCGGTTCCTCCGTGAGATAGCAGTCACCGCTCGACTCAACCACCCCCACATCCTGGCGCTGCTCGATTCCGGGGAAGCCGGCGACGGCACCATCCTCTACTACGTGATGCCGCTCGCCACCGGTGAGTCGCTGGCGGAACGACTGACCCGGGATGGCGCCCTGCCGGTGCCAGAGGCCGTCCGGCTGATCACCGAGGTGGTGGATGCGCTGACCCACGCGCATGGCCACGGCGTAATACACCGGGATATCAAGCCCGCCAATGTGCTGCTTTCCGGTGGACACGCGGTCGTCGCCGATTTCGGGATCGCCAAGGCGGTCGGCGATGCCCACCAGACCACCGCGCTCACCACGGAGGGGGTGTCGCTCGGCACGCCGGTGTACATGGCTCCGGAACAGGCGGCGGGCGGGAGCGACATAGACCACCGGGCGGATCTGTATACGGTTGGGGTGATGCTGTACGAGATGCTGACCGGTGCACCACCGTTCGTGGGCAGCTGGGCACAGGTGCTGACCGCCAAGATGGCGGTGGACGCCCCGTCGCTGACGGTGCGATGCCCGGGAGCTCCCCCGGCGTTGGTGGGTCTTGTGGCACGGTGCATGGCGCGCGACCCCGCGGCGCGGCCCGCGACAGCGGAAGTGCTACTGGCCGAGTTGCGCGCCCTTGCCGACGTGCCCGTCGGGGCTGCCCGCCGCGGGCGGACCGGGTATGTGGTGGCCGCGGTCGCCATCGCCGCGCTTGTGGTGGTGGTGATGGCGTTCATGCGCGACCGACGCACCCGCTGGGTGCACGAGACGGCGATCCCCATGATCGAGCGTCTCTCCGAGGCCGACCAGCTCGATTCGGCCTTTGTCCTGGCTGCGGAAGCAGCCGCGCGGGTGCCGAATGATCCGGTGGTGGAGGCGCTCTGGGCTGAGCTGTCCCAGACCCAGACCTTCCTGAGCGAGCCGGCTGGGGCGGTGGTCACCCGTGCCGCGGTGGACGATACCACCCAGTGGATTCCGGTCGGCACCACGCCTACCGATCCCGTGCGCATTCCCAGGAACGCCTGGTTCTATCGCTACTCGATGCCGGGATACCATCCCGTCACGATCATGGGCGCCCGGCTCGGCGGAAGCTATGTCCCGATTCCCAGCCCCGTGGCGATGCGCCTCCTGACCGACCCTGATTCGAGCATGGTGCAACTTCGCGGGGCCAACCTGGTCGGCACCCTCTATGGGCTGGTGGCCAGCGACACCTTCCAGCTTGCCGACTTCCTGATGGACAAGCTCGAGGTGACCAACCGGCAGTACAAGCTGTTTGTGGATGCCGGGGGTTATGCCGATCGGGGCTTTTGGGACTCCACGATGACCCGGGACGGTCGGCCGATCGCCTGGGAAACGGCGATGGCGCTCCTGATCGACCAGGCCGGCCGCCCCGGCCCGTCCACCTGGATGGCAGGCGCACCAGCTGCCGACACCGAGGATCTGCCGGTCGGCGGGGTGAGCTGGTATGAGGCGCGTGCCTACGCGCGCTTCGCTGGCAAGGATCTGCCCACGGTGCTGGAGTGGAATGCGGCGGCGGTTCCAGCGGCCGCACGCTGGGTGGTGCCTCACGGCCGGTACGAGGCATCGAGCGCGGTCCGGGGTGGCGATCCGAAGGGTGTTGGCCCGCGTGGGGTGTACGACATGGCCGGCAACGTCCGGGAGTGGGCTGTCAACGCCCGGGAGCCCGGGAGCCGCTATATCCTGGGCGGCGGGTACAGCGATCCACCATACCTCTTTGCCGAGATCTACACCCAGCCGGAATGGGATCGCTCGCCGATCAACGGCATCCGCCTGGTGCGGCGGATGGGCGAGGGGCAGGATCTGGCACGCGCCAGCGCCCCGATCCCACGGCGCGTCCGGAATGCCAACACAGTGCAGCCGGTGGACGACGCGACGTTCCGGGGTTTTCTCTCGCTGTACGAGTACGACCACACCCCGCTCAACCCGCTGGTGGAGAGCCGCGATACCACGCCGGCAGATTGGACCCGCGAGGATGTTTCGTTTGCGCTCCCGAAGGGTGGCGAGCGGATGCCGGCGGTGCTGTTCCTGCCCAAGCGCGTGGCGCCCCCCTACCAGACCATCGTGCTCTGGCCGGCGTCGGATGTGCTCTTTCTGCGCGACCGTCAGCGCCTGTCGATGTGGTTCGTGGATTACTTCGTGCGCAGCGGCCGGGCTGTGCTCTATCCGATCTACGAGCACACCTATGGCCGCGGCAGCGCGATGAATGGTGACTCACCCTCCGCCACTATCGAGCACCGGGACCAGATGATCCGCTGGGCCACCGAGATGCGCCGATCGATCGACTATGCCGCCACGCGACCAGATATCGATACCACACGGCTTTCCTATGCCGGTTTCAGCTGGGGCGGACGATTGGGCGGCGTGATGATGGCGGTTGAACCCAGGTTCCGCACCGGCATCCTGTATGTCGCGGGTCTCAGTGCAGCCGTCGTGCGGCCGGAGGAGGATGCGGTGAACTTCCTGCCCCGCGTCCGGATCCCGGTACTGATGCTGAGCGGCAAGTACGACAGTGTCTTTCCGCTCGAGTCCTCGCAACGGCCGTTCTACGACCTGCTGGGCTCCCCGCCCGGTACCAAAGTGCTGATGTCATTCGATGGGGGCCACTTCCTGCCGCGCAACAACCTGGTGGCGGAAACACTCAAGTGGCTCGATCAATACCTCGGATCGGTGAACCGATGATGCGGAGCATGTCGCAATGACCGATACCCCCGCCCGCTTGTCCACCGCCCTCTCCAACCGGTACCGGATCGAGCGTGAGCTGGGCCAGGGCGGCATGGCCACCGTCTACTTGGCCCAGGACCTGAAGCACGACCGCAAGGTGGCGCTCAAGGTCCTCAAGCCGGAACTCGCCGCCGTGCTCGGCGCCGAACGATTCGTGGTCGAGATCAAGACCACGGCGGCGCTGCAGCACCCGCATATCCTACCGCTGTTCGATTCGGGGGTGGCGGACACCTTCCTGTACTATGTCATGCCGTTCATCGATGGCGAGACGCTGCGCAGCAAGCTCGACCGCGAGAACCAGCTCGGCATCGACGAGGCGGTCAAGATCACCATGGCGGTGGCCGATGCCCTCGACTATGCCCACCGGCACGGCGTCATCCACCGCGACATCAAGCCCGAGAACATCCTGCTCCACGAGGGGCGGCCGATGGTGGCCGACTTCGGCATTGCCCTGGCGGTGAGCGCCGCGGCGGGGGGCCGGATGACCGAAACGGGCCTTTCGCTCGGTACCCCGCACTACATGAGTCCCGAGCAGGCCACCGCCGAGAAGGAGATTTCGGCGCGGAGTGATGTGTACTCGCTGGCCAGCGTACTGTACGAGATGCTGGCCGGCGAACCGCCGCACTCTGGTGGCTCCGCCCAGCAGGTCATCATGAAGATCGTGACTGAAGAGGCGCAGCCGCTGACTCGGCGGCGCAAGTCGGTGCCAGCCAACGTGGCGGCGGCGGTGGGGAAGGCGCTCGAGAAGCTGCCAGCCGACCGGTTCGAAAGCGCCAGGGCGTTCGCGGCGGCACTCGGAGACAGCCACTTCCGCGGGTCGGCCACGGCTTCCCATGCCGCGGCTCGTTTCCGGGGACGCCGGATGCCGGTTGGGGTGGTGATCGGGCTGGCCACTCTGGTGGCCCTGGCCGTCGCCCTCGGATGGATCGGACGCGGATGGCGCCTGCGTCCCACGCCCTCGGTACCGATCCGGTTCTCGACCACGCTGGGAACACCCGGCGTCGACCGTCCCCGGATCGCCATCTCGACAGACGGCCGCCTGATCGTGCAGGCGGTCTCCGACAGCACCGGTGTAACCCGACTCACCGTCCGGGACCTGACCCGCAATAGGGTCACCGTAATCCCCGGGACCGAGCAGGCCAACGGTGGGGAATTCTCGCCCCAGGGCGATTGGATCGCGTTCGAGGCTGACGATCAGTTGCGGAAGGTCCCGGTCGCTGGTGGGCCGACCATGACCCTGGTCAGCTCCATGACGGTTGACGGCGGAGACGTGGCCTGGACACCTTCGGGGGAGATCGTCTTTTCCGGCCGTGACACGGGACTGTGGCGGGTGCCGGCGGACGGGGGGACGCCCGTCCAGCTCACCCAGATCGACACCAGCCGCAGCGAGTTTGGACATTGGGCCCCCCGGATGCTGCCGGGCGGCCGGGCCATGATCTACACCAACTATGCCACGCCGATTGCGCGGTCCCGGATTGAAGCCTACGAGTTCGACACCGGCCGGACCACAGTGCTTGCCGAAGGCGCGGTGTTCGGCAGGTATGCCCCCACCGGTCACCTGCTCTTCGCTCGCGATGGCGCGGTATTCGCCGTGGCCTTCGACCCCGATCGCCTGGAGACCCGGGGAACTCCGCTGCCGGTCCAGGATGACGTGGTGTGGGAGGCGACCAATGGCTTCGCCGGATACGACATCTCCGCCAACGGCACCTTCGTGTATCTCCAGGCCTCCGAGTGGGATCGTGACGGGACGATGGTCTGGCGGGACCGCATCGGTCGCGACGTCCCCGTGTTCCAGCGCCCCGGCGCCTTCCAGCAGCTGCGCCTCTCGCCCGACGGCCGCTGGATCGCCTCCACGCTCGCCAAGCCCAAGCTCGAACTCTGGCTCTACGACCTGAGCCGCCAGACCACCACCCAGTTGACCCGCGCGCCGTCGGCGGCGCTCAATGCCGTCTGGATGCTCGATAGCCGGCGGGTGGTCTACACCTTCGAGGACCGGGTCTACGAGCTGCACGTGATCCCGATTGATGCCAGTGCGCCCGATCGCACCCTCCTGACCAGCGCCTATGACAAGTTTGCGCAGTCGATCTCGCCAGACGGCCAGGTCCTGCTCATGATGGAGAACCCGGGGCGGGATCGGCTGATGCTGGTGCCGCTGGATAGTGGCGGCGGCCCGCCGCGGCCGATGGCACAGAGCGCGCTCGAGCAGCGGCTCGGGACGTTCAGTCCGAATGGCCGCTGGATCGCCTATGCGGAGCATGGCGAGGGGCGGGCCGACATCTACCTCCGGGCCGTGACCGGAGCCGACGGGCGGCGCCTGGTGTCAAGCGGCGGCGGGAGCGAGCCGCGCTGGACCCGGGGTGGGCGGGAAATCGTCTACCTGGGCAGCAGCGCGATGATGAGCGTGTCCATCGATCCGGTCACCGGCGAGTCCCGGCAGGCCGACGACGCTCTTCCCCGTCACCGATCTGGGGCGCGATCCCTGGGGCCGGCTGCACAGCGACGATGTCACGCCCGATGGATCACGATTTCTGGTGGTGAAGTCAATCCCCCGACCGGCCGCCCTGCCGCTGGTCGTGGTCCTCGGTTGGCGCCCGGATGCGGGCCCGTCCCCCAGGAACTCGCCGTGATTCCTGCCTTCGACCGCCTCACCGCAGCCCTCTCCGACTGCTACCGCATCGAGCTCGAGGCTCGGAACATTGACTTAGTCCGTGTCCTTAGCTAAGCTGAAACCATGAAATACCATGCCTCCCGGACCTACAACATTCACGAGGCCAAGACCAATCTCTCCAAGCTGCTCGAGCAGACCGCCAATGGCGAGGAGGTCATCATTGCCAGGGCGGGGGTCCCGGTCGCCCGACTGGTGCCCATCGTCGCGCCCACCGCCGATCGACCGCTCGGCAGTGAGCAGGGCACCCTGGTGATCGCCGATGATTTTGACGCGCCACTCCCGCCGGACCTCCTCGAGGCGTTCGAGCAGTGAGAGTCCTCCTGGACACCCAGGTCTGGCTCTGGATGCTGGCGGCGCCGGACCGGCTCTCGACCGAAAGCCGGTCGCTCCTCACCGCCGAGGAGAACGAACTGTTGTTCTCCGCGGCAAGTGCCTGGGAGATTGCCATCAAGTATGGACTCGGCAAACTGCAACTCCCTGAATCCCCCGCCAAGTACATTCCGCGTATGATGGTCCACACCAGTGTCACCCCGCTGCCGATCCATCATCGGCATGCGCTCCACGTCGCCGCGCTCCCCGAGCACCACCGGGATCCGTTCGACCGACTACTGGTGGCCCAGGCGCAGCTGGAAAGCGTGCCGATCATCAGTGCCGATCGGCAGTTCCGCCAGTACGACGTAGAAGTGCTTCCAGCATGACCAGCCTCGACCGCCTCACCGCCGCCAACGAGATCGCCGTGACGGAGCCGGGGTCCGGCAGCCACACCCGGCTGGTTCCCGGCGTGGCGGCACGGTACGCCGAGTCGGGTCACCTCCTCTACCTCACGAGCGAGGGGACGCTGATGGGGGTCGGCTTCGATCAGGACCAGCCCCAGGTCGTGGGGACTCCCGTTCCCCTCATCGAGGGGATCGTTCCGCTCGGCGCCTTTGCCGATGCGGAACTGACACTCTCCGCCACCGGGACCCTCTGGTATTCGACGGGCGGGCTCCCGTCGCACGTCGAGCCGGTTTGGGTCACCCGCCAGGGGTCGCCACGCCGGTCGACACGGCGTGGCGGGGCGACATCAACTATCCGGCGCTCTCGCCAGACGGCACTCGCGTGGCCTACAGTGTTCGCACGGGAATCACCACCCAGCTGTGGGTCAAGCGACTCGACCGCGGGACACCGACGATCTTCGAGCGCACCGGGGAGGTCAACTACCGGCCCGCATGGTCCACCGAGGGAACCTCGATTGCCTGGATCTCCGACCGCGGCGTGGAATCCAACGTGTATACCAAGCCTGCGGACCAGGCCACGGAGGCGCGCCTGCTCTTCACCAGCGGGCGCCTGGGCCCGGTCTTCGAGGTCGTACATGCCCCGACCGGTGGGTGGGTGATCGTTCGGACCGAGCCGGAAGGCTCGGACATCCACGCCATCCGTCCCGGGGTGGACAGCGCTGCCATTCCCCTGGCGGCCACCGCGGTCTCGGAGCGCACGCCGATCCTCTCACCGGATGGCCGATGGCTGGCGTATGCCTCCGACCAGACCGGACGGTATGAGGTCTATGTCCGGCCCTTCCCGAACGTCACGGATGCGGTGTGGCAGGTCTCGACCGAGGGGGGCAGCCTGCCGCGCTTCTCCCGGAGTGGCGGGGAGCTGTTCTATGTGAGCGCCGCCGATGAGCTGCAGGCGGTGACCGTTGCACCAGGAACGACCTTTACCTGGGGGGAGCCCACCACCCTCTTTTCGCTGGCCGGATATCGAATGCCGATCAACGGTCGCAGCTTCGACATTGCCCCCGGCGATCAGCGTTTCCTGATGCTGCGAGTGATCGAGGGCGGCGCCGTGGACCAGGTCGTGGTGGTGGAGAACTTCCTGGAGGAAGTGAAACGGAAGGTGCCGAGATGAACACGGTCGGGGACAGCCTCACCGCCGCCCTGGCCGACCGTCGGCGGCAGGGGGCGGACGCGTCGCCTCCGATGGCTCACATTGACTAGTCTAGCTAGTCAGAATAAGTTGATTGAATGACTGAGCGATACTCGATCTACGACGCCAAGGCCAAGCTCTCTGCCCTGATCCGGCGGGTCCGCGAGGGACACAGCGTGGTGATCACGGTCCACGGCGAGCCGGTGGCCGAGCTCCGCCCGTACCAGAAGTCCGAGCGGAAGCAAACGTTGGAGGAGCGGATCGCCGAACTGACCGCCAGCGGTGAGATCATGCCGTCCCGGCGACAGCCTGGCGATCCACTCTCGTTTCCCGTGGGCAGGCCGGTGCCCGGCGCGCTCCGGCGGTTCCTGGACGAACGCGATTGATGGCTGTCTTCATCGACACCTCGATCCTCCTCGGTATTGCCCTCGGCGAGCCGTCCGGCCCCCGGTGGGCCGATCGACTCCGGGCCTGCCCGGTGGTCTCGGCATCGTGCCTGCTCGAGGCGGAGTTCCACAGCGCGTGCCGACGGTCGGAAATCCCCGTGAACCAGGTCCTGCTGGATGACCTGGACTGGATTTCGCCCTCGCGACCGCTCAGCGCGGAAATCGCCCGCGTTCAAGAAGCCGGATACGTTCGTGGCGCCGATTGCTGGCACTTGGCGACCGCGCTGTACCTCGCACAGGACCCGGAGCAGCTTACCTTCCTGACCCTCGATGTGCGCCAGCGGGAAGTCGCCGCCGCCCTCGGCTTCGCTACGTGAGGCAGCCCCCGTCATGACCCGTCCTCTGCCGGTCCCTCCGGGCGAGGTTCGCCCGTGAGCCTGGACCGCCTCGCCGCCGCCCTCTCCGACCGCTACCGCGTCGAGCGCGAGCTCGGCCAGGGCGGCATGGCCACCGTCTACCTGGCCCATGACCTCAAGCACCAGCGCGATGTCGCCATCAAGGTGCTCCATCCCGACCTCGGTGCGGCGATCGGCGGCGAACGCTTCCTGAGCGAGATCCGCACCACCGCACGGCTGCAGCACCCGCACATCCTGCCCCTCCTCGACAGTGGCGCCGCCGACGGCCTCCTCTATTACGTCATGCCCTACGTGTCAGGGGAGACACTGCGCGACCGGCTGGATCGTGAACGCCAGCTGCCGATCGAGGATGTCATCCAGATTGCGCGCGAGGTGGCCGACGCCCTGGGCGCCGCCCACGCCCTCGGCATCATTCACCGCGACATCAAACCCGACAACATTCTGCTGCAGGGCGGCCACGCCGTCGTGGCCGATTTCGGCATCGCCCTGGCTGTGCAGGAGGCCGGTGGCGCGCGGATGACCCAGACCGGTCTCTCGCTCGGCACCCCGCAGTACATGAGCCCCGAACAGGCGATGGGTGAGCGCACCATTGATGCCCGCAGCGACATCTACGCCCTCGGCGCGGTCACCTTCGAGATGCTGACCGGCGAGCCCCCATTCTCCGGTGCCACGGCGCAGGCGGTGGTGGCCAAGGTCCTGACCGAGAAGCCGCCCCGGCCGAGCGCGGTGCGCGACACGGTGCCGGCCTCGGTCGAGGCGGCGGTGCTCAAGGCTCTGGCCAAGCTGCCGGCCGATCGCTGGCCGAGCACCGCCAAGTTCGCTGAGGGTTTGGTGCCTGGTGAACCGTCGGTGCGAGCCGGGGCGGTCCGGTCTGCGGTTCCGCGGCGAATCGGGATGCAACGGGGTCTCGCGGCGGTCGTCGCCATCGTGGCGCTGATGGCGTCGGCCTGGTGGCTGGGGCGCACCGGCAGCCGAGCCCCGGCGGGTTGGACGTCATACACCCAGTTGACGGATGGCTCGGGCGAGGAGAGCGCGCCGAGTCTTTCGCCGGACGGCGAGTCGTTTGCGTTTACCAGCAACGTCCGTGGCAGCTGGGACATCTACGTCCAGCGCGTCGGAGGGCGCAATCCCATCCTCGTGGCCGGCGACTCTACCCTGGATGAGCGCTGGCCGGCCTACAGCCCGGATGGCCGACAGATCGTCTACAGCTTGGGGGGCGGCGGACTCTTCCTCGTGGGGGCCACCGGCGAATCCGCCCGGCGGTTGACCTCGGTTGGATCGAATCCGTCCTGGTCGCCCGACGGGACCCAGGTCGTGTTTGGGTCTGAAGCGGTCGTTACTCCCTACCAGGTCTACGGGACGGGCGCCCTCTGGATCGTTCCGGTGTCCGGGGGAGAGCCAAGACTGCTGCTGCGGACCGAGGCTGGGGGTGGATACCAGCCAGCCTGGTCGCCATCGGGAAGGCGCATTGCCTTCTGGTCCGCCCGAGCAGGGCAGCGCGACCTGGAGACAATCGCCGTGACCGGTGGAGCCACGGTCAAAGTGACCGACGATGTGGCGGTCGACTGGGCCCCGACCTGGTCGCCGGATGGTCGTGCGCTGTTCTTTGCCAGCGATCGGGGCGGCACGATGGGCCTCTGGCGGATCGGCATCGATGAGGCCACTGGTCAGGCGACCGGCGCGCCCGAGCTGGTCGTGGCCGGTGTGGACGTGTCGATGGACCTCCCGCAGCTGTCGCGCGACGGCGCCTCGATCATTTTTCGCTCCAAGCTGGAATCGGTGAACCCGGCCGCGATTGCCTTTGACCCGGTCGCCGAACGGGTCGGCACCGTACGGCTGTTGCAGCGACGGTCCGGCATTCTTGCGCCGTCCGACATCTCACCCGATGGCGCCTGGTTGGCGCTCTACAACTCCCCCGACCGCCAGCAGGACCTCTTCGTGATGCGTCCCGACGGCAGTGAACTGACCCGGTTGACCGATGACCCGGCCCGCGACTGGAACCCGCGTTTTACGCCCGACGGCGAGGCGCTGACCTTTCACTCGAACCAGAGCGGGATCTACGAGGGGTGGCTGCTGCGCCGGGATGGCAGCGGGCGGACGCGCCTGACCGACTTTGGGGGGGCGGGAGTCGTCTACCCGATGTTCGCCCCCGATGGCCAGCGCCTGATGGTGGAGCGTTTCGACAGCATCATGCCCGTGGTCGGCTCGTCGCCGTGGCCCCTGACCCGCGAGAACGCGACGGTGCTGGCCGGCGCGGCACTCCCCGAGGGGGACCTCAACACCGCCTATTGGTCGCGCGATGGCCGCTGGTTTTCCGGGGGAATCCAGTCGGCATTCGGCGGCATTCAGGGCAATGGCCTCTATGAGGTGGCCACCGGACGCATCACGAAGTTGAGCGATGATGCCTACGGCGATGAGCTGGCGTGGCTGCCCGGCTATCGGCGGGTGGTGTACTTCACCGGGTCGGGTGCTCTCGTGGTGCAGGACGTCGAGTCGCTCGTGCGCCGGGTGTTGAGTCCCGCCTTGCCCTACCCGCCTGATCAACTGGGCAGCATCGTGGCCGCCCCCGATGGCCGGACCCTCTATTATGGCGCGCGCCAGATCGAGTCGAACATCTGGATGGTCCGGCGGGCCCCCCGGGTGGGGAGCCGATGACCACTCCCATCGACCGCCTCACACCCGCCCTTTCCGACCGCTATCGGATCGAACGCGAGCTCGGCCAGGGCGGCATGGCCACGGTCTACCTGGCCGATGACCTCCGGGACGAGCGAAAGGTGGCGATCAAGGTCCGCTGTTCCGGCTCTCTCGACGCACCCCGCACGATTCGACCCGCCGCCACTAGATTTCCGGGATGACCACTCCAACCGAAGCCCAGCGGCGGGAATGGATGGCGCAGTGGCGCTCGGCGGCCATCGCGCTGGAGCGGGTGCGCCTGATGGAACTCCGATCGGCCGACTTGGCGCGGATCGCCACGGACCTCGACGACGCGTCGTGCCAGGCAGCCCGGGCGCGGGCGGCCATCGCCACCTCCGGACTGATCGCCCAGCAGCGGCTGTTCCATCGCCGGCCCCGGGCGTGAGGACCCT
>Ga0163151_10007769_pt1 | contig 12381 bp, 13 predicted proteins | sample OliLakLV19MP5IB2_FD_145596 | JGI IMG/M metagenome (GOLD analysis project Ga0163151, IMG submission 145596) | Freshwater microbial mat bacterial communities from Lake Vanda, McMurdo Dry Valleys, Antarctica - Oligotrophic Lake LV.19.MP5.IB-2 | ecosystem: Environmental > Aquatic > Freshwater >...
GTAACACCTACCTCATGTAAGGGTAACACCTACCTCATGTAAGGGTAACACCTACCTCATGTAAGGGTAACACCTACCTCATGTAAGGGTAACACCTACCTCATGTAAGCATAGAGAACGCCATCAAAAAGAACTTTGATGGCTATAATCTTTATAGGTTTATTGCCTAAACAACTTTAAATTCTGCGGCGAGTTTATCCATTTCTGGCGCTGCCCTTTCTGAAACCAATACCTGAAGGTTTGCTGGTCTCCTGCCACCATTTTCTTTTATTATCTGTTTCATGGTTTTTGCTCTTAAACGAGCTTCTTTATTGAAAATTTCCATATTATGAATTATCGCCAATTTTCCTTCATCCGTATTGGCAAGCGTTGGAATCATTTTAATAAAGAGTTTTAAATCCGCATCAGTAATTCGAGCTCCAAAAATTGATTTTGCATCTCTTACAAAGTCAAAAGATATTTTCTCAAATTCTTCTGTATCTTGGGAAGTAAACCGCATAATTGCCTCAAGTATAGGAGATAACGACGGTGCAACAACTCCAATGCCTGCTCCAATCCCTGCTCCAACCAAGATACCTCCAATACCTACTGGAGCACCCAAAGCAGCACCCTTCGATGCTAACGCAGCCCCCGCTGCTGCCGCAGCCCCTCCGGCATAAACAGGATTCAATTCTTCAATAAACTTAAAGGTTTTATAAAAAGCAGCAAAAGGTAAGCCATTATTGCCATACTGGTCCTTCTTATTTATAAGATTTTTCATCTTACCAAGACGTTGATCTCCCTTATCGGAAACTTCTTCATACGCTAAGGTTTGGTCATAGAAAGCTTTTGTTTCTTTATCTATTGCTTGTTGCTCTAGCCTGTCTTGAGTTCTCTCTCGCTGACGAACCTGTTCTCTCTGAAACTGTGTCATAGCTTTTCCTCCCCCCATTGATCCTACCAACCCTCTTGCTTGGGGGCTTTGTTGAGCAGGTTGAACCAATTGTTGGGATTCTTGAATTTGCTGAGGAGCAACAGGTTGTTGTCCTTGTTGTTGTCCTTGTTGTTGTCCTTGTTGTTGATGCATCTGCATTTGTTGCTCAACTTTAGCGTTAGCTTGCTGTATTTCTTCTTGCGTCAAATGGCGTGCACCATCTGGACTATTGGCGAAACGAGAAATCTCTTGCAGTGTTTCAGGGGGATATAATTGTCCCTGTTGTGGCATTGCAGATTGCTCATTCTCTTGTTGCTGTGGTGCTTGCTGTGGTGCTTGCTGGGATAGTTGATTAAAACCAGTTTGAGTCTGTTGGGGTCTGCCTGAAGAACTTTGAAGGAGGTTTGATATCAACTCATGTTGAACCTTGGGCTCTTGGGTATTGATCCACTTAAGTTCAGCGTCATTAAGGCTGCCCCCAAAAGCATCCTTAAGAACTTTAAGTTCTTGATTCTTGTTTAACTCGGAGAGCTTGCGATTAGCGATGGAGTTTACACCTTCGCCAAGAAGTTGGCCAATACCTTTATTGCCTTGTACTATAGCTACCATTTTAACCCCTTAAGCTTGTAAGAAATTCTGTAAGAAACTCTGTAAGAAACTTTTAACAAACCCAGCACCTTGAGTACCCTTTAATGGTTGTTGGGGTGATGGCAATGAGTTTACCTGATTACTAAATTGATTAAATCCTCCACCATTGGGCATTCCTGGAATGGTCCCTGGTGGATTATTGAACTGGTTAAATGCTGCTGAGTTCATGGGAGCTTGTGTTACATTAACGTTGTCCGCTTGTCGCTCTGATCTTAATTTAAGGGCGGCTAATCCAGCGGCAGTCTTTACGAGTCCCGATTTTTTATCAGCAGTATTTACGGGTACCGATTTTTTATCCGCAGCAGACTTCTTTTCTTCGGCTGCTTTCCCTTCCCTGTATCCTTTTATACCTTTTGCAGCAAGTTCAGTAAATTGAGGGGCATTGGATAAAAGAGTCTCGGCAAAGCCCGGTCCGGGTTGCGTATAGCGATTCTCATTAGAGGGATTTAAAAGAGTAGACAACTGGCTTTGATCTAACTCGCGCTGTTTTAGGTTGTATTGCTGGCGCTGTGCACTCAAATTTGTTTCTAGATCATTCGCAGAAGCTCCAATACCAGAATTGAAAGCTGATCCTCGTTGACTATACCTGCCCGCTGTAAATCGTTCCGCTATCCCGGGAAGAGTCTTTGTTTGGAAATCCTCGCGAGCTTTTTTTTCTATAGGAGCAAAATTAAACTTGTTACTAGAAAGACGTTTTTGCACTCCAGGCAGTAAAGCGTCCTGAGTTGCTTGTTGTTGAGGGCTTAGTCGAGACATCTGTTGAGGATTAGGATTTTGATTGGAAGGGCTTCCCGTTCCTTGGTTGCTCCAATCGTGTTCAGCAGCGGCCTGGCCACCCGCAGCAAGAAGACCAAGGCCCCCTCCTATACCAGCGCCAATCGCAGTACCAATTCCGGGAAATACTGCCGACCCTACCGTAGCTCCTGATGCAGCGCCGCTTATCCCATAAGAAGCTGAATTGGCTAAGTACTTTCCAGTATTAAAATCTTTTGCTGCCATACTATCTCCTTTGTATTACGTTTGTAAGTACTCAAGCACCACATACGAAGGGTTATACCCGTTATATGTTGCACTGGCCGTTATTATATAAACATTTGTAGCGTCAACATACATTTCTATCGATTGATTTGCCGTGTTACTTGCATAGGGCAATGGTACATAATTAAAGGCAGTTTTGTTATTAGCAACTCCGTATATCCTGGTGAAAGTTGTATTGCTAGTGACAAAGATACCATGAGGGATAGTGGTGGTTCCGTTTACTAGATTTGCCTGCCAATTGAGAACCTTACGAACAACTTGGCGTAGTGTTGGCTGTTGAGCCGTTGAAGAATTAAGGGCCGGGTTAGAAAAGTATACCTGCCCGTTAATATACTCATCTGTATCATACAGCCCTGTGTCTTTTATATTAAGGGCAAGAGACATAGTGTTTATGTACTGATAAAGACGAACGAGAAGTTCTTTAAATTCAGGGCTTTTAACATCGACGCTTTGTACATTAGCAACATCAAATATAAGAGTATTTGGTACAAATGTTCCTGAAATATTTTTAGCCATTACTGCAATCTTCCTATTGGTTGTGTATAGAGGCACATCGCTTGAATTTCAAGACTCTCAAGAGACACTTCTGGTGTAATCATTTGAGCATCTGTGAAATACATAACCATCTGTAGGAAGTTTCCTCCTGACCCGAAATACACGGTATGCCAAAGCAAATCGGACTCCTGCTCAAATGGGTAGAGGACTGGATTGTAAGGGCTTGTATGTAAAACATTATTGCCCATAATGGCCCCAGTGTATTGAGCTTGTCCAATCATAAGAAGCTTATTGCTCGATGTTCTATAGTCAACAGTAATTGCCCCTGCGGTCGTAGATCCCACCGCAAAATCAACCTTAGCTACAAATACATTGTCTGCTTTGCCCGCATAAGGATTGAAATTCTTAGTGGTTATTTGAACGTTGCTGACACGGGCGCAAGTTCCGCTTCCTAGATAGGTACCAGAATAAAGTGGATCAAACCCAAGCCCATCTTCATTGCGATCATTGGTATTTATAACAATATTATTGGCGCTGTCCGCAGATGGGATCTGGTAAACACGAAATATTTTGCCATTGAGCGTTGCCATAGTGGTAGCGTCAGCAACAATATTCTCTAATAAAACAAAGTCATAATCTTCATCATCTTGCGTAGAAGTATCATTTAGATTGTGATTCATAATAGTAAGCGTAATAAAGCCAACCCCATCAAATGTCATTTTAGTTATTGCCATAGACGGCGCATTTCTTGGTGAATCCGGGCTAATCTTTAATACAAAACCCTCGGGAGTCCCAGCAAGTATCTGCCTTTGGTTAGACTGCGAAACATTAGATTCCCAAGACCCCTGAAAAGTGTCCCAAGTTACAGGATCAGATGATGCCCACGTGAGGTCATCCTGTTGTTCGAAGTAGCCAAATGTAGTTAAACAATCGTCATTGATCGCCCATGACCCTAGTTTATAATTATAGACAAGCACTCTGTTGGGGAAAATCTGTGTTTCACGAGCTGAATCAGAGACATACGACCAATAAACCATCTCTGTATAATAGTCTCTAACCCCAGCAACCCGTTGCGCATCATTACTTTCTGTTCTGAATTCAAACACCTCGTCCGGAATTTTATCGTCTATCCGGCTTACATTCGATCCATTACATCCATGCAAACCAGATTGGCCCACAGTGAGAATGTCTTGATCAAAAGGTACCGCAGAGAAGGTAGACATAGAACCTAGCTCTGTGTTGAGTTTTTGCCATATAAATGGCCCAGAATCGTTACCGGTATAGACAAGTTCCCATGTCGATCTTTCAAATCCTACAATGAGCCTATCTTTTATAAATTCTGCGCTTACAATAGCCTCTTGTGTTGATGCATCTTCATAGCCGCCACCAGCTGCAATATTACCAGCTGAGTCTCTCGTGCTTGGTTCATACCAGGCGCTCAGAGAAAATGGAGAACCTTTCCAGCACCAACGGGCCCTGTTTTTATACTGCGTTGCTGTGCCCGTATTAACAAGCGGCGGCCCCGCTGAATAACCACTATTGTTATTTTCTACCGTATTAAGTAGTACCAGCCTATCCTTGAAAGCCACTATAATACGAGCTGTTTGAATGAATGCTGCTGCTGCTCTTACCTTTGTCGCATCAGGCAAAAAATAGAAAGAATTAGTTGCAGGTGTCACAACAGCTGCTGGAGTCCATGTTGTTCCATCAAACGTCCAAATAGGATCGTCGGTTGCTGCGGGAGCCCCAATTCCTAAGGTGAAGTTAAAGTTCGAAACGAACATAACAGGGCTTCCTGCAACGCCTTGCCAGTTTGTTGCCCAGAAGTAATCAGTATTATCACCTTTCCACACTGCTGTTCCCGAACGAACCCAACCTCCAGCAACAAACGTATAAGCGTATTTAACATCAAAGGCATAGGTAGGATGATTATTTATAGCGCCCTCTTCGTATTGAGTGATGCCCATAACTGGATTTGATGGGTAATAGGATACGTCGGTAAGAGCTCCCGCTGTAAATGTAACGGTATTAGGGTTCGCCGTGCTATTAATTACTGCAGAAACTGCCCCATTCGTACTAAGTGTCGCAACACCAGCACCAAGTTGATAAACAGAGAAGGTATCCCCACCCAAAGAAAACATCTGCCCAATAGCAAGTTGTGTGAGCCCACTAGGCAAATTCATAGCAACATTTGCATTATTGCCAAGACTCAAGCGTAATCTTGTTGATAGCGGTGTTGTACCCATCATCTGTGAGCCGAATCTCTTTCTGAGTCGACCCCGGAATGTATAAGCGTTCTCAAGGTACTCAAATGCGTCATCTGGTATCAACCAGTTTTTGGCATTCGTCATCAAACCCGAGTTAATTGGTGCTATAAGAAATCTATCGTATGCCATTTATATACTCCTTACCTTCCTATAACCATCCATGCAAAATTTACACCAACGGTACCGAGAGAAGAATAGACCGTAAACGAGGTAGCGGTGTAAGCAGAAATAGTAACAAAGTTATTCGAAGTCCCAGCCCCAGACAGCCGTGTTAGTTGAGGCGCTGTCCAAAAGGTAGAGAATCCAGGAAAACCGACTAATTGAGCCGCATAACTTACTGTCACATTATTTTGAGCTCCTGTTCCAGTATTACCCCAGGCAATTATTAACCCTGAAGGTAAGTATGTCCAACCATTGGTTATACCAACGTTATTATTAACATACAAAGTCATAGGTACCTGCCTTGCTACTCCAGAAGAGTAATCTCTTGAGGCAACAAAGAGTTCCCGGTAAGTAGATATAGTGCTCTGAGCAGAGTAAAGGCCAACAGAGTCTAACGCAAAGGCTGCCGCTGGTGGTCGAGTGCCATTACCTGCTTGCAGTGCAAAATTAACCCAATTAAAGCCTAATGAAGAGTTCAAGCAATTGCTTCCAGGAGTTGCACTAATTCCTGCTATTACCCCTAAAGATGTAAAGTTGCTTTGAATAGCCCCCTGGGAAATCGATAATTTATCCGAAGGTCCCGGTATTGCTGAATTAAATGCCATTAGTAATCCTTATTGTTACCAGTTACCCATGCCAAAAGAGCCCGAGTTCCCGTTTCCACTGTTACTTTGATAAATTGTTTGCTGCGCTTCATTTGTGTATTGAACAATAGTTCTTCTCATCACTAACATTTCTTGTGTCTTAAACTCTGGTGTAATGAGTTTTACCGAGTCAATATCCATACGATCTTCGAATATCTTTTTAGCAGCCCCGTACGCTATGTACTGCCAATACTCTTGGAGCGCAGGCATTGAAGAGGTTTCCATTAACCACGTTGGCCTTACATAAACTTCAAGGTCAACACGATACACTTGATCAGGTATTGGCCTTAATATGAATTCATCAGCAGAGAAACACACAGAAGTTGGTTTGTATAAGTTAGTCGGTATGGCTTGGCTAATTATATATTGGTCTTCACCGGGAGAGGCAGAAAATACTGCTGTGTAGGCGCCAGTGGAATAATTTATTGCTCCTGTGCCTAAATTGAAGGGAGCGGAAAATGCACCCGTCGGATAAGAAGGTGGATACACCACATTACCACTGTCATCATACCCGCGCTTTATATCCTGGTAGAGCTGAGAGTTGGGATCGTAAAGGTTGCCATAAATAGTATTATTCCCTGTTGTAGGATTAATCAGTGGAATATCAACAAGAGCAAGTCCATTCATATCTGTGTCGAGCGAACTAAAGAGTACTTGGTTTTGCAGCAATCCTATTGATTGCCGTTGAACCCCAACAATAGGAAGCTGAGGGTTAACCTGCTGGGTCTGAATAACCCCTGAGAAGTTATTTAAAGTGCCGTCACCAAGCAGTCCTGTTTGTGCAATATAGTTCAACTTAGGGAAATACTGATAAAACTGCTCCCTAGACTGAGTGTACGAAGTAGGAAAGCCAGCAACATAAAAAGGAGGATGCACAGTAAGGTATTTGTTTTGAAAGTCATACAGGGGGTTGTTAACTGCTGCAGGATTATTACCGAAGCTAAGAGTATCAGTAGGGTACACATCTTGGAATGGATTCGTATAAAAGGTGAATGACTGGCGAAGGTTGAAAGTTCTTAGTTGCTCGGGAAAATCATAGACAACAAAAGTATTAATATAATTCTGCAAGTCTGCATTAGTGATTTCAGATTCAGAAGGAGAGCGTGTTAATCGCCTAACCTTATTCTGTATGGCTTGTAGTGTAGAATCAGGTGCTGCTATTGGCATTAACTCTCCTTTAAAGAATATTGGTTACCGACGATTTAAGACTACTCGATATCTCCCCAACATTACAAACTAAACTACATATGTTTGTTAAGATATCGGGCGCAACGGGAATGGAGAATGGTTCAAAGTTGGTGGTGTCTATATCAGCAGTAAAGGTGGTAAGGCTGGTAACAAGAATAGAGGCAGTCTGCTGATCAAGTTGCTGCATGCCACAGGCTGGCTGAATGTAGAATCTTACTATACCACCATCAACATAATCGTGATTAGTTGCTGTTGTCACTATCGCGGGATATGTCTTGGTGATATCCGATATTACACTTAAGCCCGGGATAAACATTGGAGAGGTATTTATGATACAACGATCTAATACAGCCATGACTGCCTCCGTTAATTTACGCTTCTTTGCGTAAAGATGTAACTGTTTCTATATTTGATGGCATAAGATCTCTTAAGTCAGACTCTGACATGAAATCAAGAGGTGTGAATGCGAACCTATGCACCTTTCTTCCTATGACCGCCACTGGCCGCCCGTTTTCGTCTTGCTTGTAGGCATTCTCTGGGTACCACATATCATTAACGATATGCATGGCAACGTCTCTAGGAATGGTATAGATTCCACCATCTTCGAATGTCCATTCTTCAATCTCATCCCCTGGCCAGAAGAGTGTATTAAACCTCAACTGTTGCCCTGGTGCTTCTTTGTTCTCAAACTTGCCTCGAACCAGTCCATGGCCACGTTGTATCATTGATGCTACTTCTTGCGCGGTAAGCCTTCTTCGTTTTCTTGTGGTATAAAGATCAGTTGAATCAATGTGTTCTCTACTGCCAGTAGTTCTAGCTTCTTTTACAGACATAATATTCCTTATTTTAGTGGGCCCCCCGTCGAGGGCCCTTATTAATGTGACATTAAAAACGAGTTTTAGAATCCGCCAAATTCAGACTTGCCGGCTACCCAGTAAAGTCTATCAGGGGTAACAACGTTCGCTGAAGTCCAGGTCAAAGAGCCTGAAGGCCCAATGATTGGAGATGTAGGAATGAGACCAGCGCCGCCGTTGCCAAGAATCAACCCTTGAAAGCCAGTATTAACTGCCGCATCAGCAAGTATGCCGACACTTGTAGCGTTAATTTGCAAGCCTGCAATGGTTGGGACCTGAGCTGTGTTAGATGCCAATGCTGCAGCGGTGTCTTCACCAACAGGAGTCATAGTTGGGAAATCAGACGGTTGCTGAGCAATCGTAGGCCAACTAAATGCAGTCATCGCTGCTGTGTCGACAGAGATTGTGAAAGAGAAATCATCGACAACCGTTACCACAGTAGCTACTATGCCATCAAGTTGAACCATGCCAGATTGGGTTGGGATCTTGAAACGAACTACTTGCCCTGGGGTCATACCATGAGCAACCGTAGTTCCAACAGTAGGAACCGAAGCCCTAGTAATATTCGATACCTTGCGCATACGTGGGTAGAACATTGAAGCGAAATTAATAACCCTATAAAAACCAGCACCACCTATAGCACCAGGAGCAGTTGCTAAAGCGTTAGTTGTAGTTAATAAGGTAAACTGCGTTGAGCTTGTTACCGTACCAACAACCATATCTATGCCATTAACATCATTTTGAGCGGTACTGCTCATGCGAACAACAGAACCAACTACTACAGAAGTATCTGCAGTATGGGTAACAACTGGTCGAGTAGCATCTGTAGACGCAGAAACCGCAACAGGGTTTCCAATTCTCGGCTGAGCTAAAAGATTATTACCAGAAGGGTCGTAAATAGTGATTCCGCCCGTTGCAATAGTGTTTACAGAGATAACACCAGTTGCAGCAGCTTTATAAGTAGCTAATGCCGATCCTTGCGCCATTCCTCTTTGCCAGAAGAACTCAGTACCAATGTTAGCATTAGCTGTGCCTTGGAAATAAGCGCCCGCTGCTGCACCAGCAGTACCGTATTGGGTAAAGTTTCGTACTGAAACCCAATCAGCGCCAGATGGAACAGCAATAATTGTTGGTGCGGCTTCACTGCTTGATGCGACACCAAGGTTTGGATTAACTAATCCTACAGAGTTGGCGAGAAAAGTACCCTGACCTAAAATAGTTCCTATCATATCGTCTCCTTTAAGCTAGAGTTGCGCGCATGTTAACAATCCACTGATCATTCAAAATACGTTGAGCTTGTGCGAACTTGTACGCAATCGACACGTTTTGTGCCAATTGGTCAGAGAAGATCGCTGGGCGGTAAATCAGTTGTGAGCTGTAACCATTTTGCTGTATCACGCCATAAGCTTCCATGCCTGTCACGAAGATGTTATACACATTCGCACCCGTTGAAGACGCATTTGGGGAAACACTACCTTGGGAAGAGATCAGGAAGCGGATAGCATCAATCGAGCCATATTCAGATGAAAGAACATTGGTTTGACTTGGATACCCACTTACTTGAGTAAACCCAGTAGTAGCTTGCAAAGAAGGAGTCAAATTAGTTGAGCACATACCGAAAAAAGACCTACGAATAGGTGCTGTTCCAAAACGGTTTTCACCCTCGATGTTATCCATAATGGATTTAGCATCGTTGTTATAAAGGACACGAGTCACATTAGAACAATCTGAACGGGTTATTTCAGTTGGAACATCCCCGTTTACGCCACCAACACAGTTAATGAAGCTAGCTGAAGCTGCCAACATGTCACGTGTAAGTATGTCTTCGGTCTTACGAAGAGAAATACCCAATTGTTGAGTACCCCAGTTCAAAGCAGGGTCTTGATTCTGACGATCTGTTACTTTTGTGACCAACTTATTGGGTTGGCGGTGGGTCTTGTTAGTCCCCACTCCCAGTCTTTCGAAAGGGTTCAGACTATCGCATCTCTTATTTGCTAAGAGCCGAAGGGCTTAGTCGTTGCGGCTGTACATCATTTAAAAACAAATGACACTTGCCTCGGGTTGCCATGCCTCAATTGCTAGAAGAGGTTTAGGTTTTCCCAGTAATCACCCTCAGTTTATTGACGCCTCAAAGTTAAGCGTCACCTGCTCATTGATGTTTACGAAGGTTCCGTAAAATGAAATGGTGGCATCGATATCAACAGCAGTTAGGTTTTGCCCAGGCGGTAACACCCCTGAATTACCTAATGGTACGGTTGCTGGTGCTAAAAGATTTGGTCTTCTAAACCTGATAGTTCTACCAGAACGATCTGGCATGGTTCGTTTCATAGCGCATACGTTATGAATCATATTAGGCACTGGAACGGCCAACATGGTCATTTCGAAATGCTGCTGCACTGGAGCTGGCAGCGAGCTTGTAGTTGTAATAGACATGATTTGTCCTTAAAGTATGCGGATTAAAACATATTTAAGCTGGCGAGGCTTCATTTCGCCCATGGGGTAACGACTTCCCCGTTTCGTTCGATGGGATGGATTTCCGGCAACGACCCCGGATTGCGTTCGATAGAAAGAGTAGAATAAAAAACAATTCCCCACAAGAGGATATGGAGTAAACCTCTTGCAGGGAAAGGCAATAGTAGTGAAGCCTATATTGAGCACTGCCATATTGAGAGCAATGCAACGACATAAGATCATATCTTAACAAACTAAGATGTACAGCATTCTTAAATTGATTGCGCATTGATTGCGCATTGATTGCGCATAATATAAAGGCTTTAAAATATTCCTAGGAGCGCTGCCAAATGGCGAGCAATGTCTCAGGAAGCCAATGCAACGCCATAAGATTATACACTAACAAGCTAGGATGTACGGCATCCGCAAATTCCTTTGAGAATGGCAAAAGGGGTCTGCACTCGTCGACCACCTGTATTTTCATACCCCTTGCAAGGTACTTGAATTCAAAGTTGAAGATTGCATTATTGAACTCGACAACTTGAGAAGCAACAGAGCCAAATATGGGTGGTATTTGAGCAAGCAAAACGGTCGATTTGGGCCTTAGCTTATATATCTTTGCGATCATAATATCCATGTCATTGACAGCATTAGCAACACCTTTCCCTTGAAGAATGTCATTGGTCCCGGCCATCAGCAAGATGATGTCAGGGTTGAAATTACTTACAGTAAACCAATATCCTTTGTTACCTGGATAAGGATTAGGACCATCAAGACAAGCACACAATTCATCAATTCTATATCCACGATACCCAGCATGGCCAGTACTCTTACGGTTTATGAGTGTTTCTGAGCTATTGTCATTTAAAGGCCCTACAAATTGGACCTGCTGATAGCAAGCAAAAAGTGCCAAACACAATTGATCTCTATAGCCTCCTGGCGCTGGCGTTCCATTGGCTGTTGCTCCCCATGTTAAAGAGTCACCAATACACATAATGGTAGTGACAGATGAATGCGCGTAACTAGATAGTAACACTGCCAACAAGAGTAATTTCTTCATTAATACCTCGATCTTTTTAAAAACCATCTATCCTTTTTGTCGTACCTCTCTGCAGAAAAACTACAAATTTGTCGTACCTCTCTGCAGTAGCTTTTTTAAAAACCATCTATCTATAAATTCTGCATTTCGAAATGCACGGCGTCTATCCTTTTAGTGAAATCCCCGCCCCAACGATTAGCGGGATTCAATGACTTCCAAAAGGTCCCGAACGGTTTGTACTCGCTTGGTTCAGTTACCCAGTCCCCCGCCTTATTGTGCAACATAAGGTCTATTGCCAAACGCTGGCAATGAAGGGATTTAATGATGCCTTTGCCCTGCTTTGCGTAAAGACGTGCCAATTCTGGTGACCTATAAGCATCCCCAAAGGTAACTGAGTAACCACTCTTATCAATATAGTTAATCAGGCTTGCTATGTTCAAGGCGAAGACTGATTGTTTTTGAGATAGCTTCATTAGAATCCTCGTATAGCGTCATTCATCTGCTTAACTAGTTCCGCCTGTAATTCCCCATCAACAGTAACCCCTTGAGAAAATGCGTTCACATTCGACAACGGGCTTGATGTCTTGGTGGGTGCCAGACTGGAAAGTGGTTTAGGTTTAGCAGAATTTCTGAGCGCTTGTGCTTTATCGAACGCTATCCGTGGTTCTAGCTTATCTTGAGC
>Ga0163151_10007777_pt1 | contig 12371 bp, 10 predicted proteins | sample OliLakLV19MP5IB2_FD_145596 | JGI IMG/M metagenome (GOLD analysis project Ga0163151, IMG submission 145596) | Freshwater microbial mat bacterial communities from Lake Vanda, McMurdo Dry Valleys, Antarctica - Oligotrophic Lake LV.19.MP5.IB-2 | ecosystem: Environmental > Aquatic > Freshwater >...
CCAACCATCCCCTCAGTAACCCTCTCCCCCGGGGAGAGGGAACGATTCTACTCCGCGTTGGATTTGCAACTGGACGGTGAGGGTGATCCTGCGGGCGGAAACGCCTCCCTCGCCCCTTGGGAGAGGGCTGGGGTGAGGGGCCCGAAGGCCCCAACTGCATCGATACGGTTTAGCGGGATCACCCTATAGTCATGGAACATTTCCAGACCATTCAGGTTCGGCTTGAAGAGCCGATCCTTTTCGTCCGCTTTCATCGTCCAGAGGCAAAAAACACCATCAACGACCTCCTGATCCAGGAATGTCACCGGGCTCTGGACCGGATCGACGAAAAAATCACCGTCTTGGTGCTTGAAGGTTCCACTGAATACTTCTGTTTCGGTGCCGACTTTGACGGGATGCGTGATGCCTCCCTGGGGACTGGCCAGGGGAAAACCAGCAACCCAGAGCCGCTCTATTTGCTCTGGCAAAGGCTGGCGACCGGTCCATTTGTCTCCATCGCTCATGTTCGGGGCCAGGCCAACGCCGGAGGGATCGGTTTTGTGGCCGCCAGCGATATCGTCATCGCCGAGGAGAAGGCGCGGTTCAGCCTCTCGGAACTCTTGTTTGGATTGTTGCCGGCCTGTGTGCTTCCTTTTCTGATTCGAAGGATCGGGCATCAAAAGGCCGGCTACATGACTCTCATGACACAGCCGGTTTCGGCGGGTCAAGCGTCGGACTGGGGACTCGTGGACGCCTTTGATACCGATAGCGAATCTCTCCTGAGAAAACATCTTCTGAGACTCCGTCGGCTTTCGAAGAGTTCGGTCACCCGATACAAAAACTACCAGGCGGGTCTGGGAAATTTTCTCCAGGAGAGCAAAAATACCGCAGTAGCGGCCAATCTGGAGACTTTCTCCGACCGGAAAAACCTGGAGGGCATCATCCGCTACGTCGAAACCGGCCGATTTCCGTGGGAAAGCTAAATTTATGAATGAAAACGCCGTGGTTTTGCGTGAACTCAATCCTGAAATTGTGCAGGTCACCATGCAGGACCGCGTTCACAAAAACACCTTCTCCAACGAAATTATTTCCGGGCTGATTTCCGCATTTGCCGCCATCAAGGCCAACACTTGTTACAAGGCGGTGATCTTGACCGGATACGACACCTATTTTTGCAGCGGAGGAACCCAGGAAGCCCTTCTTTCGCTGCAGCAGGGAGGCGACAGAAAATTCACAGATGTCAGCATCACCTATCAGCTGGCCCTGGAATGTCCCGTCCCAGTGATTGCGGCGATGCAGGGGCACGCAATCGGAGGGGGGTTGGTGATGGCGATGTACGCCGACTTCGTGCTCTTCAGCCGTGAAAGCGTCTATAGCAGCAACTTCATGAAATACGGTTTCACCCCAGGCATGGGCGGAACTTACATTCTTCCGAAAAAAATTGGCACAGCCCTGGGAAACGAACTGCTAATGACCGCTGGAACATACCGCGGGGCTGACCTGGAGAAACGGGGGCTTCCATTCCCGGTGATGCCAAGGGCTGAAATAGCGGATTACGCCCTGCGTCTGGCTGAGTCAATCGCGGAGAAGCCTCGAGGCTCCCTCATGACCCTCAAAGAACATTTGAACGCACAAATTCGAAAAGAACTGCCGGAATTCATCGCGCAGGAAGTGGCGATGCACGAAAAGACAATTCATTCGCCCGAGGTCAGGGAACGGATCGAATCACTTTTTGGAAAGTGATTCTGATCCGCCAGATCATCCGTGGGTGCTGTTTCCTTGCCCTGGCAGCCGGATCGGCGGCTGATACAGGCGCCTGAGGAATTTTCGCAGGCCGACAGAGAAGGCGAGCAGCATGGTCAGAACACCGGCCCACTCATAACGCTCAAGGTGCGGCATGATTTCCACCAGGGTCAGAAACCAGTTGTCATAACGGTCATGAATATCCCGCACCGCTTTGAAATGGTGCTGGTGCAAATAAGCCCACGCGCTGACCACGAGCGCAATCCCGAGACCAAACAACGTCAACTTAAGCAGGAAAGCGGCGGCACGAACTCCGTGGCCCATGCTTCCCTTGAACTGAATGGCCCGGCTGGCGAGCAGGGGGATAAAAATGGTGGAAATGTCCGAAACTTTTTCCATCAAAACCTGAAATTTTCGAAGGCTGTCCCCCTTTCGTCGTTCCGCCGACTTGACATAATACTTCCTGGTTTCTTTCACATAATTGATATCGGGATTCAAAATCCCGATCGTCTGATCGAGCGCCGCGAAGGTCCTTCCCATGCGCAACAAACTCCAGTTCATGTCGAACTTGTATTTGGCGATGATGGCGTTCATCTCGGCGGAAGTCGCCGCCAGTGATTTTTCATGGAACGGAAGGTTGCGAATGCCGCTTTTCCGCTGGGCCTCCTGCAAAGCCCGGATAACATCTTTTTTCACCTGGGCAGTGTCAACCGAGGGGATGCTCCCGGCAAAAAGGAGGAACATGTCTGCGGCGGTGGAAAAATTGCCCGAAGCCAAGGCGCGCGAATACTGTTCATATTTCGCGATGAAATCGCGGTCAAAAGTGCCGGTGTTCCCGAAATCCACCAGGGCAATCCGGTTTTTCCTCAGCAGGATGATATTTCCCGGATGCAGATCCCCGTGGAAAGCGTAATCCTCGAACATCTGCCGCATCAGCGATTGCAGAAGCCGGCGCGCCAGCCGCTTGGGATTTAATTGGTTGTCTTCCAACCAGGCGGCGACGCGGTGAGGTTCGGCGCGGGCGACCTTCACGTAGTCGCTCATGAAAACACCGGGCAGGAACTCCATCACCAGCAGCGTTCGGGTGGTGTACATGAGAAACACCTTGGGAACATAAACCTTGTGCGCCTTGAGCAGTTTGCGCATCCGCTTCATCTCACTCGCTTCATGCCTGTAATCCAACTCCTCCTCCATGAAGCCTTTGATCTCGGTCAGCATCTCTTTCCAATGAAAATGCTCGGCGATGCGAAAATGGGAAAGAGTGTTAAAACAGAGGGAAAGCCACCAGAAATCGTATTCAAAAGTCTCGCGCGCATACGGTCGCTGCACTTTAACCGCCACATCGATGTCCCGGCCACGAAGCTTGGCCTTGTGCACCTGAGACAGGGAAGCGGCCGCGAATGGTTTCGGGTCTAAGTTCTCAAAAACGTGGTCCACCGGGCATCCGATGCTCTGCTCGATCAACTGGATCGACAGTTCTGACGGAAAAGCAAATGCTTGATCTTGGAGCTTCAACAATTCGTCGCAAAATTCGACGGAAAAAAGGTCGTTCCGCATTGAGAGCACCTGCCCCATCTTGATCCACATGCCTCCCAGAACCTCAAACAACTGCCGTATCTTGAAGGCAGTTTCACGGGGCGACGCGTGCCGGTGTGAAAACCTCATTTTCACCGAGGAAAAAAGGAGCTGCAAAACACTGGAACCAATGCGGAGAATGCGGAAGACAGAAGGCTTCTTAACGGGGACTTCAATCAGTGGTTTTTTCTCGCTCTGCTGGATGAGGGGAGTCGTGTAGAGTTTCTTTTTTACCATAGTTTCACGGAATTCAACCCAAAAGCCCGTTCCCCAAATCGTCGAACAAAAACTTTTTGATCCGTCCTGGCAAGGAAAATAGGAACATGTGGATATTGTCGCCCTCTCAAAAGATCATCAAGCGAAAACCCTTTTTTGGAAAACTGAGCCCTCCTTGAAAGCTCTCCCCAACGGCGGCACTCAAATCCAAGATTTTCGCGCCAAACCGTCACGGGAAAATCTCAGTGAGTTCTGTTGACTGAAGGGCGAAAAATTGGCGTGGGAGTGACTGGCGTGGAACCATTTTGCATATGTAAAAGTTTATGCACCATCTGCAGAAGCTCCACGTTGGAAAATGGTTTTTTCAAATAACCGTCGGCCTCCGAGATATCCTTGGCCGGAACATCCTCAAGGCCGGTCATGGCCAGGATTTTGGTATCGCCTCCGGCCGATCTGATCAACTGGCTCAGGGCATTTCCATCCAGTCCGGGCATCATCATGTCCAACAACACCAGCTGGATATCATGCTTGTAGCGAAAATATTGAAGCACTCCGCTGTTGCCGTCCTCGGCCGTTATCACGTCGTAGCCATAGTGCGACAACAAATGCCGCATCAGATTGCGGATTTCAGGTTCGTCCTCCACCACCAACAACATCTCACCATGACCTTTGGGATTCTGGTCATAAGATTCCGTGACCACCGCAGGAAATACAGGGGATTGAGCCGGAATCAAAATCTCAAAATAGGTACCGACTCCAACCTTGCTCTGAAAATTGACATGGCCACGATGGCTTTTCACAATTGTCAGGACGGTGGACAAACCCAGACCGGTTCCTTTTCCCTCTCCCTTCGTGGTAAAAAACGGGTCGAAAATCTTGTCCACAATCTCCTCTGGAATTCCTGCGCCAGTATCCTCGACCGTGATCCGGACCATATGCACTCCGGCGGGATCGTTGATGAAAAAATTCTGCGCTGCGACGGTCAGAACTCCTCCACGAGGCATGGCGTCCCGGGCGTTGATAAAAAGGTTCAGCAAGACCTGGTGAAGCTGTGTCGGATCACCCTGGATGCAGCCGAGATTGTCCTCCAGCTCGATCACCACCTGGATCGTCTTGGGAAAAGTTTCGGTGCTGACCTTGGCGACTTCGCGAATCAGGTGATCCATCCGGACCGAGGTCCGGCGGTCCGCCGAACCGCGGACAAAAGAGAGCATTTGTTTCACCAAATCCGCGCCGCGGCTCGCGCTTTTGTGTATGGTTTCAAGAACTCCCTTGGCCATGGGAGAGGGATCTCTGGACCGTAGATGCTCCGCCCCCATCAAAATTGGTGCCAGGATGTTGTTTAGATCATGGGCGATGCCGCTGGCCAGAGCGCCGATGCTCTCCAGCCGTTGAGATCGCAGAAACTGGGTTTCAATGTGTTTTCGTTCGGTGATGTCGGTGTTGATGACCAGAATACGCTCCGGATGGCCTTTAGCGTCGCGAACCAAAGTCCATCGGCTGATGGAAAAAATCTTGCGATCACCCACTCCCTTTTGTTCCAGCTCGCCGCTCCACTCTCCCAAGGAAAGCGTTTCCGCTTTGGCCTTCGAATACTCCGATCGTCTGGGGAAAATAAACCGGGTAAGCTCCTTCTGATCCACCTGCTCCCTGGTAAAACCGTAAAGACGTTCCGCGCCCTGGTTCCAAAAAAGGCAGAGATCCGCGAGGCTGATGACCATGATGGCGTCAGTCGCAAGATCGAGCAGCTGGGCCTGGGCCTGGACTTGGTGCTCCGCAGTTTTACGACGGTTCCGCTCTTTGCAATCCTGCAAGGCCCGCAGTACAGCTGCGACGACCCTTTGAGGTTTCTGCTTCAGGATAAAATCTGTAGCTCCATTTCGTATCGCCTCGACGGCGGCTTCTTCGTCCGTGATGCCGGAATAAAAAATGAAAGGGACCGCAGGACAGAGCGACCGGGCCGAGGCCAGGGCTTCCATTCCACTGTACCCCGGAAGCATAAAGTCGGATATGATCAGATCCGGCGGTTTGGATGAGAGCCTGGAGACAAAACCAGCTTTCGTACCCGCGAGTTCCCATACAAAATCCAGGGGGCAGGATTTGAGCTGACTGACCAAGCTTTCTGCATCCACCAGATTAGCCTCCAACACCAAAATATTTATCGCATTATTCATCTGAAACCACACTGAGCCGCCGATTTCACGATCAGTCCGGTGGTGGATTGCCACACGAGACCATGCACCTTTATCCAGCGGTGGCAAACCTTTCTATCTCAAGAGTGCCTCCGGTGCCTCCCGCGCAATCAGTGAGGCGGCGGGACCAGCAATTCTCATCTTGCGGAGCGCGGCTGGTGCTTTGCACACAGCCGCAGCGTGCGAACACACCCAATGCCTGTATTTGAGCCGACGTACTGCGGCTGGTCGAGACGACACAGCCGCGCTCCGGAGCAAAATGAGAATTGCTGCGGCGGGACATCGGGACTGGGTGTGATTAAAAACGGGTGAGGCCCCGGACCGCGGCTGTATCGTCCTCGATCAGCCGCAGCGGGCGGCAACCGTCGGGGTGTTGCGAGGTTCCAAGACATTAAGTTTTGCCATGTGCTGCGGTTCACAGAACCGCGATCCGTCAGGAAACTCACCCGGATTTAATCACGCCCGGCGGGACTTTGGTCTCAACATTTGGTCCAGCATGTGATCCAACCGCCAGGCCTCATGACCTTCGTGGTCACAATCGTCCGACTTCTCGCCGCAGTTTTCATTTTGAGTTCCGACAAAATCAACCTTGTAACCGGCACCGGTCAAAAACTGGTGAAGTGGTTCACGTTACCCGCCGGGAACTCCCACACCGAAAGTGAGAGAATCCCCGACCGGCATTATTCGAATCGGACTGGCCGCCCAACCTCGGTTTTGGCCAGGAAAAACCACCAGAAGACAGAACAAATAAAAAAAACGACACATCATTTCGCCGTGGAATTTCGCAAAGCTGACAAATTATTCTGCCTTTTTTGATAAAATCTGCGGGAAATCCCTGACAACCTGATGAAAAAGCATGAACTTCAACACGCTGCCATGGTTCAGTCCCAGCCCAAATCCTGATGACCTTGCAGCATGTTCACTTATAAATGCATCCAGCACTCCTCATCGTCATCACCCTGATTGGAGTAGCTGCGGCCGTGCTCGCCTCGGGGCATGCCGTCATTTACAAACGCAACCCCCGCTCCGCCGCACTATGGGTGATTTTGGCCTGGTTTATTCCTTTCATCGGACCGGGACTATACCTCCTCCTCGGCATCAATCGCGTCCGTCGCCGTGCAACGCGTCTGCGTAGAAGGCGAACTCGCCAGCGCCGGGCGGCATCACAGCCGGGACCGGCACCCTGCCCCGCCGATTTTTTACCGCTTTCAGATCATAAGAATCTTCCTTCGCTTGCCAGGCTGATATCCCAGATCGTGGAACGTCCGTTGCTGGCTGGAAATTCGATCGAACCTCTCCTGGACGGACACGAAACGTATCCGGCCATGATTCAGGCCATTGATGGTGCCAGGGAGACCGTGGGTCTGGCCTCCTATATTTTTGACGGCTCGGGCGTCGGTGCCGATTTTGTCCGTTCCCTGGTGGCGGCCAGCCGACGTGGAGTTGATGTCAGGGTTTTGATCGACGACGTGGACGTCCGTTTTTCACGCTCATCCGCGGCACCTCCGCTCCGACAAGCCGGTGTTGCTGTGGGGGTGTTCAACCCTACGTTGGTGCCGGCCCGCCTCCACGCTGCGAACCTTCGAAACCATAGAAAAATCCTGGTGGTGGACGGTGTTTTGGGTTTTACGGGAGGGATGAACATCGATCAGCGGTATTGGAATCCCGAGAATCCCAGGGCCGCATCGCGTGATCTGCATTTCCGAATTAGCGGTCCGGTGGTTGAACATTTGTCCGAAGTTTTTGTGGAAGACTGGCAGTTCAGCACCGGTGAGGTTCTCCCTGGCGCAAAATGGTTCCCACTGCTGAAACCGTCTGCAGGCTCCGGTCTGGCACGTGGCATTGACGCCGGGCCGGATGAAACTTCTGAACGGCTTCAATGGGCTATCATCGGTGGACTGAACGCCGCGGAAAAATCTGTGCGTATTTTGACCCCTTACTTTATTCCCGACCCTGCGCTTATTTCATGCTTGAACTCCGCCGCCATGCGGGGGGTGTCGGTGGTGATCATACTGCCTGAAACATGCGATCTCCCGCACATACATTGGGCTGCTTACGCTCATCTGTGGCAGATGTTGGAACGTGGATGCAAGATCTGGCTGAGCCGGGGAACATTTGACCACTCCAAACTCATGGTGGTGGATGGCGTCTGGTCTTTTCTTGGTTCAGCGAACTGGGACACTCGCAGCCTGAGGCTGAACTTCGAATTTAACGTGGAGTGTTATGACGCAGATCTAGGACGAAAACTGGATGCCTTGATCAACCAGAAACTTTCTGTCAGCAGGCCTTTGACGCTTTCGGAGGTCAACAGCCGGTCGCTCGCGGTTAAGATCCGGGATGGAATCGCGCGGCTTTTTGCACCATTTTTATAAAACTCTCTTCCTTCACCATCCTGGTTTTCATAGCCAGCTCAATCCGAACAAGGTGGCAAGGTAGGGCGCGTCGCTCCGCGCGCGCCGGGGTGAAGGGTAATGCAATAGAAACGATCCTCCTGTTCGTCCCGGCTTAGTCTTTCCGTCTGCGAACACGGCTAGCCCGCTAGCCCATCAACCAGAAACAAATGGGGGCCTATTATACCAAGGAGGACATCACCGAATACATCAGCAAGAACACCATCCTCCCGTTCCTGTTCGACTCCGCCCGCGCCAAGTGCAAAGTCGCTTTTGAAAACCCTGACGGCCCGACCGTCTGGGATTTACTCCGCGAGAACCCCGACCGCTACATTTACGACGCCGTCAAGAAAGGTGGCACCCTCGATCTGCCGAGGGACATCGAGGCCGCCATCAGGGACGTGGCCAAGCGGGGCGGCTGGAACAAACCAGCCACCGCTGAGCTCGCCCTGCCCACCGAAATATGGCGCGAAGTTGTCGCCCGGCGGCAGCGGTATCAGGAAGTGCGCGGCAAGTTGGCCGGGGGCGACGTCCGCGAGATCAACAATTTCATCACCCTCAATCTCGACCTCCGCCAGTTCGCCCAGGATGTGATCCAAAATTGCGAAGGCCCTGACCTGCTCATGGCCTTCTGGAACGTCATTACCACCATCACCGTCCTCGACCCCACCGGCGGTTCGGGCGCGTTCATCTTCGCCGCGCTCAATATCATGGAACCGCTCTACGAGGGATGTCTCGACCGCATGGAAACGTTCTTGGTGGAATGGAATCAAAGTTCTTCTCCCTCTCCTCTGGAGGAGAGGGCCGGGGAGAGGAGGCCTGCCGGCAAACAACTTCACCCCCATTACACCAAGAAGTTCACTGAAGTCCTCGCCCGCGTGGACGCGCATCCGAACCGCCGCTACTTCGTTCTGAAGTCCATCATCCTGAATAATCTCTATGCCGTGGACATCATGGAAGAGGCGGTGGAAATCTGCAAACTGCGCCTCTTCCTGAAACTCGCCGCGCAGGTCGAGCCGGACGCCGCGCGCGACAACCTCGGGATCGAGCCGCTGCCAGACATCGATTTCAACATACGCGCCGGTAACACCCTCGTCGGCTACGCCACCAAGGAGGAAGTGCAAAAGTGCATGATGGAATTCGGGGGAGGGCAGATGAAATTGCTGGATGAGGGAGAACTAAACAGCTTCGCGCGGTTCAACACGCGCTGTGCAGACGTGGAAGATGCCTTCGCCAAATTCCGCCAGCTCCAGACCGAGGGCGACGGATCAGTGGATCAGTGCCGCACGCCGACAAGCTGGAACTCCAGAAACGGCTCAAGGCACTGGAGGACGAACTCAACCGCCACCTCGCCGGCGAATACGGCGTGAACGTCAGCGACAAAGTCGCTTACGCCAAGTGGCTGAAATCCCACCAGCCGTTCCACTGGTTCATCCAGTTCTACGGCATCCTCGCACGCGGTGGATTTGATGTGATTATCGGCAATCCGCCTTATGTAGTGAACACGCCAGAAAAGGTTGGCTACGGGTTTCGCGAAAATCTTTTCACCACTTTCACTTCGAAGAATCTCTACGCCCTTGTATTCGAGCGGTCATTGCAGTTGGCCGACTCAAATGCCTCAGTTGCAATGATCGTTCAACTGACAGCGTTATCGGCGGAGAAGATGTCGTCCTTGCAAGATTTGCTTCTCCGGCGCGGCTTCCTCGCGACGTCAGCTTTTCCACGCAGGCCAGAATCGATTTTCGATGGCGTGGAAATGCCCGTCACTATCATGGTCTCTCGGCGGTCATCGCATACTCTGCACACGACGCGCGTCAACCGATTCTACACGGAGGAACGTCCCAGCGCACTGGCCATAATGCGATTCACGCCGCACGCCGTCCGATTGCATGGGCATCGCATTGCAAAGATTGGTTCAGCGATCGAAGTCGGAATTTATCGAAAGATCGAATCGCAAAAAGCTGTCCTCTGCTCACTCACTACAACCGCGTCAAACCACATTCTCTACTATCAGGAGGCGTGCCGATATTGGGTAAAGGCTTGTGTTGGTCTACCATTTTTCCGGCGCAATGGTGAACGCATGTCTCCGCCGCATGGAAGGACGTTGCATTTCCGCGACGCCGCAGCGTGCGCCTCAGCCGGTTGCCTAGTGAACTCGACGCTATTCTACTGGTTCTACAGCGCGTTTTCGGACTGCGAACATATCAACGATGCATTGATCCGCGATTTCAAAATCCCTCCAACTTCAAATCCATCAGAGTGGATCAAGCTCGAAGGTCGCCTGTCGGAAAGTCAGAAATTCCACGCGCGTCGCAAGACCATCCTCACTAAACAAGGGCACCAGATCGAATACGATGAGATGGATGCCCCAAGATCCAAACCCATCCTAGACGAAATCGATACGGTGCTGGCGGAGCACTACGGGTTCACGGCGGAGGAGTTGGATTTCATCCTGAACTACGACATCAAATACCGCCTCGGTCGAGGCTCCGACGAGGAGGAGGACTGAGCCTTGCCACTCAATTTTGAATGGAACGAACAGAAGGCGAAAACAAACGCCGCCAAACATGGCGTCAGTTTCGGGGAGGCCGCGACGGTCTTTGGCGACCCGCTGTCGCTGACGATTCCCGACCCAGACCATTCGCAGGCGGAGGAACGGTTCATCATCCTCGGGAAATCCCACTCGGGGAAATTGCTGGTTGTCGTGCATACGGAAAGAGGCGACAATCTGCGCATCATCAGCGCCCGGCGGGCGAGCCACCGGGAACGAAAGAACTATGAAGAAGGCACCTAACAAAACAGCCGAGCCCGCGATGCGGGACAACTACGATTTCACCGGCGGAGTGCGCGGCAAATACGCGCGCCGCCATGCGCGTGGCTCGAATCTCGTGCTGCTGGAACCGGACGTGGCCAGGGCATTCCCCAGCGCGGCGGACGTGAACGACACGCTTCGCGCGCTGGCCAGCATCATGAACCGCCGGAAGCGGGCGCCAGCCACGCGTTGAGTTGTCCTCGACGAAATCGACACGGTGCTGGCGGGACACTACGGGTTCACGGCGGAGGAGTTGGATTTCATCCTGAACTACGACATCACATACCGCCTCGGCCGAGGCTCCGACGAGGGGGAAGACTGAGCAATGCCTGCGAGGAAGAAATCAAAAGGAGCGAAAGCTGCCGCCCCGGCTTCGAAGGTGTCCGCCAGCCTGGACTTTCCCGCGCTGGTTGGTGCCATCCGGCAAGTCCACGAGCAAAGCGCCGCCCTCGCCAACCGGACGGTTAACACCACGCTGACGCTGCGGAACTGGGTAATTGGGGCTTACATTCATCACTACGAACTGAACGGCGCAGACCGTGCGGAGTATGGCGAGGGGCTGCTTGTCCGACTCGCAGAACGGCTTGGGCTTGAAGGAATGCTACGGACTGATGAGCGTGAATTGCGCCGCTACCGGACTTTCTATTTGGTGTATCCGTTCATTCGGGAGACATTGACTCCCGAATTCCAACGGGAGTTGCCATGGGCCTTGGAGATTAGGGAGACACCGTCTCCCGAATCCGGAAAACCAGATGAAATTTCAATTGCGGGGACACTGTCCCCACAATCAGGCGAACCAGTCAGGAATCTGGTGACTCAACTCTCATACAGCCATCTTGATCTGTTGGTATCCATCGAAGACCCGCTGAAGCGCGCCTTTTACGAGATTGAGTGCATCCGGGGCAACTGGTCGGTGCGGGATTTGAAGCGGCAGATCGTGACGCTATATTTTGAGCGCTCGGGACTGTCGAAGGATAAGGAAAAGCTGGCGGAGATGGTGCAAAAGGGCGTGGAAACGGCGGCGCCGAAGCTGGCCATCCGCGATCCTTACATCTTCGAGTTCCTCGGTCTGCGGGCGAAGGATGCGGTGGCGGAAACGGACCTGGAAGCCGCGCTGGTGGAGCATCTGCGGGAATTTTTGCTGGAGCTGGGGCACGGGTTCTGTCTGGAAGCGCAGCAGAAGAGCATCGTCATCGGCAAGACGCGCGGGTTTGTGGACCTGGTCTTTTACCATCGCATCTTGAAATGCCATGTGCTGGTGGAACTGAAGGTGGATGAGTTCCGCCACCAGGCCTGAAGGCGGGACTCCAAACTGCGGAGGTTTTTCCCGTCTTAATCACTCGGCTTCCAGCCCTGTTCCCATTCGCCTAAATTCGCGTCGATTGGCGGTTTCAAATTGCCCGATTACCTGTCGCTCTTTACGGGCCCGTCCGTTGAAACCAGGTCTCCGGTCTTGCAGTAAAC
>Ga0163151_10007778_pt1 | contig 12371 bp, 9 predicted proteins | sample OliLakLV19MP5IB2_FD_145596 | JGI IMG/M metagenome (GOLD analysis project Ga0163151, IMG submission 145596) | Freshwater microbial mat bacterial communities from Lake Vanda, McMurdo Dry Valleys, Antarctica - Oligotrophic Lake LV.19.MP5.IB-2 | ecosystem: Environmental > Aquatic > Freshwater > Lake...
GCTAACTTCTATTTCTTTGGCAAGATGATACCGTATGTGGTACCGCTCATGGTGTCCTTGGTGCATAATGCGGAACATTTCATCCCGCGTCCCAGTTCCCGACCACCAGTCATTGTTCGTTTCCGGCTTGAGGTGCGCATAGGCTACCCAGGCCGGCAGATCCCACCATGGATGTCTATACAGGTGATCGGTCGATCCAAAATAAAATCGCGTCTGGGCTTCATCCAGCGAAAAACCCCAGCCGACATGCCCGAAGCGCGCCGCCTGGAGATTATTGATAAAGACAAATGCTGATCCCTTCATTGCCAGACCAGAATACCTGTGATGTTTCGTCCAGCGCAACTCTGGGCAGCGTCGTGAATAAAACTACGCTTCACGGGGAAAGCTTCAATTGAGGCAGTGAATTGGGAATGCCGGAACAGAACCAGCGCATCGACTTTGAAACCACCGCAACGCACGGGGATTGCCCGCAGTGCGGTCTAGCCGATTGCGACCATTTCGGCATGACGGACCCGATAGCCGACAATGCTGAGCGCCGTCGCCTGCGCAGGGAAGAGCTTCCGCCTGAGCTGGCTGAGTTTGCGAGCGATTATCAGGTTGAAGGACTGCTTGGCGAGGGCGGAATGAGTTCCGTCTATAAGGTCGTGCATCGCGCCCTTGACCAGCCGATGGCCATCAAGATGCTTCACTCGCACCTGGTGCGCGATATGGTTCAGATAAAGCGCTTTGAGCAAGAGGCGCAGGCGCTCTTTCGCCTTGAACACCCGAATATCGTCAAGTTGAGGAATTTCGGGTTCACATCGACAGGCAAACCTTACCTTATTATGGACTTCCTCGAGGGCAGTCCCCTGTCGGAGGTCTTGAAGAAGAACGGCCCGATTCCCGTTCATCGAGCGCTGCGATTGTTTTCACAGATATGTGACGGCCTCGAGCACGCGCACTCAAAATCCATTGTTCACCGTGACATCAAGCCGAGCAACATCATCCTCAGTACCAATGCCGATGGATCGGATAGAGTGCGGATCGTGGATTTTGGCATAGCGAAGTTCAATCAAGATGAGATTAACCCTGGACTTACTCAAACCGGCGACGTTTTTGGTAGCCCTCTATACATGAGTCCGGAGCAGTGCTTGGGCCACAAATTGGATCAACGCTCGGACATTTACGCGCTCGGTTGCGTCATGTACGAAATGCTCAGCGGGCAGCCACCTCTATCTGGTGAAAGTGCATTGTCCACCATTCACAAGCACACTTCAGAGATGCCCAAGCCCCTTCAAGTGCCCGACTGCGATTCGAAATTGCGCGAGCGACTGGACGAGATCATTTTCAAAACTCTCGAGAAAGATCCGGACCGTCGGTATCAAAATATCGTGGCCCTGCGGCGAGAGATCGAGGAGCTGATGAAGGACACCGGCTACCGTAAGGGTGCTGGTTATTATGTGCGCTATGCACGTTTCTATCGCCACATTCTCAACATAATTTCCCTGCACCCGGTAAAGTTCATCGCAGCACTTGCCGTAGTTATTGCCTTAGGTTCGTATGGTACTTACTGGATCTTTTCTTATTGCAACAATGTGATGCAAGCACCAACAGAGTTGAACAAAGAGATTGCCTGGGTCTGGACTGAGCAGCCGGTCGATCCGCCTACCATTCATCTTCAAGATCAAATCAGAAAAGCTGAGTATTTCATCTCGCGGTCTGAAGACAGGCTCGGAGCAAGCCATCCGGAAGTCTTTCAGCGCAAGCAAAGTTTTGCCAAATATCTAATATCATTCGGTTATTGGACCAGAGCAATTGATTATCTCCTCAAGGCGCGTCAGGCGTACAAAGCGAAGTATGGTGAGGCGGATGCTCTTCTTCCGGATATAAACGCGCTAATAGGTGATTGCTACTTGCAGCAGAACGATTTCACAAACGCTTCCATTTTCTATGAACTTGCGCTTCGAGAATATCTCACCGTCAATGCCGGTAATCACGCAAAAGCAATGACCAGGCTCAAGTTAGCAATCGCATTGCTCCGTAACCAGGAAGTCGAGAGAGCTTACGCTTACTTTCAAGACCAGTTAAGGACGTCTGGTCGTTCGAAGGATTTTGAGTCGGTTGTGGCGATAACCGGCATTGCAGATTGTATGCTTTACAAAGCAGAGGTTGAGGGGCATAGCACTGTGGACCGAAAATCTGATTTGCTAAAGGCTCGGAACGCGTATGAGTCTGTGGCAAAGTTATGGTTGAATTTTTCAGAGCACGACTCGTTGGTTGCGTACTTGCGCGTTGCCGATACGCGCATTCTCGAAGGAGATATGAATCATGCGGTGGCAGATTACGAGAAAGTGATGGAAAAGGAAGTTCTCTTCAATGACACCGAACTCGCTACAATCAAGCGTAACTTTGCCAGGTTGCTGTGGCGTACGCATAACTGGTCGCAGGCGCTAAAGATGGATGATGAGGCCACACTAGCGGCGAAGAAGTCGAATGAGATTTTGCGAAACCGCACTAAATCCAGCCAGAATTTGTAGTTCTCAAAATGTGTAAATCTATGCAAGTGGAGGGGCTTGTCCCAGCCGATCCTAGTGTCGCTTGTTTCCGTAACCGACGCCATTGCCTTTCAAAACTTTGCTGAGCTTGTCGTCCTGTCGCCCGAGGATTTTATCCATTTCGTCCTTGTCCTGTGCACCAAGGATGACGTCCATTTCGTTTTCCACTTGTCGATACCCGGTTGGTGGTATCAGGTCCTTAGCTGCAACCATAGTAGGTTCAGCCTTTTCCGTGACAATAACGGCGGTCCATCTGTGACGTCCAAACATCTTGCGTGCCGCTAATGGAAGACCGTCTCCACTCGGCAGGTTTAAAATGACTCGATAGTCATTGATTACATCTGGCGGTAACTTGATTTCATTAGTAGTCCAGTATTCCCAAAAGAAGGAAACGGTCTTGTTCGGTTTGTATACCACTGCCCAGTTTTGCTTGCAGTTAAGTCCAGCAATCTTTCTGGTTCCTGATTGCGGTAATTGGAAATCTTTGATTATTTCAGCCGAGCATGGGAGCGTTTTACAATTACCGGACTGACTGTTCAGCCAGACGGTTTTGTTGATTTTGGCCATTGTTTTATTGGTGTCGTTAAACATCAACACGTCTTGGTGTGGTCTGAGAAAAAGCGCGATATCTTTTGTGATGATTCGGCAGCCTTTGGTGGTCGCTTTGACTTCTACTGAACCGTGATAATCCAAATTCTGCTTAAGTAGCCAACCTGGAAATCTTTCACCACTGGGAGCGGCGGGGGCAGACACAGCCGGGCTAATGCTCGAGGTAATCAAAGCAAGAGTAATGATTCCGAGAAACGTTTGCATGTTATCGGGCACCCACGTGAGACTTTTAGATTGTGCCCAAAACACTCAGCAGTCAAGCATCAGGACGTGAAGGGGGAACCGGTTAGTGCATGCTGCGTCTCCTAATCGCGAGTGGTGGCTGATGCCACCGAAACTCGTTAAACAGTTGGAGGTGACCATGAAGCGATTAGTTAATTTGACTCTGGCAATTGGAGTTATGATGGGCACGGCAAGTGCTGCCTCGGCTGGCAGCCTTGGTTCGTTCCTTGACCGTTACGTAACAAATAACCAAAACGGATACTATCAGCAGGGTTACAACTCCGGATTTTATCCGCAGAGTTATAATTCGGGATTTTATCCGCAGAGTTATAACTCCGGATTTTACCCGCAGAGTTATAATTCCGGATTTTACCCGCAGAGTTATAATTCCGGATTTTACCCGCAGAGTTATAACTCCGGATATTATCCATCTTCGGCTTATACGCAGCCGTATTACGGTTCAGGATACAACGGTTACGGAAATCAATATTGGAACAACGGTAACCGATCCAGTGGCTCAGCGATCCGTTCTACTTTAGGCAATTTGTTGAATAACTTCTTCTAAAAACTCCTGATCTGGGCGGCACTAAATGTGGTGCCGTCCTCTTGGTCACGTGCTACTGTGCTGCTTGGTGAATCTGCTGCGAGCTCATCGCTGGTGGCTCAAGGTTGGGATGCACAGGTAGTTCTAGAATTTTGAACGCCGGCTGATCCGGATAGAGCCTTCTCAACAATGGCATGGCAACGTTATATACCGGCACGCCATTCAAAGTCTTTCCTTCTGGCGACCCCTTGTGTGCATGTCCGTGAAATACGGCTGTGACCGGGTAACGCATTAAAGGTTCTTCTAATCGACTGGTGCCGAGGAAAGCATAAATGTCCATCGGTTCGCCTAGCACCGTACCGACAATTGGTGCGTAGTGCAAGACCGCAATGCGCTGGTCCGTCCGCAACCTGGCAAGGGCCCCTTCAAGCTTAAGGACCTCAGAGACAGCTTCACGGACAAATGCCTTGGTTGCCTCCTCGCCCCATGCCCCTAGGGTGCATCGACCGAATCCGCCGCAAAATCCTTTGATTCCGGCAAATCCGATACCGTGAATCTCGCAAGCTTCGCCGTCAAGAACAGTGACGCCAGCATCAGCTAAAATTCTCTTGATCTCTTCGGCCTGTCCGGACTCGTAATCGTGGTTACCGAGCACTGCTACTATCGGTATGTTTACAGAAAGTGTTAACTCTTTGGCTAACACATGAGCTTCTTCGATTGTGCCGTAATCGCAAAGGTCCCCACATAACACAAGCACATCGGCAAGGTCTGTCACCGGCGACAGGAGTGCCTGCAGGACACCGTGAGAGTTTTTTGTGCAGTGCAGGTCACCGACGGCGGCAATTCGAACTGTTTCTTTTCCAGTCATTAGGCGTTTCGTCCTTGGAATTGACGCTACTGTGGTTCCCTAGAACCGCTCTTGTCGATTGAAGTGCGATCCACTCATCGGCAGACGTCAATTCCTCAGCTTAGTTTCGCCACCTTTCCTCGAGTTGGTCAGGTCTTGGTCAGAAATGCTGGCTATCTTAGCAATGTGGGGATTGCTGGGCTTGGACACGGGGATTGGACGAAGTTGGAGAATCGCTATTGAGCAAGATATGCACTTAATTGTCTGCGGAGTCCGGGAGTAATTATGCGAAGTATCGAAGATCCGAATCGTTTTGAACCGGACATCGTCACGGAGTCGAACGAAAGCGGCGAGAATCAGGCGTACAACTGCCTGATCAGCGGCGTTCTTGATGAGTGGGACAGCGATAGCTCACAACGGCAGAGAGTCGATCAAACGCCTGACTTGCAGCTCAATGAAAGCGGAAATGGCATCTATCTTACATCGCTCAGTACACCGGCTGATAGCCAACCGGGACGTGAGCGAATAGTCCGTCAGACAACGCCTCCGGGTCCAACGACAGATCAATTGAGAGTTGTGACACCTGCGGGCGCCGAACAGGTCCCGGTTCCACCACCTTCTCCTGAAGTCAATCCGGCGGAGCAAAGACCTGCCGGATCAACGGTGCGTGATCGCACGGATGCCCAGGGCAATCGTTTGGGAACTGAAACACTCGACGCCAATGGACGCGTCATTCAACGCACAAATATCAGAAATGGCGTGTTGCAGTCGCGCGAAACCATCACATATAACCCTGATGGCTCAGCAGTTTCTCAGCATGTCGATGCGACTGCTAGATTGACTATGAGGGAGCATTTGACTCCACAAGGTAAAGTCAGCCAACGTTTGACTTATGGCGCAGACGGTGCGGTTGACTCACATCAGCGGTATCAATATCAACTACGTCCCGACGGGTCCGTTGCCTCCCGTCGCACCACCGATGGTCAGAACCGGCCGGTGCGCAGTATCGAATACGACCAACAAGGAAGGCAAAGTCGCTCGCAGGAGTTAAACGTGCAAGGGCGACCGTTTCGGACAGATACATACCAATATGGAGCTGACGGAACGTGCATTGGTACAGGTACCAACGCTGCTGGTCAGCGCCTTGATCAGTCTCATTATGACGCACAAGATCGCCTCACCAGTATTTCCTACTTTGAAGCAGACGGTCGGGCTCTTAGCTATACCGATACGTACAACCGCGATACAAATGGACGCATGCAGACTGTCCGCCGTCTCAATGGAGATGGCACCACTGACAATTTTTCGTACAACTACAATGCCGCAGGGCAAAATACTTCTGTGGACATACGTTCACAGAACGGCGTTACCGAGCAGCATGACTTCGGACCCAACGGCAGAGAAACGCGTGTCACTGCTACGAATTCGGATGCGCAAGGAGGAAGGAGCGAGGTCCAGTGGCAGTTCAATGCTGCCGGAAACTTAGCAGCCGCCACAACCAGGCATCCGGACGAGCGCATTCAACTTGACACATACAATCCACAGAATGAGCAGGTGCAAAGATCTCAATGGGTCAATGCTAGTGGGCAGCCCATCGAAAATCAATTGCCTCCACCACAAGCGAACCAACAACGCTGGGGTTGGCAAACTGTTTACGATCAAGAACGGCTACGTCGCGCCGAGTACGAGGGTCAATCTGGACCTGTAGCTGGTCCAGAGGTTCCCGCGCCAATGCCGCCATCGGTATCTGATCTGCCAGCAATTCCGGCGCCCCATTTGCCGGAAGTCGTACAACCGGCGCCGACACCACCTGGTGGAAATGATGCGGTATTGCCGCATCCGCTCAGAGATCAACTTCGGCAGATGACGCCGGCCCAATTGCAAGAATTCATTCAACGTTCTGCTCGGCAACCCGATGCAGCTGCATTTCTGCGCGGTTTGCAGGAGGCAATGAATGCGCCTGCTGGCAGTGGACAGAATGCTGAGGCGCATACACAATTGCGACAGAACGTTATGGCCGCGCTGGTGGATAGTGCACAGCGACTGGGAGTGAATGGTCATACGCCCGAAGTCTTCTCTCAGATTAGTAACATGATTGTCGCAACGCTCGGAGGTCGTGAGCTGCTTCGCGAGCGGATGATACGAGAATCGGCTGATCATAGTAATGCCGCGTTGCGCATGCTACTCAGCGTATCGTCTGGGGCTGATGCGGCGTTGGCTCGCAGAGCCCAAGAGACAATACTTTCCGTTGCCAGTGTTCCAAATCCTCTCCAATCCTTGATGACAGGTGAACGCCGTTTACCGCTTACTAATTTGATCAATCCTCTGACTCCTGCCGTACGCGATGACGTGACTAGAGCTGTTTTCGAAGCGTCTGGTCGGGATTTAGCTTTACTGCCGCTTGCCACTTCGATAGCATTGAATGGCGAGACGGTGTCCGGTGGTGATGCTGCCTCGATTAATAGAATTTCCAGCGCAGCCAGGGAAGGAAACGAAAACGCTCTAAGACTTATGTCAACGTTGGCCCGTGGCGTTGATGAGCGAACTGCCACCAATTCAGCAGGTCGTTTAGCTCTCAATGGGTTGATTGACATTGCCACCGTCGATGGTGCTGGGGCCAGACCGCAAATTGATGCTGCTTTGTCGCGTTTGGCTAGCGGACGTTCGGAGTATCTGCGTGACCAGGTCTGGAGTGGTCTATCCAATCAGGCACCAGCGCGTCCACGGGCTCTAGCTGTGATGACTGCAATTGCTACTGGAAGCGACACTGTGCCGACCAATTTGAGTGAGGCTTTGGGCGGTCTGCCTGATCTGATTCGACGAAATCCTGCTGATCCAGGGGCCCAAAGAGCTGCAGAGATTCTTATTCGCGCCGCCCAATTAAATACAACGGGCAACGAAGCTCAGGCTACTCAGTCGCTGACGGCGTTGCGAGGGTTAGTCGCTGGATTGACGGAGGCCAACGGCCAAAGCAGCAGCATTCTGCAGACCGTACTGGCAGGCGCAATTGCTAACGATCAAGGAGCGTCGATGTTAGGTGTGATCGGTTCGCGAATCACAAGCGAGCCAGTACGCAGACAGTTTGTCGATTTGATTCGTACTCAACTTCGCGAAGCGCCGGAAGAAGACACAGAGTATCAGCAGCGTTCAGCAACGGCATTATCCAGCCTCGTTAATGGCTTTGCCACGCGCCACATCGCTAGAGATGGATCGAACGCGTCCACAGAACACGTTATCCAGTATCTGGGAGTGCCATCTGCAGAACTCTTGGCCCGCTCGCGGGATGCCGAGAATAGCGCGCAACTCGAGCTTGAGGCATATGGACTAGCCGCAATAAGGCATCTGCAGCCAACGCAAGCAGTGGACAGGCAGGTATTTGCCAGGATCGCTGCTACGCATCTGGCTGGCCAAGATTGGATCGATCAATTTGGATTGACCCGTAGCTTGACTAATCCGCGGCGCGACGAGGGTACGAATGCCAGCTGGAATTCCTTGCTATCCCAATTTGCACCTCCTCCCAATATTCTCTATCTCAGCGATAGCCGTTATAACCTTGAGCAATGGAGGACCATCCAAACGGAATTGCAGGGTTTGCTGGTCGATCAGCTCAGGCAACAAGCAAACTCAGACTCTCCTTTACCTTTCGGCGGATCTGGTGGCACAACTGCTTTGATCGGTCTGATTCCGCCTCTTCGTCCGGTAGCATTGATGCGCGATCGGACCACCGAGATTATGGAAGCGCGAGACAGGGCTGTAACAACGGCGGTGCGAGGAGCTTTAACCAGTCTGTCCACCGATCCGCAACGCCAACTTCAGATCCTGACTCAATTGTTAGAAAGGCAGGGGCGAGAACAAGACAACAGCGCATTGCTTCGCATCGCTGCTGGCGTCGCATCCAGAACCAACTCTGTTCCGGCGCCAGTGATGGCAAGTTTAAACAGTTGGCTGCGCTATGCCATCGAAAGCAATGCACCTGATAGCTCGAGCGGCAGCTACGGACGTCAAGCCAGGTACCTGGCTGCGTTATCCGGCGCAGCCACTCTCATGGCGGCAGGCCGAGAAGTCGACCCCGCTATCGTTACTGCCGGCCGCAATGCCGTCGGTCAGCTGATTACTCAGTTGGCAGGCAGAGACCAAAATCGAAGGCAGACTCTTAGAGATACAATTAACGAGCTTTCGCCTTTCCTTACGCCGGAGCAGGCGCGTACGTTGGCCGAGTCGCGATAGGATTACTCGCATACTTCAGAATTGCGATGATACCTTCTTTAGCGCGATCAGGCAGACAAAGGAAAGCACGGCGCCATTACTTAGTGCGCATCCATCCAGCTGGATTTGGCAATTCGACCCGGTAGCAAAAGAGATTGTTGTGATTGCGATAGTTTGTCTAGCGCGCGTACGCATTTGTCTCAAGCGCAAACTGATTACCTTCTGCGACTCAGATAATCGCGCGCGCGCAGTCTGACATCCTCATCTAAATCTTCAGCAAGTAGCGTTAGATCTGCCAGTAGTATATTGGGATTTCTGGCAGCACCCAACCTGACATACGTGTTTGAATCTCGCGCGAGCCGCGTTAGATCCGCCGATAGTGTATTGGCATTTGTGGCAACATCAAACCTCACTAAGGGATCACGATCTTCGGCAAGCCGCGTTAGATCCGTCGGTAGTGTATGAGGATTACGGGCAACCTCCCACCTGACAAACATGGACGTATCGCCAGCAAGCCGTGTTAGATCGGCCGGTAGTGTATTGGCATTTCTGGCAGCACCACTTCTCACAGCACCATCGCGATCTCCAGCAAGCCGCGCTAGATCCACCGGTAATGTTCGTGGATTGTCGGCAACCGAACCCCTCACTGATGCCCATGAATCTTGAGCAAGCCGCGTTAGATCCGCCGGTAGTGTATTGGCATTGTTTGCAACCCCAAGTCTGACAACCGTATCACGATCTCCAGCAAGCCGTGTTAGATCGGAAGGTAGCGTATTGGCATTTCCGGCAACACTCGCCCTGACCATCCAGTTCGTATCTTGAGCAAGCCGCGCTAGATCAGCCTGTGGTGTACGAGGATTCTCGGCCACCCTACGCCTCACAGCCGGATCGTTGCCGCCAGGAATCGTAACCTCGAGTTGCCGCTGTTCCAGTTCCTGCAACCGAGCTTGCCTTCGAGCTTGAGCTTCCTGCAAAGTTGTTTGGTCCTGCGGATTGCAAGCGCAGGCTTCCTCAAATAAAAGAGCGCTCGCATCAGAATTGCTTTGATTTCCACCATCGGTTTGATTTTCAAAAACTTCCATTTCCATTTCCCCGGTGCAAAACCCAGTTACTTTCCTTTCCACCACGGCCGCGCTTACGATGCCTTCACATTAGTCCTGACAGTTAACCAGGTCCTGACCACCAACTCGTCTTCTTTCAATTTGCTTTGCCCGGTCAATCCCCTTCCACTTAGTCATTAAGCCATTAGCGTGCACAGCCGTGCGCGTTCAACGAATTAACCGTGACCAATCGAATTGCGGAATGCTTTGACTCAAGTCCCATTGGTCCAATTGCCTGGCGTCGCTGCTCTTGAGCGCGCACATAAAAACGAGAAAGCAGAGTGAACCACCACTCCTGGCATGCACATGTTTCGTGGGCACCATATCCGCCACCATTCCCTACCAGCTGGATTTGGCAAATCAGCCTGCTAGCAGCACAAGTTGTTGTGATTGCGACAGTCGTATCTAGGGCCCGTAGGCATTAGTTTCCAGCGCAAACAGATTACCTTCTGCGATTTAGATTGTTGCGTGCCGACCGCCGAATAGCCGTGTTCAAATCTCCAGCAAGCCGCGTTAGATCAGCTGGTAGGGTATTGGTATTTCTGGCAACACACCACCTGATGTGCTCGTCTGCATCTTCAGCAAGCCGCGCTAGATCAGCCGGTAATGTATTGGCGTTGTAGGCAACCCACAACCTGATATTCGCCTCCGAATCTCCAGCAAGCCGCGCCAGGTCAGCCGGTAGGGTATTGGCATTTCTGGTAACCCGCAACCTGACATCAAAATCTGAATCTCCAGCAAGCCGCGCCAGATCAGCCGGCAAAGTATTGGCATTTCCGGCAACCCGCCGCCTTACATACACGACTGAATCTCCAGCAAGCCGCGCCAGACCAGCCGGCAGCGTATTGGCATTTCCGGCAACTGACCCCCTGACAGCCGCCTCCGAATCTCCAGCAAGCCGCGTCAGATCACTTGGTGTTGTACGGTGATTCTCGGCAACCCCCCGTCTGACATACACGTCTGAATCTCTGGCAAGCCTCGCTAGATCGGCCGGTAGTGTACGAGGATTCTCGGCAACACGCTGCCTGACAGACGGATCGTGGCCGCCAGGGATGGTGGCCTCGAGTTGTCGCTGCTCCCGTTCCTGCGACCGAGCTTGCCTTCTATCTAGATCTTCGTGCAAGTTTGCTTGGTCCGGCGGATTGCAAGAAAAGGCTTCCTCAAACAAAGCAGAGCTCGCGTCAAGCGTGCTTTGATTCCTGCCATCCATTTGATTCTCGGATCGATCCATTTTCCTTTCTCCCGTTCCAAATCCAGTTACTTTCCCTTCCACCACAGGCGCCATTCCGATGCCTTTACGTTAGTCAAGTTAGTTAACCAACGCCTGACCATGACCTGTCATCCTTCAATTTGCTTTACTTGGTCAATGTCTAGGGCTCCCATATCGCCACTTAGGACGCGTTTCGGACGCGGAAACGATCAACAAGTCGATTGCGGTGCATACCGACCTGAGTTTGCCGCAATGCCGAGGAACAGCAACTTCTAATGTGTCTTTATCTGCTCTGCCAAAATATTGCTGAACCTAGCAAGGCTTGGTCAGGTTGTGGTCAGAAGTTTTGCATATGGTGGTAATGTGGTTGTCACGGAGTTAGGGTCATGTTTGAAATACCTGGTTTGACGGTGGCGATATCAGTGCTTGAAGTGGCATCTGCCCAATATGAAAAGCCTGTGCGCCGCAACAAACAAATCAAGCCTAGACTTGATGAACTCGAGAGAAAAGTTGGGATTAATGCCGGTGTCATGATAACTAGCTCCGACAACCTGCATCAGTGCATTCGCAAGATTGCCTACTGTATGGCCGATGCAGTGGGACTGTCGGTCGATATTAGCTCGCTGGCAGTCTGAGGTATCAGTGCAACTGCTGTGGTATACAGACTAAATCCGCGCCGCCCTACACGCGAAGTATCACGATGATCGAAGAGCAAAATGAAATGGATGAAAGCGACAATTTAAACCGCAGAGATCCCATTGAACAAATTGTTCCTCAGGAAGTCACAATTAGTGTCGTCAACGAACATGTGAATGCTGAAGCACAGACCAGATGGTGCCTCCACTCTTCAGATTGCTCGCCCCGCGAAGATAGGGCTGAGGTTTGTGAATTTCCCTAATATATGGCTCGGTCATCTTCTTTGACTCGCACAGGCTGCACCGGCGAGTCAAAAACATTCTTAAGTATGCCGATAGAGGTATTCAATTCCGACTTTCGAAAAATGTCCCGGTTGGCAGGCGTGTGCTGGTGGCATAAATGAGTTAGGAGGCTTATGTTTATAGCCGAAGGCACGCTAATCGATGATAGATACGAAGTGATC
>Ga0163151_10007779_pt1 | contig 12370 bp, 8 predicted proteins | sample OliLakLV19MP5IB2_FD_145596 | JGI IMG/M metagenome (GOLD analysis project Ga0163151, IMG submission 145596) | Freshwater microbial mat bacterial communities from Lake Vanda, McMurdo Dry Valleys, Antarctica - Oligotrophic Lake LV.19.MP5.IB-2 | ecosystem: Environmental > Aquatic > Freshwater > Lake...
GACAACCTTTGACAACCTTTGACAACCTTTGACAACCTTTGACAACCTTTGACAACCTTTGACAACCTTTGACAACCAGTTGTTTCATTAGAGTGCTTGAATTTCTTATTTTAACCTGAGTAAGATTGCTACTTATGGATTATCAAACTCCTGGCAGGTCGATTCAAAGAATATTCCGGTCTGTGCTGGCCGCTGTGTTAATGGCACCATTTCTGACCCAATCCGGAACATTTATTGTCATAAATAACGCTGATTCCGGGATCGGCTCACTTCGGGCGGCGATTTCAAGCGCCAACGCCAATGCTGATCTGGACACCATCCGATTTGCCATTCCCCTGGCTCCTTTTGTGATCGATCTGGCGAGCCCCCTGCCGGCCATCGTCGCCCCGGTGGTCATCGACGGGACGACCCAACCAGGCTACGCTGGCGCGCCGCTGATCGTCCTGAATGGTGCGGGAGCGGGAACCAACGCCAACGGGCTGACCATTCAAAGTGGATTCTCCACCGTCCGCGGGCTGGTGATCAATCGCTTTACGGGCGACGGCATCTATATGGCCAACCTCGGTGGAAACACCATCGCAGGAAATTACATCGGCCTTAACGCTGCGGGGTCGCTCACGTTTTCAAACCGGCTGAACGGCATCCGCATTTTCCAAACGGGAAACAATGTGATCGGGGGGAATACTCCTGCGACAAGGAACGTGATCAGTGGAAACAGACAAAGCGGCATTCGCATTGACGGAAATACAGCATCTGGAAACCAAGTGTTGGGAAATTACATCGGCACCGATGCCACGGGTTTGAAACCTTTGGGAAACGGGGGCAGAGCTCCGAACAACAGCTCCAGCGGTTCAGGAATCACCATTGTTGACGGCCCCGGAAACGAAATTGGCGGCGGAACTCCTGAAACCAGAAATATCATAGCGGGCAACCCCGCCTTCGGTATTGCGATCACCGGAGCTTCGGCCAGGGGCAACCTCATCCGGGGGAATTACATCGGCACCGACGTGACCGGAACCAACGCCTTTCTATTTATCAATGAGACACTTCCATTTGCAGATGTCGGGATCGGCCTCGTGGATGCCCCTGAGAATTTTATCGGTGGAACATTTCCGGGCGAAGGCAATATTATCTGTGGCCATGCCAACATGGCGCTTTACATTAAGGGAGCCACCAGCAGTAACAATGTGGTTCAGGGCAATTCCATAGGAATTGCGGCCAATGGAACAAAACGGTTGCCGAACCTTGATGGCATCCAGCTTGTGGGCGCTCGTTACAACCTGATCGGCGGAACCACCCCGGAAGCTCGAAATATCATCAGCGGCAATGACTGGTCTGGAATCTATTTTGTGGACTCAGCCCGGTTTAACCAGATTTTCGGCAATTACATCGGGGTTTTGGCCGATGGCCTCTCCGCCATGGGAAATCGCAATCACAACGTCCTGGCTGAAGGCGGGGATCACAACCAGATCGGCGGCATCAATCCGGGAGAAGGAAACATCATCGCTTATGATCCGGTGGCTCCCTTCTATGACGGTGTTCGAATCAAATCAGGTTTTGCCTATTCCATCCGTGGCAACAGCATTTTTGGGAACGCGGACAGCGGCATCGATCTCGGAAACCCCGGATTACCTGCGGGTAGTGACCGCCCGATAACCAATGATCATCTGGATGCAGATAGCGGGCCAAACTTCTGGCAAAACTATCCCGTGATCGATTCTGCGGCCCTCGGCACCAGCCTTATTCTGCAAGGCACACTTCACAGCACCCCAAACGTCGCTCATTACATCGATTTTTATGCCAATTCAGAATGCGATCCGGGTGGACGTGGTGAGGGCAAGGTGTTTCTGGGATGGACCATCGTAACCAACAACGCCCTGGGAAATGCATCGTTCAGCGTGGAAATTCCCGGAAGCGCGAACCGGGGATCGTTTATCACCTCGGTTGCGACCGACATGGACGGAAACAGTTCCGAGTTCAGCCTTTGCAAGGCGCTGGCGGGAACCATCAATTCCGATTTCTCACTTTCAGCAAGTTCGACTAACACGGTCCCGGTGCAGGGGGCCTACTCCATCCAATACACGCTGACAAATCTCGGACCTGATAGCAGCAGCGCCGGTCTTGAGGTCACCCTTCCGGCAAACTTCGAGGTCACCGCCACGGAAATGAACAAAGGAAATAATTCCGCGCTCGGGAGCGTTTTGGTGGCTCAGTTCGGCGGTCTCGCGGTCAACGAAAAAGGTGAAATCAAGGTGACAGGCAAATTCTCAGCCCCTGGCTCCTACACTTTCGCTGCGAAAACCGTGACACTGGTCACCGACCCGGTCAGCACCAATAATACAAATTCCACAAAGGTGACGGTCACAGCTCTGGTCGAGCATGAAATCAGTTTTAACCGGACACCCAATGCTTTGGAGCTTGATTGGAGCAACACACTCGCCCTGGAAGGAACAACTTCACTCGTTCCGCCCATTCAGTGGCAGGAAATCACCCAGGGGATCACTTCGACCAACGGCACCAACTCCATCAGCATTTCAACGACCTTGGGAATGGAGTTTTTCCGCTTGCGCCAGAAGTAACCTTTCGGACAACAATCTAGTCGCGCCAAAACCCCCGGCCAAAACCTGGGGTTTATCGTTTTTGACTTGGCACAAGCCGCGCTTGTTCTGGAAATTTGGTCAGGTAATTTGTCCGCAAATCAATGAAGGATCTACCACTATGAAAATGAGAAAAAACATTTTAAATGTCGCTGCTTTGTTTGCGGCGGCTTTTTCCGCCATGGCCGGCGACGTGGTTCACTTTCAGATTGAGAAGGTTCAAAACTTTCTTCAATCCAACGCCACCACCACCCAGCCATCACCCGCGACTCCTTTCCAGATTTCGGTCTCGGTCCAGCCCGATTTTAGCGCCGAAGTTAGCGAAGCCTATTTCCAATACCCTCCCGCCAATCAGCCGCAAATCTTGTCAAAAGACGATTTGGGAAACTATTCTTTCAGCCAGCCCTTTTCCTCGCAGAGCCAGCTCAACTCAAAATTTCCTTCGGGCACCTATCTGTTCACTTTTGACACGGGTGACCTGACCCAGACGCCCTGGCAGATTTCGGTTGACGGCGCATTTCCTTCAGCCGTTCCCACCATATCCAATTATTCGGCGGCACAGCTTATCAATCCGGATTCTAGTTTTACAATTCGTTGGCAGTCTTTCTCCGGGGCTGCCGCGGACGATTTTATTCGGCTGTCGATTCAGGATTCTTTTGGAAACGTCCTATTCAGCCCCTCAATGAATGGAGATTCTGAAGAACTTCCCGCCAACACCACTTCCTACACAATTCCCGCATTCATGCTGGAGGCATCAACCAGCTACACCCTGCTGCTTTCATTCGTTAACCCGGGAGCCACCATCAATGATCCGCCGGGAGGCGCGGCCATGAGGAACAGCACCTCGGTGGGAATCCGAACCAGTGGCGGCGGCAGTGGTGACGACACGCCCCCGTTCGTGATTTTCGTCAGCCCGACTTACAATTCCACCGGAGTGGCGGTGAACTCCCCTGTTTCGTTCACTTTTACCGAAGCCATGCAACCCGGGCATTCGATCGCCTGGAGCGCCAACGTAAATCCGGCCAATTTCATTTACTCCTGGAACGCGGGTGGAAATGTTTTGACCGCAGTTTACACGCCAGGCTTTCCACAAAACTCACTGATCACCTGGAAATTAAATCCTGACGCGGCCAATGCAGAATTTAAGGATCTTGCCGGCAATCCGGTCCCAGTTGGCGGCTTCATCCAAGGTTCCTTTACAACTTCTTCTGGGGGGAGCGGCACCAACAACCCCTGCACTACAAACGGCACCGATCGGGCCAACGGATATTTTATGTTCAAGTCCATGAACTATCTCCAAACCAGCGCCGCCGCGCCGGTTGAATCTCCCGTGGATCCGGCAAGTTTTTTCGCCAACCTTTCATGGCAGACCGGTTCCGTCAGTTCGGCTTCGGTCCGGCTTCCCAATGGGAGTGGCAAACAAATGACGAGTTTGTTCGGCGTGTCGTTTTTTCTCGGTCAGGAATTTGGTTCCAAAGCTGCAATGGACGCAGCCTACCCCAATGGGCAATACACCATTAACATCACCAATTCATCGAGTCAGAGTTTCCTCGGATCATTGAACCTGACCGCTCCGGAACCGCCGGTCCCGCACGTGGCGAACTACCCGGAGACGCAGAATTTTGACTTCACTAAAAAACTCACGCTGCGCTGGGATCCCTATTCCAATGCGGTGATTTCGAACGATTCCATCAGCCTTACCATCAGTGATCAAAGCGGGAATGTTGTTTTCTCGGCACCGGATCCATGCATCCCGCGTGAATTGAAAGTCACCGATACTACCATCGACATCCCTGCTGGGACTTTCAGCAGCGGCAAAATTTATCATGCTTCATTGATCTTCTTCAAAAGCAGCGGCCGCAGCACGGCCATCCCTCAAGTTCCTGGCTTTGCCGCCTTTAGTTTCGCCACCGAATTTGATATCCGAGCATCAGGAGGCTCGACCGGCGGAACCAATGGTGCATCCGCAGTTTTCACCGCATATTCCAAACAGCCTAACGGTTTGGTGAAAATGGATGTCACCGTGACAGCCAACGCCAGTTACACCGTGCAGCACACTGCGGATTTTCTGACATGGCAAAACCTGTTCAACACCAACAGCCCGACTGGATTCTTTAGCTTTTCCGATCCGATCAGCCGCATGGAACCGAAACGATTCTTCAGGGTCAAGTCGAACTAATTCATGCAATCCAAAATGCCCTGCTATTTGATTGAGGGGGCCGCTCGACATTTCTTTTTTCTTATGTTAACCAACCCCTGACGCTGAACGGAATCGAACACCTTATTATCTTTTAATTGTCATGAAGCATATCTCTACCGCACTATTTTTGACTGCCACGGTTCTTTGCAGCCAGGGCGAAACAAACACCAACTCCTTTGCCAGCGACGAAGCCAAGGTGAGCTATTCGGTCGGCTTGAACCTGGGCCGAAACTTCAAGAACCAGAATTTTGAGGTTGATACCGAAATGCTGCTGAAAGGTCTGAAGGACATGATGTCAGGCCAGCCGCTTTTGAACGACATGGAGGCGAGGAACACCCTCAACGAATTCTCCAAGAAGATGGAGACGCAACGACGCGAAAAAGCCAAGGTGATTGCTGAAAAAAGCAAGAAGGATGGCGAAGCTTTTCTGGCTGAAAACACCAAAAAAGAAGGGGTCAAAACCCTTCCAAGCGGACTGCAATACAAAGTCATCTCCCAGGGGGATGGTGACATGCCCAAGGCGACCGACATGGTATCGGTCAATTACCGCGGCACATTGCTGGATGGCAAGGAATTCGACAGCAGTTACAAACGGAATCAACCTGCCAACTTCAGTCTGAACCAGGTAATCAAAGGTTGGACCGAAGCCTTGCAGATGATGAAAACCGGGTCCAAATGGCAGTTGTTTGTTCCGTCCGATCTGGCCTACGGCGAAGCCGGTCGCGGTCGCGAAATCGACCCGAATTCCACCCTTATCTTCGATGTGGAACTCCTCAGCATCCTCCCGCCCCCTCCTACTCCGGCAGGGGTGGTCACCGGCGAAATCATCAGAGTACCCTCTGCTGAAGATCTGAAAAAAGGTGCCAAAATCGAAGCTGTAAAACCTCCGCAACCGGCTCAGCCTGTCGTAAAATAGAACAGCTGATATCGGCCGGCCGAAAACTGCGGGTGCGAACTCCTCGCCCGTGTATTCCTATTGATCGCGAAACATCCACGTACTGGTCAAAGCAGCATATGGGACACAGACTTCAGCGATGATTGCTGCCTGGTTTTGGGCAGCGAAGGAACCGGAAGATCCAGCGAAGTGCTCGATGTCTGCCAAGCAGCAGGTGGAGACTCCAATGGCCGCCAAGATTGATTCCCTCAATGTCGCCAGCGCGGCCGCAGTGATTCTCTACGGAATAGGGCGGCAACGAAAAATGCGCGGATTGATGAGAATCAAGGAATGACTGGAACTATTGGTTCTGCGGCTGAAGTGGATCTGGAATCGTCAGCGGTGCCGGATTCGCCGCACCACCTTCGGGCTGGGTCTCCGCCTTTTTTTCAATCAGAAGCTGATGGCGATCCTTGATCACCGAGTCCACCGTCCAACGGGGGGCCAAATAAGTCCAGGCTCCGTAAGCTTTCTCCTGGGTCAATTTTTCCTCCAGCTTCGAATTCTTCTCCTTCCACTCCCTGTCCAGCTTTTCCTTATCCTCCGGCTTTTCATCTTTGCCGGCAGTTCTTTCTTTTGGAAAATTCCCGGAAACTTTCACCGCGAAATAATAATTATCTTCACCGGATTTGTTTCCAACGTCGATTTTGTAAGTAAAGCCGTCGAAAGTTTCCATCGTGATTTCAACCGGCTTCGCCAATCCGGATTCCTCCGCTTTGATGTTCACGGCGACATCCGAAAAGCTGGGCGAAGAAAAAGCGGTGCTCATTCCCGAGACCTTGGCGGGATCCAATGTTTCATCCTTGTTGGTGTTTGCCAGAACCCATTCACTGGTTTCAGTTTCCCTGGTGATTTTCCAGGAATTGGTGCCGTTGGTTGAAAGCATTTCGATGGATCGCGGTTTCTCGATCTTGAAAAACTCCTTCTCCAGCCACTGTTCGGGCTTGGGTTCAACTTGTGTCAAAGGATCGGAAACCACCGCCACATTGTCTGCCCCGCTCTGAAGGTTCAGGATGTAGCGTCCGTCTGGAAAGCCAGCCTCGTCACCCATCCCCATGGGCGAGGGCGAGGGCGAGGCGGACTTGCGCATATGTTTCTTGCCCAGCAACAACTTCTGCAAAGATTTCCCAGCACCATCCTTAAACTCCACCAAAGTGCCCGAACCGGATGCCGTGCCGGGTTCCACCAATTCCAACCTCGGACGCTGCGAGGGACCGACCTTGACACTTTGAACAATCTTCAGATCAGCCGTCTTTCGGACAAAATCGCTGATGTCGGAAAAATTGGCCGGGTAATTATTCCGCTCCTTGACCACCCAGCGATCCTGGTTTTTGACCAGGTTGACCTCGTTTGTGGCTTGGCGGATGATCAGCTGCCCGACATCATTGACCGGAAAGTTCGGAACGAGCTTCTGACCGAGCGAACCTCCGGAGGACTGCCAGTCAGAGGCGCTCTTTTTGTAAAGGTAAAGCCCGACCCCGCCGACGGCGAGGACCAATACGATCAGGGGAAAAAACTGTTTGCGATTCATTTTGCAGAGGTTCGTTTTCGTTTCACCACGGCCAGGACCACTCCCGACAAGGCCACCAGAAAAGGAACGACCAGGATGTTGCGCCATTTCAGTCGATTCTTAAGGGAATCAATCTCCTGATTCAGATTCTTTCGCAATTCCTTGAGTTTCTTGTTGGTGTCAGCCTGCTTTTTCCGGAAGTTTTCAACTTCCTTCTGCTGCTCGGGAGAGAGGATAAAACGCTGGCCTTTGTCCTTGGAGGATTGCAATTCATTCAGACGTCTCTGTGTTTCGGCCAGACTCTCCTCCATCGATTTAATCTGGCTTCGAAAACTTTCCTCAGCTTTGGTTTCCATCTGCTTGACCACGGTGAACGGTCGCAACATGGTCGCCCGGCTCCGCACGGCGATCAAATTCTCGTCACCTCCCATTTGTTCCACCGAGCTTTGCACAAAGTTCAGGTTTCCATTCTGGGGAATGACAATCCGCTGGCCGAAAATCTCCTGGATCTGAACCGACACACGGTCGTTCAGCATGTCGGCATCTCCGACCAAAATCACCGAGTTTTCCCCGGACTCTTTCAGGCTGGATTCAGCCGTCTTGGCCGCATCAGGCTTTTCGTCCGTCTTTGAATCCGAGGCGGCTTTTGGTTTCCCGTCGGGAAAAGCTGTCTTGAATTTGCCGGTCAGCCGGATGGCGAGGGGCATTTCTTTTCCGGAAGATTTGAATTCGTTGACGATCTGTTCTCCCGCCATCTGCGCCATGAAGCGGTCCACCATCTGAGATTTGTCGGTGGTCTTCAGCAGGGTCGATTGTTTCAAACCGTTGACCGGAGTGCCCGAGAAGGTCCCGGCGAACGGAATCAGAAGGCTATCCACCTGGGCTGTGATGATGTCGTCCTTGTTGATGCCCTGCGCGTTGATGGAAAGCACCGTCGGGTTGGCACCATTCTGCATCCGCGTGGAAAAGGTCAGGTCGCCGACAACTTTGGCGGTGTCATATTCTATACCCCATGCCTTGAGAAGCTTGTCGAGAGTCGATCCGGCAGCCGGGCCCTGCATCATCGGGTTCATCTGGTTCTTGGGTGCGTCGAAAAACGGACTGGCATCGAGAAAGGCGATCAGCTTTCCTCCGCGCATGACAAATTGATCGATGGCAAACTGTGCGGTTTCGGAAATTTCCTTGGGATGCACCACCAACAGCACCTTGATGTCATCGTCGATCTTCTCCGAATTTAACTCCACCTGCTTCACTGTGAAATCGCGTTTGAGTTCGCTGATGAAAACCCAAGGCTCTTGTCCGCCCTGCTGTCCCATCCGCATCATCATCGGATTCATCGGCATGCCAAAAACCGGGTAACCGCTCATGACACCCACCACCACTTTGTCCGGATTGGCCACACGGGAGATGGCCCGGGAGATGTCATATTCCAAAAGTTTTTCGCGTTCAGGGGAAAGAAACGGAATGCTGACTTTTTCATCCAGCAATGTCACCACCAACCCCAGGTAAACTTTGTCGCCCCCGGCCGATCCCATTCGCAAAATCTGACCCTCGACCCCGTCGAGCCGAGCCGAATCCTCGGCGTCCGAATCGGGCTTCGGATCAAATTTTTCCACTTCAATCCTGCCCTTGGAAGCTTGGCGATATTCGGAAAGGAGGTCGTCCACGCGCTTGGCGTAGTCTTTCAACACCAGCGGCACTTCATTCTCGCCCTGCGTGGAATAGAAACGGATTTTTACAGGTGTATCGAGCCTGGCAAGGATGGCCTTGGTGCCCTTGGAAAGGGTGAAGGCTTTTTCCTCCGTCATGTCAAACCGCTGTTTGAACTTGCCGAGGATGAAATTTCCCACCACCAGCAGAACAAACACCGCCAGGACGCCGCCTGCGGAATAAAGTGTTGCTTCTAATTGTTTCGTCTTCATGGCTTGAACTTAACCGGCGCGATGGCTGCGGATGATGACACCGGTGGTAAAAAGTGAGAACAAAATCACGGAAAGAAAAAACAGAATGTCCCGTGAATCAATGACACCCTTTTGAAATCCGGCAAAATGCGTCAGGAAACTGAACGAGGCGACCGACTCAACCCAACCCGCCCCAAGGTTCAACACCTGCGCCAGGAAATTCCCCACAGGCGGAAGCCCCACGAGGATGAGCATGAAACAAATCATCACGGAGATAATGAAACTGACCACTTGATTCCGGGTCATCGCGGAGGTCATCGAAGTGATGGCCAGATAACTGCCCGCCAGCAGAAAGCTTCCCAGGTAACCGGTGAAGATCACGCCATTGTCCGGGTCGCCCAGATAATTCACGGTAAATACCAGGGGAAAGGTCAGCGCCAGGGAAAGCAGGAGAAAGAGCCAGGAGGCGAGGAATTTCCCGATGATCGCCTGGGTCGTGGTGATCGGCATGGTTAAAAGCAGCTCCATGGTCCCCATGCGACGCTCCTCAGACCAGAGGCGCATGCCGACCGCAGGCACCAGGAAAAGATAAAGCCAAGGGTGCCAGACAAAAAAAGAATCTTCCAGCGAAGCCTGTCCACGCTCGAAAAATCCCCCCATCATGAAGGTGAAAAAGCCGATCAGAAGCAGGAAGATCACAATGACAACGTATGCCACTGGAGAGGCGAAATAACCTGTCAGCTCCCGTTTGGCCACGGCCCAAATATTACTTAAACCAGATTTATTCATTTCGATTCCTCCTGATCTTTCTTCATCGTGTCAGGCAGGGTGATGCGACGGAACACTTCATCCAGACGTCCTTCCTCGGTGTGCAATTCTTCAATTTTCCAGCTTTCACGGGCCGCAACCTCGGCCACCTGTCGCGCGAGGTCACCCTCCCCAGCATTTTCCCTGGGTGTGACGCGGACCGCCATCCGGAAGTTGTCTTCACGCAAAACATGGCACTTTTTGGCGGCAGGCAGTTGAGCCAGCTTGGCGGTCACTGAACCTGATGCCACGCCGGCGAGACCGAGCAGGACCGCACCGGCCAAGTCCGATTTCTGTTTGAGCTGACGCGGAGTTCCGTTGGCCACAATCTGGCCGCGATCAATGATCAGCGCCCGGGAACAAACCGCCTCCACCTCTTCCAGGATATGGGTTGAAAAGATAATCGCCTTTTTCTCGCCCATGCGCCGGATCAAGGTTCGAACCTCATGCTTTTGATTCGGATCAAGCCCGTCGGTCGGCTCGTCCAGTATCAGGATTTCCGGATCATGAATGATGGACTGGGCGAAACAGGTGCGGTGCTTGAACCCTTTGGAAAGGGTGTCCACGCTTTGGTAAATAACAGCTTCCAGAAAACACATTTCGATGGCCCGGTGGACCGCCTTTTTTTTCGCCGAGCCGGACAGCCCGCGAAGTTCGGCGGCGAATCCGAGAAACCCATGCACCGTCATGTCGCCGTATGAAGGCGCATTTTCAGGCAGGTAACCGATGAGCCTCTTGGCGGGCAAAGGCTGTTCGGACATGTCAAATCCGCCGACTGTGACCGTGCCGTCGGTGGGAGGGATGAACCCGGTGATCATCCTCATGGTGGTGGATTTGCCGGCACCGTTGGGTCCCAGAAAGCCAAGCACCTCGCCCTTTTCCACGGTGAACGAGATCCCGTTCACCGCCCTTTTTAAACCGAAGGTTTTCGTTAAATTTTGAACTTTTATCATCTAAACACTCCGACTTTCAGTAAGCCCACCGGAACCCGGTTCCAAATCCAACCATGCATTCTTGAATTCGCCTCACCAGTATTCCGGGGGTGAAAAATCACAATATTTCCCATGCTATGTCAAGATCTGCCTTGTTCGACAATAATCTGGTCAAGTGTTCAAAAAAAATCCACGGTCACTGACTGTTCATGAAAGAACATCCCTTAATCAAGCCTGCTTTGAGCATTCGAAACCTTCTCTTTCTCAGTCTGGTCATCACACTTTTAACAGGTTGCAGAACCATCCCTTCTTTCAGCCAGGTTCAACTCTCCGATCCGGACTGGCTCGTCCGACGGGGGCAGGTGGTCTGGAAACCTTCCAGTGTTTCGCAGGACATCGCCGGCGAACTGCTGGTGGCACGGCACTCGATTCAAAACAGATCGTTTATTCAATTCACCAAAAATCCTTTTCCCATCGTGGTGGGCCAGATCGACAGTAACGGCTGGGAAATTCAGTTTGTTCCGGAAAACCGGACGGCCCGCGCACCCGGCTCCCCACCGGCCCGGATCAGCTGGCTGGCTTTGTTGCAAGCCCTGGAAAAAAAGAACCTCCCGCCGGAATACAGATTCTCCAGCTCGCCGCCAAACCGGTGGAAACTGGTCAACCAACGGACCGGCGAATCGCTGGAAGGTTATCTGGAATGAAAACTTGCCAGCCGACTTCGGCCTCCGGACTGTTCTGAAACTTTCCAAGCTTCCAATCGAATCCAGCCAATCCGTTTTTCCATGACCTTGAGAGGCGCGCCGTGAATTCATCCGAAACCAGATCCGCTCAAATCCAGGGTCCGTCCCAGCTTTACAAACGAAGAATCTGGGAGGTCGGCTATTTTTTGATCCGAAAAATTCCGCGGCGCATCCTGGACCCGGCGGCACGTTTCCTAGCCTCGGTTTATCTGTTTTGCAAACCGGACCGCGCGAACATTGTCATTCAAAATCTGCTCCCGGCCTGCGCTTCAAATCACCGCGACGCTTCCAGGGCAACCCGGAGGTTGTTCGGCAATTTTGCGGTAAAATTGCTCGACCTGTGGAGTTATGAAACCGGTGGAAATGTCGATTCCTTGTTCGAACGATTCACTGGAATAGAAAACCTGGATGAGGCCCTGGCCTCTGGAAGGGGTGTGCTGATTGTAACTCCGCACCTCGGCAACTGGGAGTTTGGCGCACCACTCATTTCCAAACGCGGGATTCCATTGATGGTGGTAACTCTGGCAGAACCCGATCCCGGACTGACCGAAATCCGAAGTCAATCACGGGAAAGATGGGGGGTTCAGACTGTGGTCATCGGCGACAACCCGTTCGCGTTTGTTGAAGTTGTCCGACGGCTGGACCAGGGAGGTGTCGTGGCCATCCTGATAGACCGTCCTCCACCAAAAAGTGCGGTCACTGCGGAATTTTTCGGAAAAAAATTCATGGGTTCCGTGGCGGCGGCA
>Ga0163151_10007781_pt1 | contig 12368 bp, 14 predicted proteins | sample OliLakLV19MP5IB2_FD_145596 | JGI IMG/M metagenome (GOLD analysis project Ga0163151, IMG submission 145596) | Freshwater microbial mat bacterial communities from Lake Vanda, McMurdo Dry Valleys, Antarctica - Oligotrophic Lake LV.19.MP5.IB-2 | ecosystem: Environmental > Aquatic > Freshwater >...
GCAGATGGCGAGCGCCGTGGCATCCGGGTCAAGGGGAAGCAATAGCACCGTGCCTTCCGGGGTGTTGCTCGCGTCGACGCCGGCTGCCGCGAGCACGAGCCCAAGCCGATTCTCGACGATGCGGGTCACGCCGCCGGGATGCTCGCGCGTGGCGACAACTCGCACCGTTTCGGCTGTGATGGCCGCCTCCCGGTCACTCGCGACCACCTGCCGGCCCTCGGCCTTGCTCACGATTTTCGAGGTGATCGCCAGAATGTCGCCGTCTTCCAGGATGCCGTCCACCGCGTCACCGATGATCGCCACGAGGTCGTCACCGGCCGCGAACTCGGGCAGCCCGCCCACGGCGAACACGGTCAGCATCACCGGTTTAGTTTAGGCGCGGCACTAGCGAATGAGCTTCGGCAGCACGTCACGGCCGAACACCTCGAGCCACTCCCGCTGGTTGCGGCCGGCGTTGTGCAGGTAGATCCGGTCGAAGCCGAGATCGAGAAACGTCTGGATGTGAGCGCGGTGCGTTTCGAGGTCGGCGGTCACGAGCATCCGCCCGTCGAAGTCCTCTGGTCGCACGAGCTTCGCCAACTGGTCGAACTCGAACGGCGAGCGGATGTCGCTGCGCCCGAACCGCATGCCACCGTTCGGCCACTCGGCAAGGGCGTTCGCCATCGCCTCTTCGTCGGTGGCGGCCCAACTGAGGTGTAGGCGCAACACACGAACTTGGGTGGCCGGATCGCGGCCTGCTTCCTTGGCACCTTCGGCGAAGCGCTGCAGTAGCAGGGCGATCTTGTCGAGGGGTGCGACCTCGGTGATCATGCCGTCGACGGTGCGCCCAGCCCGGCGCGCGGTCACCGGGCCGGACGCGGCGACGAGAATCTCGGGCGCGTGCTCCGGCATCGTCCACAGCCGGGTCGATTCGAGCTTGAAGTAGTGGCCGTCGTGGCGAACATCCCGCTGGGCGAGCCCGGACGCGAACAGCTTCTTGATGACGTCGACCGCCTCGAACATGCGGTCGATGCGCTCAGGCGCCTCCGGCCAGTACTGCCCGACGATGTGTTCGTTGAGCGCTTCGCCGCTGCCGATGCCGAGCCAGTGCCGGCCAGGGTAGAGCGCGGCGAGGGTCGCGCTCGCTTGCGCGGTTGCCGCCGGATGCGAGCGGTAGGTCGGCGCCGTCACTCCGGTTCCGAGGTCGCCCTGCGTTGTCTGACCAAGCGCGCTAAGGATATTCCACACGAAGCTCGCTTGCCCTTGCTGTGGCGTCCACGGTTGAAAGTGGTCCGTGGCCATCACTCCGCGGAAGCCGTGCGCTTCTGCGAGCGTCGCCAGCTCGACTGCCTCGCGCGGCGGGAAGCGCTCCAGCATGGCGGCATAGCCGATGTGCGGGGCGGATGACGCGGAGGGCATGCTCTATTCTTGCGCGGCGTGTTGGGTTGAACGGCCAGCTATCGCAGCATCTTGTCCATGGCCGCGACAAGTCGCTCGGCATGCTGGATCGCGTCGGCCGCCTTCGCGGCCGTGACCATGCGCGGCTCGTAGGCGGCGTTGTTCTTGAGCGAAATGAGCGCCCTCAAGTGGTTCGCGGCTGCCTCGCCTTCGTGGGCACGTCTGACGAGGGTGACGGCATCCGCATGGTTGTATGAACTGGACCTCACTGCAAGTGCCTTCCCACAGATTGCGTCCGCCGCCGCAATGCCCGCGAAAACCGCATTGGAGGCTGCGACGTTCGCTACGGCATGGTCGCCGAGGGCCGCGGCGAACTCGACTCTAAGTCGGGCTGCTTCGAGGAACGAGTGCGCTTGGGTCGCGCGCGCATCGATGTCGGAACTCGACATGGGCGAAGTGCCACCGCTAGCGCGCGGATTCATCCGAGTCCGTGGAGGTGCGGTATCTGCCCGCGCCCGTCAATAGGGCGGGCGTTCTGACTCCAGTCGCGCACGATAGAGGAGTCGTGCGCTACGAGATTGCTCAACTCGTGCTCGCTGATGTCGACGACTTGGCACGCGTTCCCCGTTAGCTTCTCAACGACGTCGGTGAGTGTACTCACTACCGCGGACCGAGCCTCGGGTGATATGGAGTTATCCACAATGAGAAGCAAGTCGTAGTCGCTGTCCGGTCCGGCGGTACCAGCCGCCACTGAGCCGAAAACAGCCACTCGCGCCGCGGCTCCAAGCTCGCGCGCCACGAGTGTCGCAATCTCCTGTTCGATCGCTGCCGGCGCAGCGAGAATTGCTTGAATCGCATCCCAGAACACGTGCGTGCGATTGAGCCGATACAGGGTCGCGGATGGCGTCTCTGTCGCGAATACGAGGCCGATGCGCTTCAGCTTCGCGAGGTAGCGCTGCACGGTGGAGTTGCTCTCCGCCCCAGCGAGCTTGGTGAGTTGTCTACCGCTAACGGGATCAGTCAGCCTCGCTAGGGCGGTCAGAACCTGCGATTCGGTCGGACCGAGCAGGTCAGATCCAACACGACTAAGTTCCATCCCACAAGTGTGTCAGATTCGAATCAAATGCACCATATTTGAATCACTTCGCGCTATCCGGCGCCGCAGCCGCAACCGCGGCAGGAGACTCTTTCAATTCCTGCTCACAATCTGGACGAGGTCGTCGGTTCTCAAGGCGAGGGGCTTGGCCTCGTCGTCGACGAACCCGCCGGCAGTGATGTTCATCACCATGGCCTAGGGCGTGTCTCCCAATGATTGTGGGTGGCGTCGCCAATGCTCAAAACATGTCTCGTTCGGCTGTTTTGAGTGATGCCCAGTGGGCTCGTGTTCAGCCGTTGCTGCCGTCGTCGTCGGGACGGGCGGGTTGTTGAGGGGATCATTTATCGGTATCGGTGCGGGCTGCCGTGGCGTGATGTTCCTTCCGAGTTCGGGCCGTGGCAGACGTTGCGGAAGCGGCACCGCCGCTATAGCGGTGATCGGACTTGGGATCGGGTGCTGGCGCGACTGCTGACTTCGGCTGACGAGGCGGGGATCGTGGACTGGGCGGTGTCGGTGGACTCCACCATCAACCGTGCGCACCAGCATGCGACGAACCTGTCCCGCCACACAGGGGGACCTGTCGAATGACACGAATGTGCGGGTCGAGCCTCCTGATCATGGAATTGGCCGGTCGCGGGGTGGTTTGAGCACCAAAATCCATGCATTGACAGGCGGGAAAGGCCGGCCTCCGGTGCTGTTGATCGCTCTAGGGCAGGGCGGTGATGCTCCGATGCTCCCGCGCCTCTTGCGACAGCTGCGCATCAAACGGGTGGGTTCCCGCTAGGGCGCGAACCCGCCCCGAGCGACTCCGGGGCGACAAGGCGTATTCGTCCCGTGCCATCCGGCAGCATCTACGGGACTGCGGAATCATCGCCGTCATCCCGCAGCCCTCCGACCAGATCGGACACCGCAAACGCCGCGGCTCCGCCGGTGGCCGGCCACCCGCGTTCGACGCCGACGACTACCGGGGCTGCAACGTCATCGAACGCAGCTTCTGCGACCAGAAACAATGGCGCGGCATCGCCACCCGCTATGACAAACTTGCCATCACCTACCGCGGCGGTGCCGTCCTCAGTGCCATCACAATCTGGCTCAAAGCATTAGAAGAGGCGCCCTAGTCGCCGCTGCCCTCCGCGCCCTCCGCGAGCTCCGCGACCTTTGCGGGCTTCGGTCCAAACTTGCGATGGGCCGCCTGCCTAGAGGTGTTGAGCACCATGGCGATCGAACCCCAACAGAGTCCAGCTGCCTTCGCTGCCTCAACGGCTTGCTCGAGTTGAGTCTCGGCGGCCTCAGTCGCGTAGAGCGCCTGGCCAATAGCTCGAAGCGGTGCGGCGTCCAAGACCACCAGATCCTTGGGGTTGAGCTGGTCCAGCCACGCTTCGAGGTCGAAGTCTGAATCTGTCTCTGTTGTTGGCTTCGTCTTCGTCTTTGTCATTGTCATTGTCATTGTCATTGTCATTGTTTATGTCACCTCTTGTCGATGAGGAAGAACTACTTCGGACGAAGTCGATCCGCCTGAATAACGAGAGCAGGATCCCGCGCGGGCAGATAGACCCCCTCCAACAGCACGCCAGTTATGCCCGCGCTTGCGGCGAAGTCGATCGCGTCGACAGAGTGATGACGCTCCGCACCGACTCGGGAATTGGCAATGTTCGGGGAAACTCGCGCCGTGCCACTCCTGCGATGGTGAAGAGCTGCGTCGTTGCGCTACACCCCGCGATCTACTCGGCGCGGCTCCGCCCGGGACTATCGTGTCGATATGCCCAACGCGATCACGACCATCACCCTCTTCACGGAAGATCTCACTGCAACCAAGGCGTTCTACTTGGCCGCGTTTGGTCTTCCAGTGCACTATGAGGACGAGGACTCGTGTGTGTTCGACTTCGGCAACACGCTCGTCAACTTGCTCAAGATTGAGAATGGGCCTGAAGTCGTGGCGCCAGCAGTCCTGGGATCGGCGCTAACTACGCGCTCGCTCATCACGATTACGGTTGACGATGTCGACGCCTCTGTTGAGGCGCTGACGAAGAAGGGCATCAGGGTCATCAACGGCCCGGTCGACCGACCATGGGGAGTGCGCACCGCGGCCTTCCAAGATCCAGCGGGCAACGTGTGGGAACTCGCCCAGCCGATCTAGAGAGAAGCGGCACATGCACCGGCGGTGTGTCCTGCCCTGCGAGCAGCACAGCTGAGTCTTCGTCTCGCTCTACCGGAATTCACGCGGTGTTCACTGTGCAAGAGGTGCTGGCACCCCGAACCCCACGAAGATGAGACCGTGGATTTCACCGAGCACTTCTGGCTTGTCGAAGACGGCCATGGGCACTGGATCATTCGGCACCAGATCACCGATATCGTCGCCGGCGCGATCCTTCGCACGGCGGGCGGATTCCGGCTCAAGAACGAGCACGGACGCACGATCGGCAACTTTCCCACGATTGAGGCGTCGCTCGCGGGGTTGTACGAGCGGGTCTGAATTGCGGGGTTAGGTGTCTGCACTGTCGACGATGCCGACGAAGTGGGAACCGATGCTGTCAGACTCGGCCCGTCGCATCCCCGACTCTGGAGCTGGCAAGTCGAGCGGTGAGTGTTCGGTGCAGCTCAGGTAGGTGAAACTCGGCCACCACTTCTTGGGGCGCGCTCGTTCGGATGACCCGCAAAGGTCACAGCGCAGCTCGACCCACACAGACTTGGCGCCGGTGCGATTCGCTCGCGACTGGGCGAGCCACGGTGGCGGGTTTGTATCGAGCGCGGCGAGCTCTTGCTCGGTGATGCGGGCCGGAATGCCGTGCCGCTGTGCCATTTCAAGCGGGATGTCGAGCTGTTGGGCGGCTCCGCGCCGAGAGATCACCCAGCCTCGGTCGCGCGAAGGTCGCGGATCTCGGCTTCGATTTCGGTGAGGTTCTCTGGAGCCGCAAGACCGCACTCTTCGAGTTCCTGCGAAACCTGCAGAGTCAGGCCAGCCTTGCCTGCGGTGTGCGCATCGGACACCGTGCCGGCGTAGATCTGGTTATCAGCGGACTCTTGGTTGACCGCGGATGTATCCGCGCACAAGTGATACACAGTTCCGCTGAGAGTCCACGTGACTGCATCCGCTCCCGTGAGCTGTTCGACAATGCTGGTGTACTCATCGATCTGGCCCTCGTTCGCGACCTGCTGCGCCGTCTCATCCTCGACCGAGTTGGGGCTGAAGTCGGCGCTCAGGAGCCCTGCTGCAACCAACAGAACAATAGCGATGCCGCCAGCGACGCCCTTCTGCTTGCCGTCCATGTTCTTATTGGTGAAGATCAGGATGATCAGTGGCAGGAAGGCGATGATCGAGATGATTACGCCGAGCTGGTTCTGTACGAAGAACCGCACCGGCTCGGATTTCTTCGCTGGGTCGAGGTCGTTGGCCCTCTTCCAGAACTGCGAGCCGACGATTGCAAAGATCGCAATAACCACGATCGCGCCGATGAGCGCCCACAGGAACCAGCTCTGGGTCGTGTCTTGACGCAGGAGCCAGAAGATTGCGACGACTTCGATCGCGATCGCAATGACCCAGCCGATGACGGCGATGACGCGGAACATCGTCGCCTTGCTCTTGGCCTCTGGGGTGGGCTTCCACACCGCGTCGGTGTCGTTCTTCACGGCGTCGGCGGCGAGCTTCTTCGCCTTCTCGCTCGGCTCCGACTTCGGGGCCTGAACGATCTTCTTGCCGGATCGGCTCTTCTCTTCGGACATTTTCGACCCCTCCGCTAAAATTTATAAAGTCGAGGTTATAGTAGCGGGCTTCGGGCGTTCGTTGGACAGCCCGCGGTTGCATCGAGCGTTCGCTGAGGAGCACGGGTATCCGGATGCCACGGTCAGGGCGGGAGTCATTGTCGAGTGGCCCGCGCGCGAGGACGGCCTCGGACGCGGGCACGCAGTGGCCCTTGCGCCTCTGAATGGCAAGGAGGCGCGGTATAAAGCCTGGGGTCCTGCCTGAGGTCCTGCCTGAGGTTCTGCCCGAGGTTCTGCCCGAGGTTCTGGCTGAGCTTCTGGCTGAGCTCCTGGCTGCGGTCTTGCCTGAGCTTCTGGCTGAGCTCCTGGCTGCGGTCTTGCCTGAGCTTCTGGCTGCGCTCAGCGCTCGCTCCTCTCCGCAAAAAATCTGTGGAGAGAACTTCTCCACATTCACTAGAACACATGTTCGAACCGTGCGAAAATGGATGCATGTCCATCCTCGAAGCGCCAGTGAGCGTCCTGCAGATTGCTGCGGACGAGCGCTCCAGCGCGGTTTCTCTTGAGGCCTCAGGCGTCGCCTCAATCGACGTCTCGCTTGCCGCTCTTGATGCCGTTGCACGGGAATGTGCGGTGGGCATGCAGAGCGGGGCGGCCGCAGCGACAGATGATGCACTGCTCGACTATCAGCGCCGGCTCGCGGCATCCGCTCGACAGCTCGAACTCGCGGCGGCGGCGGCCGCAGCAGAGATCAGCCACCGCTCGCGACGGGAACTTGGCTACAGCGGGCTCGCGCAAAGGCGCGGGGCGCGTACCCCTGAAGCGCTTGTGCAGCGGCTGACTGGAATGAGCGGGCAAGCGTCGCGGCGACTTGTGCGGGTTGGCGCGATGGTTGCCGAGCTGATTGGGAGCGGAGATGGCACCGGCGACCTCGGGATCGCAAAAGAGCCGACCACTCCCGCATGGCTTGCGCCCGCGATTCGAGCGGTTGCCGACGGCATCATCTCAAGCGAGGTGGTTGATGCCATTCGAGCCGGACTGGGTGACCCGAGCGATTCGGTGTCAACCGACGCTCTCGCAGAAGCGGCCGAAACATTGATCGCGGAATCGGCATCGCTGACACTTGAATTGCTGGCGAGCCGGGCGCGCGAACTTCGCGATGAACTGGATGCCGCCGGGGTCGCCTCGCGCGAACAGGAGCGGCGCGACCGGAGGTACCTACGGTTGTTCCCGCAGGCGGACGGCATGACCCGAATCGTCGGACTGCTTGATCCCGAGTCTGCCGCGATCGTTTCCGGCGCGGTCGATGTAGCGACTTCGCCTCGGCGCGGAGGGCCACGTTTTGTCAGTGCCGAGGATCGCGACCGAGAAGAACGAATTGTTGCCGACCCGCGCACGACCGAGCAGCTCGCGCTCGACGCGCTCGTCGAAATGGTGGATGCCGCGGCACGCGGAATCGGCACCGAACGTGTACCTCGCCGTCGCGCAGATGTGCGGATGGTGGTTACGAAAGAAGACCTTGACCGCCGGGATGGCGTCGGCTTCATTGACGGACAGACCGCTACGGTCTCGGTAGCGACCGTCGAGCGGCACGCTTGCGATGGCGGGGTCGTTCCCATCATGTTCGACCGGAGCGGCAAAGCCTTGAACCTCGGGCGAACCCAGCGACTGCACAGTCCTCGACAACGAACAGTGATTGCAGCGCGAGACGGCGGATGCCTCGCCCCGGGCTGTGAACGGCCGCCGAGCTGGTGTGAAGTTCATCACATCCACGAGTTCGCGAAGGGCGGTGAAACGTCAGTCGATGACGGGGTCTTACTGTGTCGGCACCATCACATGCTCATGCACAACAACGGTTGGCGCATCGACCGGCGAGCGGACGGCTACAGCCTGATCCCGCCACCCGAGATCGATCGACGCCAAACGCCGATACCTCTTCGCACTAAGAGCGGTGCAATGCGCCGTCTGATCGGCAGCGTTCGGAGCTAGCTCGTGTTCAGCAGGTCGGCAGTACAAACGATTGCGGCAGTGCCGGCGGCAGTGCTGACGGCGGTGCAAGGCGTGGAAGTCCAACTGGCGCGGACAGCAGTTCGAACCAGTCTCGTGTGTGACAAGGTCGCGCGGTCGCATTCTGACCTGCGCTGGCCATGCTCGATCCCGAGAAAGCCCCCGCGGCGCGCGCCCGCAATTCTCAGTGGCGCACTACCCGATCCTTTCCCATCCCGTCCGCTGGAATCCGCCGATGAAGGCGAGAGAGCGAGCGAGCACGAAGGATTCCGAGTAACCAGCAATCGCATCGAACTTTGCGGTCACGTCACCCTCACGATCAACACCAGCCTTCTCGTAACCACCGACCGCAATCACCGATGTAGTGCCTTGAGACTCGAGCACGCCGACCGCGCGAGCGACCTGAATGCGCCCGAGATCGAGTGCAGCGGTCAAGATCGTGTCTGATTGGACTCCGACCAGGTTGAAGCCTTCATCAAGGACTCCGTTGTTGGCGTACTTCTCAATAAGCCCCGCGTTCCTGGCATAATTGATGAACCCGTAGCCCATTTCTGCATACGCTGCGTTCGGGTTGTCTGCGCCAATGTATGCGGACAGGATCTGCCGGTTAGACTGCGCTGAGTATGCAAGCGCGACCGTGAGATCTACGACACTCAAGCGGTCGCGCACGAGGTCTCTGGACAGGCCAGCTCCGTCGGCCACGCCCTGTAGCACGCTGGTTTCGAATGCAGCCCAGTTTGCATCGGCCCCTCGACGGAGGAATGACCCGATGATCGCAAGGTCTTCAGTATTCTCGATCGCTCCACCATTGTTGTCTCGTCCGATGTCAAAGACATCCTTCGAGTATTGCAATTGACCTCGGGCGAACTCGAAGAAGATGAGCGGCAATATCAGGTCTTGAGCGAGCTGCTCGGGAGACGCGTAACTTCCTGCCGCAAGGTTGGCGTTGAGTTGTTGAAGCTGCGCGTTGGCGTATGTCAGCAACGTAAGCGCGTCGAACGACGTTCCATAAGCTGCGATCAGTGCCTCAGCGTCGGTGAGGTTCGTCGGGGTGTATGTGCCGTAGGTGTCGATCTGTGCCCGGAACTCGGCGTTTGCAATCTCTGCCGCAGCGACCTTCGCCTCGAATGCAGGGAAGCCCGAGACGATAATGCCTTGCAAAGCATCGAACGAGTTGTAAACGGCTTCCATGCTGACTGCCGCAATCTGGGCAGCGGCAAAAGCCCCGGCTTGAAGTCCCTGAAGTTGGAGGTTGCGGGCTTCTTGAGCTTGAATCTCGGCCTCGAGTGCAAGGGCGAGGCCGAGCACCTGAACCTCGGGCGCGAGGGCCGCGAACTGTTGCAGCGCCCGGTCGTAGCGGGCGAGGGCAGCGGCTGTAGCAGCAGTTACTTTGTCGATGCCGGCTTCACTAAGTCTCGGCTGGCTCGCCCCGTCGGGCACGGGAAGTTCCGAGCCGGTGAGCTCCTTGTACGCTTCGTAGATTGTCGCGACCTCGATGACCTCGACTCCAGCGCTCGCGCCGAGATCAACCACATCCACGACATTGCCGCTCGCGTCGGTAGAGTTCCGCTGGCCCGCAGGAATCATGACTTTCGTTATGCGGCCATCGTCGATCACGCCCTGAATTTTCTGCGGGATTCCGCCGACTGTACCAACGGTGCCAGTCGGATTGATTGTGCCGGTCATGCTTGCCGTGCTCGAAATCTCATCACCGAAGTACAGTGACAGGATCGCCACAGTCGTGAGTGCACCAGCACTTGGGCCATCGATCAAGCCGTTGGATGTGAACCGATACTCGGTAGCCAGCGGCGCACCCGTGAGGAGAGTTGCGACAGTAACTGCGTTCCACGATGCGGCCCGCGTCATATCACCAAAGCCGGCGACTTCGTTTTCGGAGATGTCGACGCGCACGTCTCCATCAGCCGAAGGTTGCACTGACACTTCTTGGGTCGCCACTCCGCCGCTGTCGCCCCTTGAGAATAAAGGCTGCACTGTCACGGAGGAGCCAACAAAGCCGCCGCTGAGGTCGTCAAACAGGTCGGTGCATCCGGAGAGCACGGACGCCAAAAGCGCAAAAGAAACTGCTGATGCGATTGTGCGCCGACGAGTTGATGCCATGTGAATTCCCCCATTGGTTAGACCCGCACAAGCGCACCGACGCTTAACAAACGACTGGCCGCATCAGTATCAATAGCCACGGGGTCACGCAATCGTTTACGAAAAATGTTCACGCGCTCGAAACGTTCCCCGAGGCGACGCCAAAATTGCGCCGTCGATAACTCCCGCCGGAGCCGATGCTTTGATCGCATTGACGATCGCGCCGCAACCGCCTGAACAGCTGCGAACAGCTGCGAACAGCTGCGAACAGCTTCAATAGCTTCGCCCGGCCGTGTTATCTGCGGTCTCGGAGAAAACTCACGATGGCCGGTGTAACAAAGAACGAATCCCCTGGGGTGACTAGGTGCACGCGGCCGGTCGGCCGAAACACACCGAGAATCGAAGCTACGTGCCTGATATGGCAGCGGCCTGAGTGGATGCCGCGTGCGTACGCAACCGAGGAGCGAGGTCGCGCTCGAACAACTCGAGAAAACGCCGTTGGTCGTGGCCCGGCGCGTGGAAGATGAGGTGATTCAGGCCGTAGTCCAGATACCTGACAATCTCCGCAACGACCGCATCCGGGTCATTGCCGACGATCCAGCGAGATGCGATCTTCTCAATCGAGAGCGCGTCCGCTGCGCGCTCCATCTCGATCGGATCGGTAATGTCGTGCTTCTGCTCCTTCGATAGGGCGAGCGGCGCCCAAAATCGGGTGTTCTCAAGGGCGACGTCATGATCAGTGTCGTAGGAGAGCTTGATCTCGATGGTTCGGTCGATCGCCTCGAACTCGCGCCCGGCCTGCGCTGCGCCCTCCTTCACCGCGGGAATCAGTTCCTCCGTGTAGAGCGCAACACCTTTGCCTGACGTGCAGATGAAGCCGTCACCGGCTCGTCCCGCGTACCGGGCTACGACCGGTCCTCCCGCAGCGATGTAGACCGGGATGGGCTGATCGGGTCGGTCGTAGATGCTCGCGTCGTGGGTCGAGTAGTACTCCCCTCGGAAGTTGACGCGATCATCGCTCCACAGGGCGCGCATGAGATCGACGGATTCACGGAGCCGAGCGAACCGCTCCTTGAATTCGGGCCAGGTCTGCTCGCCAGCGCCGCGGAAACCCGTTGCGACCTCGTTGAGCGCCTCGCCCGTGCCGACGCCGAGAAAGATGCGCCCGGGGTAGAGCACCCCGAGCGTTGCAAACGCCTGCGCGAGCACCGCCGGGTTGTAGCGGAAGGTCGGCGTCATGACGCTTGTGCCGATCTGAATCGTACTCGTGCGCTCCCCGACTGCCGCGATCCACGCGAGCGAGAACGGCGCGTGACCACCCTGGTTGCGCCATGGCTGGAAGTGGTCGCTCACGGCGACACTCTCGAAGCCGTGAGCTTCAGCTGCAACGGCAATTTCGACGAGTTCGCGAGGACCGAACTGTTCGGCAGATGCCTTGTATCCGAGTTTCAGGTTCATCAGCCAATTCTGACATCTGTCGAGCGCTCGACACGACGTAGCAAGCGCCAGATTTGACAGGTCGAGGCCTGATCACGAAGCGTGAGCGCGATCCTCAGTTCATCTCGCTAGTCGAAGGCTGGCGACTTGAGAAAGTCCGAGACGGCCGTCGGAACGTATGGGCTGACATCCCCGCCCAGCGCCGCGACCTGGCGAACAAGCGAACTCGACACGTGGGCGTGCGCTGGATTGGGCAACATGAAGACGGTCTCCACGCCGGCGAGATTGCGGTTGACGATTGCCATGGGTGTCTCGTACGCCACATCAACTTGAGAACGGATGCCCTTGACGATGACACTCGCTCCAACCTCGGTGCAGTAGTCGACGAGCAGACCGACGGTCCAACTGGTGACGGTGATGGACGAAGGGAGGCCAGCATCCCGAATGGCCTGCTCAATGAGCGAGACGCGCTGGGCGATTGGCAGTAGCGCAGTCTTGCCCGGGTTGTGGACCACGAGCACGTGCACCTCATCGAAGATGCCCGCCGCGCGTCCGATGACGTCGATGTGGCCCAACGTGACAGGGTCGAAGGACCCAGGAACGACAGCGATCCTGCTCATAAGATCACGATAGTCCCTCAGCGTTACCGGTTCGTGAC
>Ga0163151_10007791_pt1 | contig 12355 bp, 12 predicted proteins | sample OliLakLV19MP5IB2_FD_145596 | JGI IMG/M metagenome (GOLD analysis project Ga0163151, IMG submission 145596) | Freshwater microbial mat bacterial communities from Lake Vanda, McMurdo Dry Valleys, Antarctica - Oligotrophic Lake LV.19.MP5.IB-2 | ecosystem: Environmental > Aquatic > Freshwater >...
CAGTAAGACTCGGCAGCGCTCTTTCGTTTTGAATGGCAAAAAGCGATATGAACCGGCTTTTTCGTTCCTGAGCCAGTTGTTTGATCGCGTCGTTGTAGAGATTTAGCGAGAGCTGATGTTCCTTTCCGTCGGGCAAGTTTTTGGCAGTTTTTAAATGAGGCAATGGCCCCAAAAAGATAAACTCCACCTTGTTTCCACTTTCCGCCCCGATCCGATCCACGAGCCGGTTCAGACTGAGACGGAATTGGTCAAGCCCCCTTTCACCATCAAATGAGCTGGCCATGCCATATCCTACAAAAACCAGGGTTGGCTGGAAGGTTTTGATCTGTGCGGCAATTCGCTCCAATCCAAGGTTTGTCTGGCCGAAATCAAAACTCAGCCGCGAAATGCCTTCCGGCGTGTCGCCGCTCCAACCCAGATTGCGAACCAGGAACTTTTTACCGGGAAATTGCGCATGAAGGCTGGCTTCGAAGTGACCATAAGTCTGTTCCCGCTCAATCAAGGTGTCTCCGATCAAAACGATCCGGGCGGAATCACCGATTTCCAAAGGGGCAAACGATGTTTGAGCGATTCCTTGAACTCCCTGCATCAAAAAAACCGCAACAGCCAGCGAACGTATAAAATTTAACATGCTTATTTGTTTTTAAGTCGGTTTGCGACCATTTCGGCCATCAATTGGGTCCCTTGGGAGTTCGGATGGATCGAGTCAGGAAACATCTCGGGCTTTCCTTTCAGGGCGGTGTGAAGGTCGATCACCTCCACATTCTCCTGCCGGGCCACTTTTTTGATGGCAGGAATCACCCCGTTATTCAGAATCGATGCCCTTATTCCAAAGCGATCCTGATAGACAGGAGCAGGAAGGCATACATAAACCTTTGGTCGGGAGGGTAGAGCTTTAAAATCGCGGATCAAACGGCGGTAATCCTCTACAAAAGCCCCAGCGTAGGCCCAGTTCTGTGGTTTTGTGTCGTTGGTTCCCAGTTTGATCACGACAATTCCGGGCTGAAATTCCATCGCCTCGGAAAAAGGTCTCTGGGCAAAATAAGGTTTGTCGCCTTGGCGCAGCAGAGTGGCACCGCTCACACCACAATTCTTAACCCGGTATCCGGGCCCCAGAAGCGCCCCGAGTTGCGCCGGATAGCTCAATTTTTCACGTTTCTCGATTCCATGCCCGTAAGTAATGCTGTCACCGACGCACACGACCCGGGTCGGCCCCGCTTTTTCCTGCCGCCCTGCAAAATCCGGTTCTGCCGTGGTTTGAAGACAACCAACCGCGATAAATGGGGGCAGGAATGGAAACCATCTGAAAATCCGGTCGAAAAACGGGGGACGCATGGGCCTAAAAGAGTGAAAAATCGGGTCAAAAACAAGAGATTTAATTTCGGCCCAAATCCGCCGATAAAAGGTTGTCGGCGAAGGAACTTGAGCTTTATGAAATTTGAGAACTGCGTCCCTGCCCTTCCGGCCATGAGGAATAAAAAAAATCCCCTCGGTTTTGACATTGAAGAAGTTCAAACTCAAGTTAGATTGGGTTGGTAGTGAATTCAACTGAGCACACGCTGACGATTTTTATGCTCATCCCTTTTGCCTTGGTTGTTGGCACGGGGGTGATTTTCGTATTTTTTGCTGTTCTCACTAGAAGGATGCGGGAAATAAGCCCGACAGTGCGCCGCCTCCGCGCAGCAGGATTCCCTTTCCCTAAAAGTTATTTCCCGGGAAATATCTTTGCCTACCCATCCCGCTGGATTGCGATCAAGGGAAACAATCTTCTCCTGATCCAGGAAGCCCTCCGGCTGCACAGCATCACACCCTGCTCCTGGGAGGAAGGCCTGATTGAGGCCCGTGATCACAAGGTCTTCATCTCCCCTCCGATCGGCGGCTGGATTCTAATCGTAGGCGGCGGACTTCCCGATCCTTCCGAGGATGTTGACCGTTGTTTTCATTTTCTCGTAGGCTTAAGCCGCAAGCTCGGCCATGTCCAACATTTCAGTTGTAATCGTGCATTGAACTATCATTCTTGGGCCTTGCTGGAAAAAGGGGAGGTTTTCCGGGCTTACGCCTGGGCTGGCGAAACCCTCTGGAATCAAGGGCCTGTCACTGCGGCTGAGCGGGAGTTAAAGATGCAATGTTTCGACTACGGATTCGAGCCGGCCAATTTTTCCCTGCGCGAATCGCTCATCACCAATTGCGAAAAAATAAACCGTCTGGCTGGTCGTTGGAGCCTGGATCCGGTTTCCATTCCAGAAGAGGTCTGGAACTCCCGCCGCGGAGTCGTAGGAGATTTCTCACATCCCAATTTTCACTGAGCGCCTGTCTGGACTCTTTACAAAAACCTGCCGCGTTTGTCCAGGGAGCTTTCCCCTAAAAACCAGAGTTGGCTTGGAAGTGGAAAAATAAATCCCCAGACGGACGCAGTTCAAAGCAGATTTCTTTGGGGAATCTCGTTCACCCGGAGGGTGAGTGTTTGAGGTTCAAAACTGCTTCTGATCTGCGCGTATCTGCCCGCCATCTGCGGATTGAATCACCTTTTCCCGTTTATCGCCAACCGCTCCGGCATCATCTTCACAATTTTTTCGCCCGGTAGAACTTCAAATTGAGCTGTCTGGCGTTGGGATCGATGAAATAAAACGGGACGTCTATAATCGTGATGATGGAGATCACCTTCCAACTTAAGCAATCGTTTGAATCCTCGATCTGGTAAACTGAACCCGGCGCGCCATCGATGCGGAGCTGAAATTTACCATCTTTGACGAACAAATTTTTGGTCGGGACAGGTTCTCCTGTGCTGCCCGCGATCACACTCGCAAATGCTCCCTGGCCCGGGTTTAAGTAAGAGCCGCTGCCGGACGTTTCAAGTTTTACCGCCCTCACCATGTAAACAGTCGATCCCTGCGGATCGGAATCCAAAAATGAGTTTTCAGTCACCAGTTCTCCGTTCACCCGGGCAAATGGTCCGGCCTGGGAACTCGAACGATAGAGATGATACCCTTGAATGGAGGAGTCCGAGGAAGCAGACCAGACGATGCGAACCCCGGCCGCCCCACCTGTGGCCTTGACCTGCGTCGCAGGTTTGACCGGATGCAACCTGAGCGTGGGATCGCCCATGAGCGCAATGTGAACTCCACGCGAACCATAATTCACCCTGCCGTAAAGTCCGTCATTGTTCTGGCTCAGTCGTGTTCCATGTCCAATGGTTTCGCCAACCCCCATGTGATGCACAAACCAGTGTGGTCGCCCGGCCCATGCGGCTGTAAGTGAATTGCCGGAACTTCCAAGCGCACCCTTCAAAAACGCGCTTTCGTTGTCCCAATCTCCAAAATAGCTTCCGAAATAAAAGTTAAAAACGCTTTTTACGTCGTTGTAAACAAAGTCATCGGTCGATCCAAGCCCGTTGCAGGTGTAGAAACCGCCGCCGCCGGTGCCATAAGACATCAAGTAGCTCTTGTTTTTAACCGTGGAAAAATATTGTCCGTATCCCACGGCGCTCACCTGATCCGCCCCCAAGAGGGCCGAAAAATTGCGCCAACCGCTGGCTGCAAACGCCTCGCCTTCCATCTCCCCAAAGTTGTCGCAGACAACACCACGTCGTTCGACCGACATCTGCCCCATGCGAAAACTGTGATCCTTGTCGAGATACCGGCGGAGAAGATCGATTTCTGAAAACCACGGGCTCTTGTTGGCGAAGCAAGTCATGTTGAAGAGATCCACACGCCCGACCTGCAACTCAACATCCGATGGGAGATTCGATTGATCAAATTTTCCATCCCCGGGTGTGTTGCGATTGGGAGCTTTTTCAGCCCCGCCATTGTTAACGCTGTTATCGGTCCAGGAACCATCCATGTCGCCGTAGAAAGCATCTGCTGGCCAAGCCCCTCTGTGATCGGGGTGACCGTCGGGATTAAAATTCCCCGAATAAGGAACGGGCACATGCCCAAAAATAAAAACGGAATTCACCTGTGTGGGGTCGGCCAGGTAATCAGAGCGGATCATTCCGCGGATGTTGGAAGGAGAATCGGTGCGGGAAACATTGTGACGCACCACAGTCCAGCCATCGCCCGTGAGATCTTCCACAAGACGGCTCAATTCGGCGCTCAAGGCGCCTGCCACAGAATTGTCCACCACCAGGATCACCTTGCCCCGGTTTTCAATCATCGCACCTCGCACCCCAACAGCCAGGTAACCATAAGCCACCCCGCCCCAGAGCCCTCCCCGGTTTCTCTTGATCCGATATTCATAGGTCTGTCCCAAAGAAACATTGTTATCTTCGTAAGACAGGGTGTTGCCCGGCAGCGAAATCTCGCCGCCCCAGGATTGTTCCCGAGGGAGTTTTCGGGAGACTGTATAACTGGTGGAGGCGGAATCGGCAGACCATTCAAGCCGGACTTGTGCGGGAGAATATTGAACCTTGGCGCTGGCCTGAACGGAGTAAAATTTAGGGTCGGTTTCGGCCTTTGATTGAATAACGGTATGGCATAAGAGCGTCAATAAGAGGGTTGGCCGAAAAATCCAGGTCGCGGTCTTTTTTAAAAACATTAAATCCTTTTCGCTTGGTTTTAGACAATAAAACACCCGTGTCTTAAAGCCTGTTTAATTAGGACGGATGCCTCCTTGCACCCAATCGACCTCTCCCCGAGGACGAAGAAACTGCCACATACCGAATGCGCGGACACTCAGCTAGCAACCTCAATGCCGTATAGTGGAATTACCTATAAAATCAGGGTTCAAAGCTAAAACTTTAACGCCCGTTATCCTTAACGAAGATTTCAGAATCTGTCGCGTGTCAGCTTTCCAAGATTTAGCGCCCCATAAAAGAACAGTCAATGTCCTATTTTTAGTTACAAAAAAGCAACTTTCGGTGTTGACCGGGCCGCCTAAAGGCCGACCCATAAAATTCCAAGTTTTATCCAAAGCGGTATCGTCAAAAGCCCCACAATCGACGTACCCAAAACAACTCTCAAAGCGGTGGGACTGTCACCACCATAATGTTTAGCCATGACGATGGGAAACACGGCGGAAGGCATGGCGGCCTGGATCACCATGATTCGTTTGAGTTCGAGGGAAATGGGCAAAAACTTTGCCGCAATGACAAAAAAAACAGGGACCAGGGCCAGCCGGATGACACATCCCCAGATGATTGTCGGCCATCCGGTGCTGGCGGGAAGTTCATGCATATGATCAGCAATGGTGGCTCCAATCAGGATCAACCCCATCGGAATCGAACATTGGCCCAGCATTTTGGCCGCAGTTAAAAACCATTGCGGAATATATTTGTTCCAGCCAAAAAAATTCACGATCAAAGCGGCAAAAATCACCAGCAGCGGAGGGTTCAAAAGCCGTTTCCAACCCAGTTTTACCTGCCCGGCGTTGAGCACGTAAAGCCCAACGGTCCAGAGGGCGATGTCAACTCCTACATTGTGCACAAAAAGCACTCCCAACGTGTTGCCATCGTGAAAAACAGCATTCACCAATGGCACAGGGACATACCCGTAATTATAAAACCCCACGCATACCGCAAAAGTGGGAAAGACAAGCTGCCGGTCAAATCGCATGAAACGCTTAAGGGCGAACGCGCAGCCTATGCCGAAGACCACCGTGGCAAACCCTATGAGCGGCGGCAGAACGATGTTATTGTAATCGCGCAGCGCATCGTTCTTCAGCACCGAGTCCAGGATCAACGCAGGGGTCAGAAGGTTTACCGTGACTTTGAGCAAACTCTGGTCCGCTTCTTCCGTCAGCCAGTTCCAACGTCGCATCAGGATGCCGAAGATCGCGATGACAAATATCGGGATGACCGCAGCTTCAAGAACCTGACCCGTTCCGTTCATAAAAAAAATGGGCTGCTCCACCGGGAAGCGCCCTTAATCAAACCTATGATCAATCGCCGGAAATCCATGTCATGCGGAGTTTTTTCCCAGAAAATGGGCCAACAACCATCGAATTTCTTGCGCCTGGATTTTTTCCAAAACGAGATTCCCGGGCTCGCGTCCGGGATTGCGCGTGACTTTTTCACAAGCATCCACAAAGGAAAAAGAATCCCATTTGCCGCTCTTTACAAAGAGAGGGCCAACTTCAGCGACGGTGAAAGTCGCAAGCTGCGGATAAATGGGATGATCACCAACCCGGTTAAACCAATATTTGGCATTGCTGAAATCCGGTTCACGTCGATGGATGATGGCATGCAAATAACTGCCATCTGAATTATGAATTTCCTGGGCGATAATGTGCGCCGCATCCAGGTGGTCATGCCAGACCAAGACCGCGGCGTTGATGAGGAGGCTGCGCTGTTCCGTCGACTGGTCGGCCACGAGAAGTTCCTTCAATTGAATCCGGACCTGCTCCGCAGTTTTGGAACCGCCTCTGGACGCAGGTCCGATTGCGGGCACCGATTCTCCCAAGAGTTTGTTCCATGCCGGGTTTAGTTCTTCGTTCATCGTCAATTTAAGGCGAGTCTCAGGCAATTTACCAAACCGGCAAGAGGATATTTTCACACAAATTCTCCCAAAACGTGATTGAAGGCGGGAGAGAGCCGGGATCGCGGCTGTATCGTCCTCGATCAGCCGCTGCGGGCGGCAACTGTCGGGGTGTGGGAAATTCCGGACGTTCAGGTTTTGCAATGCGTTGCGGTTCACAGAACCGCGATCCGCCGGATGGCCCGGAACGCCCTCGCGACTTCGATGGTTTTCAAATTGCATTCCATCGACTTCCGACCAAGACTTGTGCCCATGCAATTGTGGACTCACAACCGGACAGCATGGCGAAAGTGGATTTCCCAACTTTCCAAAGCCCAGGACGATTCAGGTCATTAGACCCCGGGCTGTGGCGGACAACCAGCCCTCTTAAAACCGCATGGATCTCCCGAACTCATTTTTACCATTTCAGTCAAAGCTTTTTTCATTCATGGAAAAATCCAACGATTTTTCCATGAATGAAGAGGCGGAGTTTAACCAACTCGCGCTCGAATTGTTCCGGCTTCAATTCTCCAGCTTGAAGTTTTATTCCGACTTCTGTCGCGGGCGCGGGATCGCACCGGACACCATTCAAAACTGGACCGAAATCCCCCCCTTCCCTGCATCCGGGTTCAAAGAATTTGATGTCACAAGCCTGGAAAAAAATCAGCGCACACATCTTTTCCTTTCGAGCGGAACCACGGAATCGGTGAGAAGTCGCCATTTTCATTCGGAGGCTTCATTGAAGATCTATGAGAAATCAGTGATCCGATGGTTCCTGCCCGGCGTCCTGCCCGATCTTGATGATCTCGAAGAAAAAGGTCCTGCGTCACTGTTTTTGACCCCGGACAAGGAATCGGCGCCGCACTCCTCGCTGGTTCACATGTTTTCCACCATACAAAGGCTTCTGGGCTGGAAAGACTCCCTCTTTTGCGGGAAACTCGACGAATCTTCCGCCTGGACCGTAGACATTTCAAAGCTGCTTTTTGCCCTCCGCAAATCGATCTGTTCCAATCGCCCGCTGGTCATCTTTGGCACCGCCATCAATTTTCTCGATTTTCTGGAGCATTTCGAGGAAAACAATATCCGTTACCATCTGGCGGAAGGCTCCCGCATCCTGGAAACCGGCGGGTACAAAGGACAGACCCGCACCCTTCCCAAAGAGGTGCTCTACCGGAGGCTGGAAAAACATCTGGGAATTCCGCAACGACACATTTTATCAGAATACGGCATGGGAGAGCTTTCTTCCCAGGCTTACGAAAGTAATCTTGATGCCCCCTGTTCGGAAAGAATCCTCCGGTTTCCGCCTTGGTCCAGGGTTGGAATTATTTCACCGGAAACGGGACGTGCAGTCCCTGAGGGCGGTGCCGGATTGCTGTCAGTTTTCGACCTGGCAAATGTGTATTCGCTCATGGCCATCCAGACTGGAGATCTGGCGGTGAAGCAGGGGCTCGGATTTCAACTCCTAGGCCGGGCAACTCAGTCCGAACCTAAGGGATGCTCACTGATGACCCGGTAAAGCGATGGAAAACCTGGATCGTAAAAACAATCTGCGCACCTTGTGGCTCTGCACACTGCTGCATGGCTTGACCCACATTTATCATGTGGCCTTGATCCCGCTTTATGTCCTGATCCGCCGCGACCTCATGCTGGCCAGCGATTCCCAGGCCACCGCACTGGTGACCGTGCTCGGTGGATCCTATTTTCTGCCCAGTTATTTTATGGGTGTGCTGGCGGACCGGCGCAGCCGCAAACACCTTCTCTCCGCCGGTTTGGTCATCAATGCCATCGGATTCATCGGGCTCGCTTTCTGCCAGCAATACTGGACGGCGCTGGTCTGTCTGGTGCTTGCGGGATTCGGAGGCAGTTTTTTTCATCCTGCGGCAACCGCCTTGATCGCCCAGCTTTTTCCCAACGAAACCGGCAAAGCCCTGGGAAAGGTCGCGCTCGGAGCAAGCTGCGGTTTTTTCATCGGACCGATTTATTCTGGCTGGAGGGCGGCCGCAGCAGGCTGGAGGGCACCGGTGCTTGAACTTGGAATCTTCGGTTTGATCGTCGCAATCCTGTTCCACTTTATAGCCCGGGAACATGAACGCACCGCCAGGAATGAGGACCAGATTTCATGTCCCAACTCACACGTTCCATTCTTCACCAAACCGGGGCTCTGGATGATCTTCCTGTTCTCAAGTTTTGCCTTTGCCTTTCGGGATTTTGCCGGGAACGGAATGGCCAGCCTCTCCTCCCTTTTTCTTCAACATGCCCGTGATTTTGATTCGCGGCAAACCGGCTTTGCCGTCAGCTGTATTTTTATCGGATCACTCATCAGCAACCCGTTGTTTGGATCGCTCAGCGACAGGTCCCGCTACGGCACCATCGTTCCCCTGCTGGTCATCAGCGCTTCGTTGATTGCGGTTTTTCCGTGGTTGAACCCCAGGTTCGCCCATCTCTCCCTGGCGGTTTACGGATTTTTTTTCCTGGCCACCTATCCCATGGTTGAGGCGGCCTTGATGGAATCAGTGGACGACGCGGTCAGAGGCCGAGTTTTTGGATTGTTCATCACCATCGGAGGTTTTCTGGGAAACCTGGCTCACTGGATTGTGGGGATCTGGGTCAAAGCGCTGGGACCAGAAATCCACAAAGCCCAGGCTTACCAGCCCAGCTTCGCCGCGCTCGGCGTGATTCTCCTGCTTTCCATCATCGGTCTCGGTTTGCTTAAATCACTCTCAAGACAAAACAATGTTCAGCGGAGCCGTAGATGACATTGCCCAATTATTTCATGGCCGACCTGCCTCCCGAGGCGACCCTTTCCGCCGACATGTTGCAGGAAGCCTGTCGGACCCTGCGTCGCAACCGGCTGCATTACCTGCAAAAACGATCCACTCAGGCGATGATCGAAACCATCAGCAAGCTCGCCAGGGAATGGCTGAATCCGGAATTTCAATTTCGAAAAATTCTTCTGTCCCGGTCAGACCTTTCCGGGTTTCCCGCAAGGACCATGGAAAAAGGAATCGACCGTTTTTTTTCCAAAATCACCAGAGAAAACCTGCTTGCCTTGCTGGAACAGGACCTTGGCCATCCGAACAAACTGGACCAGTTCCAGATGGATTTTTCGCCAGGAAAAAATTCACGCCGCAGTTTTGCCAGGGCACCCGAGCTGATGTTTCATTTTACCGCCGGCAACATTCCGGATCCTGCCCTGTTCACCGTGATTCTCGGCCTCCTCCTCCGCTCCGCGCAATTCATCAAATGCGCCTCGGGCGGATCATTTGCACTCCGCATGTTTGCCCATTCGCTTTATGAAGCTGAGCCGAAGCTGGCCTCCTGCATTGAAATTGCGGAGTGGAAGGGTGGAAATCTGGCATTGGAGGAAACCGTCATGGCCGAGGCCGACCTGGTCACCGCCACCGGTTCTGACGAAACACTTCACAGCATCGAACAAAGAATCCAGCCGAGTTCCCGATTCCTCGGTTATGGACATCGCCTCAGTTTTGGCTATATCGCCGCGGAAAGCCTGGGAACCGAAACCATCGCGGAGCTGATGCCGCGCGTGGTGGATGATATCGTCGCATGGAATCAACTCGGATGCCTCTCCCCTCACCTGTTTTACATCGAAGCCGGAGGAGAAATCTCCGCAGAACGGTTTGCTGAAATGCTGGCGGACGCCCTCGGGAAGCGCGAGGAAATCGAACCACGGGGAACAATCGCCCTGGAGGAAAGTTCCGCCATCGCTTACCGTCGCAATTTTTATGAAATCCGGTCGGCCTCCAACCCCGGAACCCGTTTGTGGCAGAGCACCAGTTCGACCGCCTGGACCGTGGTTTTTGAAGACCTGTCCCAGTTTCAAACTTCCTCGTTAAACCGTTTTGTTTACATCAAACCGGTTCCTGACATAAACAGGGCGCTCGAGGCTGCGGATTCGTATCGGGGCAAAGTATCAACCGTAGGACTTGAAGCCCCGGATGAAAAACTTCAGGCCTGCGCTTCGACCCTGTCCGCGTGGGGGGTGACGAGGATCTGTCCGGTAGGAAAAATGCAGAATCCCTCCCTGTTATGGCGTCACGACGGCCGACCCGCCCTGCAAGATCTTGTAACCTGGTGTGATTGGGAGCAGGTTTAAAATTTATGCGCGTTGAACTCCGAAAAACTTTTCAATTTGAGGCAGCCCACCTGCTGCCGCACCTGCCGGCGAGCCACAAGTGTCGTCGGCTCCATGGTCACAGCTTCAAGGTGGAGGTTGTGATCGAAGGAGAATGTGATCCCAAACTGGGCTGGTTGATGGATTATGCAGAGATTAAGGCGGCCTTCAGACCGCTCTACGATCAGCTCGATCATTTTTACCTGAACGAAATCCCCGGCATGGAAAATCCGACCAGTGAAATCATCGCCCGCTGGATCTGGGATCGTTTGAAACCATGCCTTCCGCTGCTCACTGAAATCTCGGTGGCGGAAACCTGCATGTCGGAATGCGTTTACCGGGGAAGTTAGGAACGACTCAGGCTTTTGCAGATTGGAGCAGGTTTTCAGCCGCCTCCAGCATACCCTGCCGCAATGCGGCCGGTTCCAGCACCTTGATTTTTCCAGCCCAGGTCAAAATCCAACGCTGGATTTCCACCAGGCTTGAGAGCCGCATCCGGAGTTCTACCGAACCGTCCGGGAGGTTTTTCAAAACCTGACTTTGATGCCATTTTTTCTCGCGGATCATGTCCGCCACCGAGACGTCACATTTCAAGACCACGTCAAAGGTTCCTTCCGGAGAATGCATGCCAAAACTGTCTTTGAGTCTTTTTGCGAGCGAAAAGCCAGGTTTTGGAACCACTCTTTTTCCCGTCATGGAGGCTTCAATGATGCGACCGGGGACGAAGGTGCGGAAATCTTTTCGAAGGTGACAGTAACCGAACAGAAACCATTCGCCATTGATGTTGGCGAGATGATAAGGGTCCACGACCCTTTGTTCACCCTGAACGGCCCCGGCCTTTCGATAGCCGATCCGCAGCTGCTGTTTTTCCGCAGTCGCCTTGGCCAGGGATTCAAAAATCTGCAAATCCAAAACCGGCTCCGCGCTCGTCCGGAACGAAATGCTCTGCTCCCAATCGGAAAGATGGAGAGAAATGGTGTCCGGCAGCGTGGCGGACATTTTTTTCAATGCGCTCAGCAGCGGTTTCTCAAACGGAGTTCCCCGATATTGCTGCAAAGCCTTTTCCGCCACCAAAAGTGCAAACAACTCCCCCTCGGAAATTTGCAGCGCAGGAAAGGATTCGACCTTTTCAGTATAACGATACCCCTTCTTGAGGTAGTCATATTCGAGCGGGAGACCAAACCGGTCCCGCATGAACTCAAGATCGCGATGGATCGATTTTGCACTGACCTCCAACGCCTCAGCCAGAACATTGGCGTTGGGATGTCTGCCAGCCAGCAAATATTGGTGAATCTGGAGCATCCGCTCCAGAGGAGGCCGTGAGGTGGTCCCTTTGATTGGTTCCTTTGATCGGAACATGGCCGGGAAACATCCAGAGAAGGCCTCAGCTCAGTTTGGCCAGAAACTCCTCGTTGGTTTTCTGACGCTTCAGCGCGGCAATCAAGGTTTCCATCGCCTCGACCGGATTCAGGTCAACCATCATACGCCTCAGTTTTCGAACCGCTTCGATATGCCTGGCCGGAAAAAGTTTCTCTTCCTTGCGGGTCCCGCTCTTGGGGATGTCGAGGGCGGGAAACAGCCGTCGGTCGGATAATTTTCGATCCAGGATAAGCTCCATGTTTCCAGTGCCTTTGAACTCCTGAAAAATCAATTCGTCCATCCGGCTGCCGGTGTCCACGAGGGCGGTGGCCACAATGGTCAATGATCCGCCTTCCTCAATCTTCCGCGCCGAGGCGAACATTTTTCTCGGAATTTCCAAGGCCCGGGCGTCCAC
>Ga0163151_10007792_pt1 | contig 12355 bp, 11 predicted proteins | sample OliLakLV19MP5IB2_FD_145596 | JGI IMG/M metagenome (GOLD analysis project Ga0163151, IMG submission 145596) | Freshwater microbial mat bacterial communities from Lake Vanda, McMurdo Dry Valleys, Antarctica - Oligotrophic Lake LV.19.MP5.IB-2 | ecosystem: Environmental > Aquatic > Freshwater >...
GTGCTGCTCGGGCTGCTCGCCGCCCATCGCTCGGTGCGGACACCGTCGGCCGTGCTCTGGCTCGGCATCGCGGCGACCGGCGGCTTCTTCGCGAAAGGTCCGCAGGGGCTCTTTCCGGTTCTGGTGGCGCTCGGGCTCTGGGCCCACGCCGGCGTGTTGCGGGCGCGCGTGCTGTCGCGCTGGAGCGGTGCCGCGCTCGGCATCGCGGTCGTCACGATCGGTCCGTGGCTCGCGGCGCGACTCGGTGAAGGCAGCGGCTTCGGGCAGGCGTACTTCGAAGGCCAGATCGGGCAGGTGATCTTCGCGGGCGGCGAGCTCAAGCGCGGCTGGTTCTGGTACGTCGGCAAGCTGCTGCGGACGTACTGGCCGTGGCTGCCCGTGGCGCTCGTCGGCAGCGGCATGCTGGTGCGACGTTGGCGCACGTCGCTCGGCGCGCGTCTCTGGCTCGTGTACGGCGCCGTCGTGATCGTGGTGATCTCGGTCGCGGTCGGTAAGAAGAGCCGCTACCTCTTCCAGCTCTATCCGGCGCTCGCGGCTGCGGCAGGTATCGCCCTCGCGGCGGTCGTGCGCCGCGTGCCGACGCTCCCCGTGTGGATGCTCGGTGCCGCCCTCGTCACGACCGCCGCCGTCGTTGCCACCGGCGAGCACGTGTCGCGCTCGCAGCGCGCACACACAGCGGCCGCGCTTGCCGTCGCGGCGGATCTTCCATCCGATGCTCCAATTTGGATCACGCATGACGTGCAATACGGCGAGCCGCAGCTCGGCAAGATCGTCGGCTTCTATGGACCGGCACGTCTCGTCACGTGTCGCACCGATTGCGACGCGGAAGCGCAACCGGGGGCGAGCGTAGTTGCTCGCGATCACGAAGCGGATCACGTTGCCGCTGCGCTCGGAGCCGACGTGATCGCGCGACACGGCATCCTCGTGGTCCTGAAACGCCCGTCGATACGCGATTTTCGTTGACACCCGTCAGCCTTTCCCTCAGAAGAACCGCCGAGTCGCGCTGGTTCGGCTCAGGGTTCGCACCAGAGGGGGATGGATGATCAACGTGCTTCGCGTCGGCGCGATCGCCGCGATGCTGGGTGGTGCGGTTGCGGCTGGGGCGGACGTTGCACCGGGCGACCTCATCGACAAGACGAACGTCGCCACGGCGAAAGAGCTGATCTCGCCGGCCATCGAATGGTGCGTGAGTCAGGGCCTGACGATGAAGATCGTCGCGCCGAAGACGATCGGGTGGCCGAAGCTCTACCGCGAGGCGACCGAGAAGTACGCGAGCCAGGTGAAGCTCGCCGCGGACGGATTGTCGCTCTCGGGTCACGTCGCGGGCGCGCCGTTTCCGAAAATCGATCCGGCCGATCCGAAGATCGCCGTCAAAGTGATGTGGAACTACGAGTACCGGCCGTACCCCGGCACGGACGATTTCGTCGAGTACGACTTCCCGGCCGAGACCGGTGCCGTCGGCAACGGTAAGCCGATGGAGATCGAGCGCTACTATTGGATCGGCGAGTCGCGGCGCCTCTATTACAACAGCCGTCTCGTGGTGGATCCGAAGCCCGAGTTGCCCAACCCGGAAGGCATCCGCTTCAAGGAAGTCCTCGGCCCGCTGGTCTCGCCCTTCGACCTGAAGGGCATCGGCGCGCTCGAATACCGCTACATCGATGCGGCGAAGCAGGACGACACCTGGCTGTACGTGCCGTCGCTCCGCCGCATCCGTCGGCTGTCGACCGCCCAGCGTTCCGACGCGCTCTTCGGTCAGGACACCGATCCCGATTCCTACTGGGGCTACAACGGGCACATCGCGTGGTCGGAATGGAAGTTCCTCGGCGAGAAGGAGATGCTCGGCATTCTCCACGGGGAGCATTTTCCGCAGAAGCGTTGCGCTCCGCCCGCCGACTACATGATGTGCGACGCGTGGGAGAAGCGGCGCATGTACGTCGTCGAAGGGGTCTCGAAGCTCCCGCAATACGCCTACGGGAAGCGGGTCATCTTCATCGACAAGGAGGCGCTCGTCGTGGCGTACTCCGACATCTACGACCGCAACAACGAGCTCTGGAAGGTGTGGATCGACAACCACCAATTCCGGACGCAGGCGTTCCCCGGCGCGCCGACGAAGTACACCGAGGAAAAGGATTTCTACGCCGGGCTCGCAATGGTCGACATGCAGCTCATGCACGCGACCTACGTTCCCCACCCGGGAGACACGCCGGCGGGGCACGAGGGCTGGTACTTCGACAAAGGCGCGGAGTCGGCGACGCGGTACAAGCCGGGCGGCGCCGTTCCTGACTCGTTCACCGTCGCGAAGCTGATCGAACAGGGTCAGTAGCGGCTCGTGTCGGGCAGCGCGCGTAACCCGCGCCCCCTTCGCTCGCCCGTGATGGCGTGGCATATCTCCCCGTCAACCCACGACTGAGGCGAGGAGCACCCCATGGCGATCATCGGCTACGCGGCAGCACTGGAGCAATTTCACCCTACCGAGCTGCTGGAATATTCCCAGCTCGCCGAAGCCCACGGCTTCAAAGGGGTGATGGCCGCCGACCATTTCCAGCCCTGGGTGCCGAAGCAGGGGCACAACGCGTTCGTGTGGTCGTGGATGGCGGCGCTCGGGGCCACCACCAAGTCGATGACGTTCGGTCCCGGTGTGACGTGTGCCTCGTTTCGCTATCACCCGGCCGTCGTCGCGCAGGCGGCGGCGACCCAAGGCGCCATGACGCCGGGGCGGTTCTGGTTGGGTGTCGGCACGGGTGAAGCGTTGAACGAACACGTGCTCGGCGGCGTCTGGCCCGAGACGCACATCCGGCTCCAGATGATGCAGGAGGCCGTCGGCATCATCAAAAAGCTCCTCACCGGCAAGCTCGCGAAACACGACGACGGCAAGTACTTCAAGATGGAGCGGGTCAAGATGTGGACCGTGCCCGACGAGCAGCACCCGGTGCCGATCTACGTCGCGACCGCCGGACCCGTCGCCGCCAAGTGGACGGGCGCCAACTGCGACGGCTTCATCACGCCGGGCGCCGGCATCGAGAAGCTGAAGATGCTGCTCGGCAAGTTCGAGGAAGGCGCGAAGTCGGTCGGCAAAGACGCGAAGCAAATGCCGAAGCTGCTCCAGCTCCACATGTCGTGGGCCAAGAGCAAGGAAGAAGCGCTCGAGAACGCGCTCGACCAATGGCCGAACGGCGGCATGCCGTTCCCGAAGGGCGACATCCGTTCGCCCGAGGACTTCGCCGAAATCGCGAAGCTCGTGAAGCCGGAGAACTACAAGAACCGCATGATCATCTCGCCCGACATGGACGAGCACCGCGCGCAGATCCAGCAGTTCATCGACCTCGGCTTCGACGAGATCCACGTCCACAACGTCGGTCGCAATCAGAAAGAGTTCATCGAGGTCTTCAGCAAGCAGGTGATCGCGAAGCTGAAGCTCGGCTGAGCGCACGAGAACTCAGGAGCCCGTCATGGCGAACGATCCGGTCCTCTACGAACGTCGCGGCGTAGCGGCGCTCCTCACGATCAACCGGCCCGAGGCGCGGAACGCCGTGAACGGCACGGTCGCGGCGCTGCTCCTCGACGGCTACCGCCGCTTCGAGGACGACGCCGACGCGAAGGTGCTCGTGCTGACCGGCGCCGGCGACGAGGCGTTCTGCGCCGGCGCGGATCTGAAGGCGATCGACACCGTCCGCGACCGTCACGAAGGTCCGCTCGGTTTCACGCGTCTCACGCCGACGAAGCCGACGATTGCCGCGGTTGCGGGGTGGTGCGTCGCCGGCGGCATCGAGCTCGCGCTCTGGTGCGACATGCGGATCGCCGCCGAAGGCTCGACGTTCGGCTGCTTCGAGCGTCGCTTCGGGGTGCCGCTCATCGACGGCGGGACGCAACGCTTGCCGCGCGTCGTCGGTCTCGGCCGCGCGCTCGAGATCATGATGACGGGCCGCCCGGTGCCGGTCGACGAGGCCCATCGCATCGGACTCGTGAACGAGATCGTACCGCGCGGCCAGCACGTGACGCGCGCGCTCGCCCTCGCGGAGACGCTCGCCAAGTTTCCGTGGGCGACGTTGCTGGCCGACCGCGCGGCGGCACTCGCCGGATCGGGCTTGCCGCTCGAGCACGGCATCGCGATCGAGGCCCGTCTCGGGCGCGCCGTCCTGGAAGAAGCGAAAAAGGGCGCCGCGCGCTTTGCTGGGGGCGAAGGGCGGAAAGGCGCGGGGACGCGCTCGGATCCCTAGCGGTCTTCGCCGCCGAGCGGCGGTCGTAGGCTCGCGAGCGACTCGGTCAGCGCGAGCGTCAGGATCACGGCCAGTGGTGCCGCGATCTTGGCCGGGCCGGGCAGGATCCAGAGCGCCAGGACGAGGCCGCCGATCCAGCCGGCGATTGCGGTGCGCTTGCGCAAATGCGCCATCATCAACACCAGGGCAAAGAGCGTGAGGGCTGCGAGTATCAGCGGCATACGGGTCTCCGGGGGACAGTCTCTTGCGATCGTCCTGCAATCTTTCGGCCCGACGCCCGTCCGACTTGAGGGGGGCCGGACAAAGGTGATTGCTTCCGCTAGGGCCCGGCCATAGGACTCGCCCCAGCCGGATACGGCTGATTGGAGCACGCAATGAAGACGTTCCTGACCATCGTCACCGCGCTCACGTTCTCGATCACGCCGCTCATCCCGCTGGCATTGGCCCACGGAAAGCAGCTCCCGCCCGCCTTCGGCACGGAATTGGTGCCGGACGGACAAGCGCAGGGCGGCAACGACCCGAAGGCCGAAGAGATCGAAGAGATGCAGGACAAAGAGGACGCGCAGCCGTCGCGCCCGCGTCCGCACAAGGGCGGCAACGGCAAGCGGATCCACATCCAGCTCGACGGCGACGAGGACGGCGGCGGCGGCGGCGGCGACGACGGCGGCGAATTCTGACCGCTGCGGATTTTCGGGGTCTACGGACGCTGACGTAACCGGACCCGGATGGCGGCGTCCTCGCCGCGAACGTTGGGCTCGGGTGCAGCGCTCTCGACCCATTCACGGCCTTCAGCATCGAGCCAGCGCGGAATGACCTCACGCAGGACGCCGCGACCGCCCGGGCTGTGGCGACCCTTGCCGTACACGATCCGCACCTCGTCGACGCCGTGATCGCGTGACTCGGCGACGAAGCGGGCCGTAGCCGCGATCGCGTCCCGCACGCCGAGTCCGTGCAGATCGAGCACGGGCACGCGCGGTGCGACGGTCGGGGCCGCGGCGCGGAGCCAGCGTAGCAGCGTGCGGTCGACGAACGCGATCAGGCGTCCCACTCCGCGAGTATCGCATTGCCATGCGGACTCCTGCGAGAAGTGTGGGCTCGAGCGCGGCGCGCATGCGCCGTCAGCGCTCAGTCGTGTGCCAGCGTCGGGCGCGTTTGGCACACGTGGCACACGGCCACGGGCCGCGATCCCCGCACGAGCGCGATTGGGTTCGCATGAGACGTGTCGCGCCGCGCCGCGAGATCGCGCGCTTACAGGGCCGATCGTGCGGCTTCGTCGAGTGGCCGGGCGCTTGCTCCAGCAGGCGCGATAGCCCGCGCCCACGGCGGGTCCACTGCCATGCGAATGCTGATCAAGATCGCGCCCCTCGCGAGCGTCGTCGCCGTCTTCGCGGCCGTTCCCGGGCACGTGCGGAGCGAACATGCGACAGGGTGACGCGCAGCCTGGTGACGCGCAGCCGAGTGACTGGCTGGCGGGCGCGATCGTGGCGCTCGCGGGCGCGCGGGACGACGACGAGCTGACTGCCGTCTTGGAGCTCCACCTCGACGCCGGTGCCGACGCGGTACGCGTCGAATGGTGGCGTCGCGACGACGACGGATCGTATCGGTCGCCGCGGGGACGGTGCGCTGGCTGCGAGGCCGTCGCGCTCGATCGCTGGGTGGTGTCGGGTCCGATCTGGCAGCGTCACGAGGCGAGCACTGCCGGTCCCGACGCGGAGCGCGTGCTTGCCGACCTGGACGCCGACCTGATCGTCCCACTCCGCGCCCAGGACTACCCGCTCGGATTCTTGGTGCTCGGCACGCGGACGGACCGAGCGCCCCGAGCGCATGGCCAGCTGGTACGGCTCCGGGCGTTCGCCGATCATTTCGGCCTGGTCGCCGAGCGCGTCCACCTCGCGTCGAAGCTCGCCGAGTCGCAACGCATGTTGCAGCAGGCGACGCGGCTCTCGACCGTCGGCACGCTCGCCGCCGAGCTGGCGCACGAGATCCGGAATCCGCTCGTCGCCGTGCAGACCTTTCTCCAGCTTCTCCCCGAGCGCCTCGATGACCCCGAGGTGACGATCGAGTTGCGCGGCGTCGCGCTCACCGAGCTGCAGCGGGTGGCGCGGCTCCTGAACGAGCTCCTCGGCATGGCGCGGGCGTCCGTTGCCGCGTTCGCCGCCACCGACCTCGAGACGCTCGTCGACCAGGTCGTCCGTTTTCTGCAGGTCTCCGCGCGGAAGAAGGACGTCGTCCTGGAGCGGATCGGCGATCCGCTCCCGACGGGCGCCGCCGACGCGTCACGCCTGAAACAAGCGCTCGTGAACCTGGTGCTGAACGCGATCCAGGCGAGCCCGGACGGCGCGACCGTCACGGTCGCGACGCGCACGGTCGTCGACGCCGGCGGCCGTCCGATCGTCGAAATCGCGATCCAGGATCGCGGACCCGGCATTCCCGAGGCGCAACGAGAGAGCGTCTTCAACCCCTTCTTCACCACCAAGGAAAACGGCACGGGACTCGGCCTCCCGGTGACGCGCCAGATCGTCGTCGACCACGGCGGCTCCATTTCGGTAGAGGGCACCCAGGGCACCGGCGCCTCCTTCATCATCCGCCTCCCCTTGAGCCCCCCAGCCGAACGACAAGACCCGACTGTAGTCACCCGCGCCGCGTAGAACGCATCGCCGCCACGCACGCTTGAATCGCCGTAGAGGTGAGCTGCCCGCGGTGGCCACGCCGGTGCTGAACACTCTTGGCTTTTGGGAGTGAGAGCGGACGGTATCGCGGTGAGCCTGCGAGTCGCCGGCAGCGGACGTAGCCGAGCGTTTCGGCTAGGAGCCTGACCCAAGATGGACGATCTGCTGCGAAGCGCGCGGCATCGCGGCTCGACGGCGTCGCCGACCCCTCGGCGTATCACTCCGATACGCAGTCGGGGTCGGCTCCTTGTGAGCCGGGCGCCGGGCGTTTCTCGCGACGATCGCCATCTCGGGTCACGCTCCTATCCCGTGACGTGTACGGGGGGACGCCACCGCACCACGTCAGGAAAGCGCGAGGTGCGTCCGCAGAGGCGACTCCGCAAGCGAGCCCGCGCAGCCCGCCACGCGCTCACGCTTCACTCCCAACGCAAAGCTTCGATGGGATCCAGCCGCGACGCCTTATAAGCCGGGTAGTAGCCAAAGAAGATCCCAACCGCCCCCGAAAAAAGAAACGCCGCCGCGACGGACGCAGGCTCGAGCACCGTCGGCCACTCGGCGAGCTTGCCGATCAGGTACGTCGCGAGGAGCCCGGTCGCGATCCCGATCGACCCGCCGGTCATGCTCAGCACGGCCGCCTCGGTCAGGAACTGCATCAGGATGTGGCGCGCCTTCGCGCCGACGGCCATGCGGAGTCCGATCTCGCGTGTGCGCTCCGTCACCGACACCAGCAGGATGTTCATGATGCCGATGCCGCCGACCAGGAGTGAGATCGACGCGATCGCGAGCAGCAGATTCCCCATCACCGCGCTCGCGGCCTGACTCGCGCCCGCCATGTCTTCGAGGGTGCGGACGGTGAAGTCGTCGTCCTGGCCGCGGCCGATGCGGTGTTGCTGGCGGAGCACGTTGGTGATGGCCTCGCTGGCGGCGGGGAGATCGCTCGTGCGGCGCGCGCTCGCGAAGATCATCTCGACGCTGCCGAGGATCTCGGCGCCCATCACGCGCCGTTCGGCGGTCGAGAACGGGATCATGACGACGTCGTCCTGATCCTGGCCCCACGACGACTGCCCCTTCGCGGCCAGCACGCCGATCACCTTGAACGGCACGCTCTTGATCCGGATGACGGTGCCGATCGGATCCTGGCCGTCGCCGAAGAGGTTGCGGACCACCGTTTGACCGAGCACGGCGACCTTGGCGCCGCTCTTCTCGTGGCGGTCGGTGAAGAAGCTGCCGCTCGCGATCTGCCAATCGCGGACGCGCTCGAACTCGGCAGTGACGCCCTGGACGACCGTCGCCCAGTTGAGACTGCCGTAGACGAGCTGCGCGACCTGACGCCGCGAGTAGGTGACGGCGGTGAGCTCCGGCACGCGCTCGAGCGCCGCGCCGTCGGCGACGGTGAGCGTCGACGCGCCGCCCGACCCGGAGCGCGCGCCACCCGATGTGACCGCGCCCGGAATCACCATGATGATGTTGGTGCCGAAGCTCGCGATCTGTTGCTGCACGAAGCGATCGGCCCCGGCCCCGACGCTCACCATCGCGATCACGGATGCGACCCCGATGATCATCCCGAGCATCGTGAGGCCGGAACGCAGACGGTTCCGCCAGAGCGCGCGCGACGCCGCGCGTGCGGTCATGGCGAGCAGCTTGGTCATGCCGGTGGATCCGCCGCTCATGCGCTTTGCTCGGGTGACCGTGTTGCCCTGGTGCCCGCACGCGCCGAAGGCGCGTCCGAAACGATCCGCCCGTCGCGAAACGCGATCACCCGATCCGTCACCGCCGCGACCTCCGGATCGTGTGTGACGATCACGATCGTGACGCCCGTCGTCCGGTTGAGCTCGCGCAGCATGGTCATGATCTCGCTGCTCGTCTTGCTGTCGAGGTTGCCCGTCGGCTCGTCGGCGAGCAGGAGATCGGGCTGACCGACGAGCGCGCGGGCGATCGCCACGCGCTGCTGCTCGCCACCCGACATCTGGCTCGGCAGGTGGCCGGCGCGATGCGCGATCCCGGCGCGTTCGAGCGCGGCGTGCGCGCGGGCGTGCTGCTCCGCGAGCGGCAACGGTCCGTAGTAGAGCGGCAGCTCGACGTTCTCGAGCGCGGTCGTCCGGGCGAGCAGATTGAAGCTCTGGAAGACGAAGCCGATCCGGCGATTGCGGATCTCGGCGCGGGCGTCGGCGTCGAGACGCCCGACCTCGCGGCCGGCGAGGCGATAGGCGCCGGTCGTCGGCCGATCGAGACAGCCGAGGATGTTCATGAGCGTCGATTTGCCGGAGCCGGACGGCCCGATGATCGCCACGAGCTCGCCGGCGTCGATCGTCAGCGTGGCGTCGGAGAGCGCCTGGACCGTCGCGTCGCCGAGCGCATACCGGCGCGAGAGACCGACCGTCTCGATCAGCGGCGTGGTGGCGGTGCTCACGACGATCTCAGCGGCGGCGGCCGCCGCCGCCGCCCATGTTGAAACCGGGAGGACGTTGCGTGCTCGATCCCTCGGCTGGGGTCTTGGCGCGCTCGACCGAGACGATCACGGCATCGCCTTCGTGCAGCGCGGCCGCTTGCACTTCGGTGTAGCTGTCGTCGGCGAGCCCTTGGCTGACGGCGATCGGCTCGGGCTGGTCGTTCGTGAGCCGCCAGACGGCGGCGCCGCTCGGCGCCGCGACGGCGTCCCCGTCCTGCGACGGCGGTCGGAAGCGGAGGGCCGCGGTCGGCACGCGGAGCACCTGCTCGCGCCGCCCGGTCACGACGTCGACGTTGGCGGTCATGCCGGGGCGGAGCGCGAGGTCGGCATTCGCGGCGTCGATCACCACGTCGTACGTGATCACGTTCTGGACGTTGAGCGGCGAGTTTCGCACTTGCGAGACGGTGCCGCTGAACGAGCGCTCGGGGAATGCGTCGACGGTGAAGGTCGCGCTCTGGCCCTCGCGCACCTCGCCGATGTCGGCTTCGCTGACGTTGGCGTTCACCTGCATCTTGGTGAGGTCCTCGGCGATCACGAAGAGCGTCGGCGTCTGGAAGCTCGCGGCGACCGTCTGGCCGACGTCGACCGCCCGCGACACCACGACGCCGTCGACGGGCGAGACGATGTCGGTGTAGCCGAGATTGACGCGGGCCTCCTCGAGCTGGGCTTCGGCTTGCTGCACCTGCGCTTGTTGGACCGCGACCTCGGCGCGCGCTTGGTCGACGCTGCTCGCCAGCACGTCCACCGCGTCGGCGGCGACGATGCCTGCGGTCTGGAGCTTCCGATTGCGGACGAGATTGGCGCTCTTGTACTCGAGATCGGCACGCGCCTTCGTGAGCGCCGCGCGCGCGTTGGCGAGACCGGCTTCCGACTGTTGCACGCGCAGCGCAAACGGGCGCGGGTCGATCTTGGCGACACGCTGGTTCTTCGTCACCGGCGAGTTGTAGTCGACGTCGATCGCTTGGATCGGTCCGGAGACGTAGGTGCCGACCTGCACTGTCTTCACGGGATTGACGGTGCCGGTGGCGGTGACGCTCGCGACGAGATCGCCGCGCGACACCGTCTCGGTGCGATAGCCGGGTGCGGTCTCGCCCCGTTCGAGCAGACTCCGGCCGAACCACCCGGCGACGGCGATCAGGACGAGGGCAATGGCGATCGACCGCCAGCGACGCATCATGCGGGCAGTATAGTCGTCCCGCGCGGCTGCGCGAGACGACTATCCGTATGGCAGGAACGAGCCGTTACGGCGCTGCTCAGTTCCCCAGCACGTTGTCCCAAAAGCTGCACTTGTGATCGCCGCGGAACGATCCCTCGCTCATGACGATGGGCGCCGGGGCCTGCAGCGAAAGGTATTGCGGCGCCGACGTGAGGGACCAGCGCGGCCAGCGCGGCGACCGCCGTGCCGACGGCTTCCCGGTGCGGGCGAAACGGGTCCAGTACTGCACCATCGAGTCCGCGAGCGTCTCCTGATCCGGGCTGAGCGCCTGGGGAAAGGCCTGCGGCAGCGTGAAGAGATACTGGAGCTCGGTCGCGTGCGCGGCGCCGTAGGGGAAGCTCGCGGGCGGCAAGAGCGTCATGGGGGCGTTCTGGTCCGCGAACTCGTAGGCGTACACCGGCACGCGGCCTGCGACGAACCGGTCGACCGCAAACGCGTTGCACGCGAAGGCCGCGTCGGTCGCGAGCGCGCTGAGCGCGAGGCCGGGGCTCGGGTAGGCGGCGGTCGGATACTGGGCGGCGAGAAGGCCCGCGGCGCCGGGCGGGATGCCGATCAGCGCACTGATCGCGTCCACATAGCCGGCTTCGGTGACCGGTCCACCCTGCAAATCGAAGAAGAGCGCCACGAAGAGGCGCATCTCGTCGTGATTCGAGCCTTCGATCAGCGGGACGTGATTGAACGCGCCGGTGCTAAAGGCCGTGCGGAGCGGCGTCGGCAACACGACGCCGTCGATCACCGGGCTCGCCGTCTGCAGGGTGAGGGGTTGATGGGCGAGCACGTCTTCGACGCTGAGGGCGCGGAGGCACGCCGCCGTCTGATCCGAGCACCCCAGCGTGTCGGCGATCGATGATCCCGACGTCTCGGCGGTGGCGAGCGTCGGCTGCGTGAAGATCGCGCCGCTCTGCGCGATGGCGCGGTGGAACGTGCCGGCCGCGAGCGGCGACGCCAGCTGGGTGTGGACACTGATGCCACCCGCCGACTCGCCGAAGATCGTCACCTTCTTCGGGTTGCCGCCGAACGCGGCGATGTTGTCCTGCACCCAGCGCAGCGCGAGCTGCTGATCGAGGATGCCGTAGTTGCCGGAGATGGCGTCCGGAGACTCGGCGCTGAGCGCCGGGTGCGCGAGAAACCCGAGGTGACCGAGCCGATAGTTGATGGTCACGACGACCACGTCGCCCTCGGTGACGAGCTTCGTCGGATCGTAGTTTTCGGCCGATCCCGATTGGAACGCGCCGCCGTGGATCCACACCATGACCGGACGCTTGCGCTTCAGATCGCGCTCCGGGACCGTCTTCCGGTGCGGGGTGTAGACGTTCAGGAAGAGGCAGTCCTCGTTCGTGCTCGCTTCCCCGAACGCTCCGCCGACCTGGGCGCAGCGATTGCCGTAGGCCGACGCGTCGAGCGGCGTCGTCCACGCCGGCCGCGCGACCGGCGGTGCCCAGCGGAGCGCGTCGACCGGGGGCTCGGCGTAGGGGATGCCGAGAAACTCGTGCATTGCCGGCGTCACGACGCCTTGCACGGGCCCGGCGGGCGGGATGGCCGTGATGGGCTGAGCCTGGGCGGTCGCGGTGAGGGCAGTGCTGACGAGAACAGCCAGCAGCACCGAACGGACGAGGGGGTGAGACGGCATGGGAACGACCTCCGTCGGTTGCTATCGCACATCCCGTTGCGACGGAGATAGCCCCGGGCCGCGCAGAGCGACCCGGGGGCTCGCCAGTTGCGGAAGCCTAGTCCCCTGGAATTGTGGTTCCTAACAAAAGTCTGGTCACTGGCCATGTACCTGCTGCGTACGGATCCCGAACCG
>Ga0163151_10007793_pt1 | contig 12355 bp, 4 predicted proteins | sample OliLakLV19MP5IB2_FD_145596 | JGI IMG/M metagenome (GOLD analysis project Ga0163151, IMG submission 145596) | Freshwater microbial mat bacterial communities from Lake Vanda, McMurdo Dry Valleys, Antarctica - Oligotrophic Lake LV.19.MP5.IB-2 | ecosystem: Environmental > Aquatic > Freshwater > Lake...
CCGAAGCCAAAGCGATTGCGGACAAAATCGAGGCCGACAAGCTCGCGTCTCCCGGAGAACGGCTGCGGCGCGCGGCCGAAGCCGCTAAGATCGCCAGGCGTCAGTTTCTCTTCAACGCCGTGAACGAATTGCGACGGCGCGGTATGGAGGTTGAAACTTTTGAGGACGGAAGGATGACGAATTGTTTTATGGCGTTCGCCCTCGACTATAAAAAATTGATCGTTGGCGGGCCAACGACGAATGAGACGGTTCGATTGGAGCAGCACAACAACCAGTTCTCGCTGTTAACCAGCATTATAGATCGGTTGAAAGCTGGTTTTGAAAGCAAACTCCGGGAGAGCACCCAAAAGGGAGTATCTCCCGCGCTGAAGTCATTCGAGGTAAACCAGTTCAAAATCGTCCCCGGTGATCATTTCGCCCTGGTTTTGTCTGAAAAAACGCTTTCGATTTGGTGGCCGCCCGACCTGATTTATGCTCCCTCCGCTGCCAACCCAATCTTGAATACGCAGAACATCTCAAACTAAACAAAAACCTGGGAAAAAAGTTTGATTTTTTTTCCCCGATCACAACCCAGCGTAACAAAAAAAGGAAACCACAGTATGTCAACGACACTTCGACTACATGAAATACTTCTGGTTACAAATCAAAATGGAATGGATGAACGCCCAGCCGCTCCATTCCGGGGAATGAACTGAAATATCAAATATGAGCACGCTACGCAAACCCGCACTTGGCCCCATCGTCGGGCACACCACGGATAAATCCTGCCGGCTTTGGATCGCGGCCTCCGACGCCCTGGATCAAAAGAGCATCGCCGAGGACCGACGCACGATCGGCGTCATCGGACTTGTGGGCTCAGGAGGTAAAGTCGAACCTGAGCAGATCTGGTATTTCCGGTTGCGCCGCGAATTTGATCGAACCGGCACATTTAACCTCGGAGTGGACGTATCGCTCTGGAAAGACGAAGCCGAAAAGTCCGCACTCAAACCTTTCCCGCTGGAGGCAGCTACAACTTACCTTGTGCGCATGGCCTCCCTGAGTTTGGATGATGCATACCCCAATGACGACAATGTACCGAGCGAGCTGATAGTGGCCAAGCTGCCTCCTCCTGGAGCATGGGCGGACAAGCTAAACATGGAGCCTTTGGAGAACGTGTATGCCGAAGCGGTATTTACGACACAACCCGCGCCCCCGGAAGTCAAAACCGCAGTGTCTTTGAGTTTTCTGCTCGGGTCGTGTCGATACCCAGGCTTGCTCTGGAAACGCAAAGAATCGGACCGGATTTTCGGACCGATGTTTGACGAGCATGCACAAAGGCCTGTGAACTTTACATTCATGGTCGGGGACCAGATCTACGCCGACATGTTTAATCGAATGATTCCGATCGGTCTTGCCGATACCTACGAAGAGTTTCAGGAACGTTATCACACGGCCTTTGGTTCGCGGAACATGCGGCAATTGCTAAGCCGCGTGCCGACTTACATGATCCTGGACGATCATGAAATTGAGGATAATTGGACCCAGGATCGTCTTCATCAAAGCAACGCCAAACGGATGCTCTTCAATCTGGCGATCGGAGCTTACATGAGCTACCAGTGGAGTCACGGGCCGCGATTTGCCGACAGCTATGTGCACCTTCCCGAGTTTGGCGCGAAGGAACATCTCAAAAGGATGGATACGATCAAACTTTTCTACGATTTCATCTGCGCAGGGTATCCTTTTTTTGTTTTGGACACGCGCACCCAACGTTATCAAGACAGCGAGCCTGGATTGGATGACAATCATTTGCTGGGGCTGCCTTCGCTTCATCCGACTGAGTTTTCACAGTTGGACCGCGTATGTTCTTGGCTTAGAGACATGCAAAGGGTCCGGGGCGGCGTGCCGAAATTCATCATATCAGCCAGCGTCTTTTTGCCTAACGGTGTGGATACGTTAAAGAGCGACAAACACAAGGCGGAAAGCGATTCATGGCCGTCTTTTCCCAAAACTCGAAAGACGATTCTGGACACGATTGTAAAAAACAGGATCGACAATGTGGTGTTCCTCTCGGGAGACATTCACTGTTCGAGTCTCGCTCAACTGGAATTTGTCGGGCCGGGCGCAGATCTCACGGCGTACTCGATTGTCTCTTCGGCTTTCTACTGGCCATTTTCGTTCGCGGACGGTGACCCTTCAGGTTACGTGCATGATTCCCAGAACGCAAAAACGAAAGACCCCTTCAAACTGTCCGGTAATCTGGGAACGATGCATTACAAAGCCTGGGGTTTCACTCAAGATGATAATTTTTGCCGGTTGGATGTCGATCCGGCCGGGTCGGAGCTGATTGTGCAGCCGTTTGATTGGGACGGACAACCAATTTCCAGAACGAAGCTGGACGGTTCGATAAACAACAAACCGGAAAAGCTTAAGCTGAGCCGATGGTGATTTAACCTAGTGCTGGCGTTGATTTGGCAGCCTCTCCCAATCCTAAATTCCCATGAATCGATTATCCATTCCGCTCGCTGATATCAAAGATCATTACACAGTTGTCGTGGTCGGTTCGGGTTATGGCGGTTCGATTGCAGCCTCCCGCTTTGCCCGCGCCGGGCAATCAGTTTGCCTGCTCGAGCGGGGTCGTGAAATTCAACCGGGAGAGTACCCGCGGACCCTTCCCGAGGCGGCGAAGGAGATGCAAACGGATTTGCCCGAGGCGCACATCGGTCCCCGCACCGGCCTTTACGATTTTCATGTAAACAAAGAGATCAACGTCTTTGTCGGTTGCGGTCTGGGTGGAACCTCGCTCGTGAATGCCAATGTCGCTTTGCAGGCCGAGAAGCGAGTTTTTGAAGACCCCCGTTGGCCGAAGGAAATTCTTCAGGATTACGACACCTTGTTGGCCGCAGGCTACAACCGCGCCGAGGAAATGCTCAAGCCAACGCCATACCCTGACACCTTTCCCACCCTTCCAAAATTGGAGGCGAATAAGAAATCAGCCCGCGCGGAATCAGGAAAATTCTACAAACCTCCCATAGCGGTGACGTTTCAGGACGGAGTAAACCATGTTGGCGTGGAGCAAAAAGCTTGCGTCAATTGCGGCGACTGCGTTTCAGGCTGCAATCATGCCTCGAAAAACACCTTGCTCATGAATTACCTGCCAGACGCGCGGAATTTCGGTGCTGAAATATTCACGCAGGTTTCGGTGCGAAGGCTGGAGCGCGCGGGCGACCGCTGGCTTGTTCATTACCAGGTGCTCGACTCAGGCCAGGAAAAATTCAATGCGCCGACACAATTCGTGAGCGCGGACCTCGTTGTGCTTGCCGCCGGCACTCTTGGTTCTACCGAAATTCTGCTTCGGTCGAAAGCATCCGGTGTTCCTCTCTCGGACAAGCTTGGTCATGGTTTTACTGGAAATGGGGATGTGCTGGCATTCGGTTACAATTGCGATGTAGAAATTCGCGGGGTCGGTCACGGCCACATGAGTCCTCAAGGACGCAAACCAGTGGGGCCGACGATCACCAGCATCATTGATCTCAGAGGGCAACCGGTGCTCGATGACGGCATGGTGATCGAGGAGGGCGCATTGCCCGGACCGCTCTCACCACTTTATCCCAAGGTTTTTGCCACCAGTGCGTCCACATTCGGTCGCGACACAGACACTGGACTGTGGGATTTGGTGAGCGAACGGACCCGGGAACTCCAGAGCCTGGTGCGAGGATCTTACAAAGGCGCGGTTCACAACACCCAGACCTATCTGGTGATGACCCACGATGACAGCGCGGGTCAGATCTATTTGGAAGAGGACCGGGCACGGGTTGCCTGGAAAGGGGTCGGGACGCAGCCGGTCTTCCAGCAGGTCAACGAGCGCCTGCGGAAGGCGACTGAAGCTCTGGGTGGAACTTTCATGCCAAACCCGCTCTGGACGGAACTTTTTAAACACCACCTCGTGACGGTGCATCCACTGGGCGGCTGTTGTCTCGGAACGGGCGCAGAGCAGGGCGTGGTAAATCACAAAGGCCAGGTCTTTTCGGGCGCTCAGGGCGACGACGTGTATGAGAATTTATACGTCAGCGATGGTTCCATCATGCCGCGCTCATTGGGAGTAAATCCTTTCCTCACAATTTCGGCCCTGGCCGAACGAACTGTTTTCCTCGCCGCAACGGATCGCGGCTGGAATATTGATTACAAGTTGCCTTCCATCGCCCCGCCTCCGTCAGCACCTTTGAAAATGGGATTGCAGTTTACCGAGACCATGCGCGGGTTTTTTAGCAGCGCCGTTGCCACCGGTGACGATAAGGAGACCTACGAAAAGGCATGGAAGCTGGGCAGAGCGGAAGGATCAGGCTTTCATTTCACCCTCACGGTCATTTCCGACGACCTCGACGAGCTGTTGGAGTCTCATGCCCACAAGGCCCGAATGATCGGCATCGTGCAAGCATCGAGTCTTTCGGCTGAGCCGCTGACGGTGACAGAGGGGCAGTTTAACCTATTTGTCATCGATCCGCATGAAGTGAACACCCGCCGCATGGAGTATCGGATGAGGCTGACTGCGGAAGATGGCAAGGTGTTCTTTTTTCACGGGTACAAGGTCGTTCGCAGCGACAAGATGGGCCTCGACTCCTGGAACGACACCACAACCCTCTATATCACTGTCTATTCCGGGGCTGATGTGAACGCTCCGGTGCTGGGCAAGGGTCGTTTGCACATTGAGCCGCTCGATTTTGCAAAGCAAATGACCACCATGCAGGTCATCAACGCGCCCAATTTGCGTCGGCGAATCGAGGGAACGGCGCGTTTTGGTCAATATTTCGGCGGTTCACTTTGGAACACCTACGGAGGTCTTTCCAGACGCGAGAGCATTTTCGAGCCTAACGCACCTCCGCGACAAAAACGCACTCTTCGTGCGGTTGATCCCGAGATTCACTTCTTCAAGACCAGTGACAACGTTGAATTGCGCCTGACGCGCTATCAGGGTGGGGGCAAAGGGCCGGTTATGCTCTCGCACGGACTCGGAGTTTCGAGCCTGATATTCACCATCGACACCATCAATACGAACCTGGTCGAATATCTGTTCGCGCACGGGTATGATGTCTGGTGCCTGGATTTTCGCGCCAGCATCGAATTGCCGGCTGCGGCCAAAGCGCAATCCACTGGAGAAGATGTGGCCACCAAAGACTATCCTGCCGCAGTGGCGAAGATTCGTGAAGTCACGGGCGCGAGCTCTATTCAGGCGGTGGTGCATTGCTGGGGTTCGACTACTTTCTTTATGGCGATGCTCTCCGGCTTGCAGGGAGTTCGCTCTTTCGTCGCATCACAGATTGCGACACACATCAAGTCCCCGGTCATGACAAAACTGAAAACCGGGTTGCACGTGCCTGATTTCCTGCAACGCATCGGGGTAACTTCGTTGAATGCTTATGTGGATCAGAACCGCAACTGGCAGGACAAAATGTTCGACGCCACGCTCAAACTATATCCGACAGAACTGGACGAGATTTGTGACAGCCCGGTCTGTCGGCGAATTGCCTTTATGTATGCACCGCTTTATGAACACGGCCAGTTGAATGAAGCCACGCATCGGGCGATGCACGAGATGTTTGGCATCGCGAACATGCGTTCTTTTGAACACATTGGACGTCTGGTAAACACCGGGCACTTGGTGGGGTTCAACGGCGAAGAAATTTACCTTTCGCACCTGGATCGGTTGAATCTCCCGATCTGTTTCATACATGGCGCGGAAAACGCCTGTTTTCAACCCGAAAGCTCCAAAATCACTTACCAGCTCCTTCGCGAAAAATTCGGGCCCGAGAAATACAGCCGGCACGTCATTCCAAATTACGGCCATATAGACTGCATCTTCGGCAAAAACGCCCATCTGGATGTATATCCCCACATCCTAAAACATTTGGAGGAACATTCTTAAGGAAAGCTGATTCCTCGCACATGTTCCTCAAACGCCGGAGGGGCAGAAATGACTAATCAAGATTTATCCGGACCGTGAACTTCTTTCTGCAAACGTTCAGTTCTCCAGCAGGAATACTGTCCGAAAGAGTCATTATGAATCTATAATTGACAACCTCCGGTGTTTTTCATATATCCAGCGGCACACAGAGCTGAAAAGGTAAGTTCGTTCCCGCCTTGTTTGTTTCAGCGCACGCTCAATTTCCTAAAACAACCAAATGAAAAACCGTAAATCTGCGGGGCGGATCACCCTGCGCGTCTGTCTCGGACTCTCCCTTGTTTCGGTGGCCCTCCTCGGTTACCTCAATTTCAAAGGGGTCAAACCGCTCACTCTCACCACTCCTGCGCGAGCCCAGGATGTTTCAGATTTCAAGGAGGCGCGTAAGAATCCCGCCAGAAATGTTTTCCCAAAAAAACTCAGGGCGGTGGTGGATCCTTCCGCAGCGGAAACCGCCGTGGTTGAAGATCTGCTGCTGGATGGGGACGAGGCCAATCGCGGGGAGGCCGCCGACCGAGTGACCCGGTTTCTTGCGGACAATCCAGGTTCCGCTTATGCGCCCGACCTTCACAATCAGCTTGGAAACTATTTCAAAAGCACCGGGCGGTTCACCCGGGCTTTGAATCATTGGCGAACGGCTTGGGAGAGCGCCAAAGAAGTTCAGAATTTCGAAGGCATCCAGGTGGCCGACGAGGCGCTGGCGCACCTGACCCTTTTCCTCGCCAGCCTTGGAAAAGAGGAACAAGTGGCGGTCATTTTGGCGGAACAATCAAAACGCGTGTTGTACAACAGCTCCCTGCAGACCCTCTTCCGGCGAGGTCAGGAGAAATATGCCCGCATAATGGCTGGATTGCCCAGTTCTCGGAAATGCGGTGTTTTCGCCCTGATCAGCCTGGCGCAGGCGGACGGCTCCAAGAACGTCCAGGAAGACAATCTCCGAAACAGCCCGGTTCCCTCCATGAAAACGGGTTATTCGCTGGCGGATTTGAGAGTTTTGGGAAACGCCAATGGTTTTCCGGTGAAAGCGGTTAAACTGACCGCCGGACTGGAGCATCTGCCGGTTCCCTCCGTTGTTCACTGGAAACAGGATCATTACGGGGCGATTATTGGAACCGAAGGGGAGTTTTATGTGATCAAAGACCCGACCACCGGCGGCTATTTTAAAATGTTGTTGGAAGAAGTTCTGGAGGAGAGCACGGGATATTTTCTGGTTCCCTCCGGCAGCCGTCTGGAAGGATTGTCCGCCATCTCTGACAGGGAAGCAGGCCAGATATTTGGAAAATCCAGCCTTTGTCCGCCGGACGACCTTGACGATGGATGTCCTCCTCCCGTGAGCGGAACATGCCCGACCTGTAAACCTCGTCCTGGTGGCGGGGGGGCGCCCGGCAATGCCGGTCCGAACGGAGGCTGCACGCCCTGTGAAAAATCGAATGCTCCAAGACGGCCGCGCGGGATGCCGTATTGGGAAGTCAGCGAGCCTTACATCAATTTGTGGATCAAAGACGTGCCGTTATCCCATCAACCCGCCAAAGGACCCAAAGTTGAACTGGAACTGCAATACAAACTTCGAGATTTTTACCCGATTGCGAGGTACATGCCGATTGGCCGTAATTGGAGCAGCACCTGGGAAGGCGTGGCATACAACGGCGTGGCTTTCCTTCCAGGTGGAATCAGGGATTCTTTTGGTAATTTTTCGAACAACAAGAGCCAGCCGAGCCTGCTCCTGAACGCGGTTCAAGAAGTGTTGAAAGCTGGCGAACAGGTGGTTGGTTACGTGGTTTACATGCCTGACGGAGACCAATACCGTTTCGAGCAGCCGGAGCCGGGAAATTTTGTCTTCAAACTCAGCAAAATCATCGATGTCCATGGAGAGGCTTTGACCTTCGTTTTTGACTCGCTCGGGCGGATTCAAAAAGTGGTCGATGCCGGAGCCGGGGAAACAATTGTCAGCTATAACGGGGATGGATACGTGAGCACCGTCAGCGCCATGGGCGGCACCCGTGTGGTCCAGTTTGGACATGCCGAACCCTTTATCCTGACATCCATCCAGGATGTGGAAGGCATTACTTCGAGTTTTCAATATGGCGAATGGTGGGATCTGATCAGCATGATCACCCCGTATGGAACCAGTTCATTCAGCTACAACTGGGGCACCTACGACCGTCGGATGCTGGTCACCGAACCCGACGGAGCCAAACATCACTATGTTTTTCTCGATGACATGCCGGCAGGGGCCAATATGCCCGACTTCACCAGCGTTCAAAAACCGGTGAACACCCCGTTGAACACGTTCGACAACTCCCACTTCAGCCGGAAGGAGCGCAACAGCTTTTATTGGAACCCCCAGCAGATGGCCGCGATGACCAACCGGACCGATGTTGAGAATTATACCTGGACGGCATTTCGTCGGGCCCGCACCGCCCATTGGTTGTTGGACACCCTCGGACATGTCAACGCCATGGGTCATGAACAGGATCCAAGTCCGGACGGGATTGTTGAAGGCCAGATTACCTGGTACGATTACGCGAATAAAACCTCATACTATTCCACCGGTCCCCAGATCCTGCCTTCGGTCATCGCCAGGGTGATCCCGGGAGTTTCACCAACCTCCCCCGAATACACCTATTACGTTCGAAATTCTACCGGACATCCGACTCAGGAAACGACCACATACACCACTGCGGGTGGAACGGGAACCCGGACCAAAAATTACACCTACGCCGCCAACGGCTTCAATTTGTTGAGCCAAACCGATTTTAGCGGAAATGTGGTGCTGGAAAAAACCTACAATTCGAACAACGAAGTCCTCACCTCCACCGAGCACCCTTCATCCGGGGTCAATTACCCCACCACCCGCACCTACAGCGGCGGCCTGCTTCAAACCGAAACCACGGCGGCGGGATTGACCACAACCTATTCCTACACGGCCAACCGGGTGACCCAGAAGAGTTATTCGCCCATCGGCGGATCCGAATCGTTCACCTGGCTCAACGGAAATCTTCGCACCCATACCGACCAGCGGGGTTACACCCGCACTTACACCTACGACAAATTGAACCGGCTCTCCCGCATCGATCATCCAGACGGCACTTATGAAGAGAAACGATACACCGTCGATGGTTCTCCCACGGGAGCCAAACGGCTGGAGGTTTGCTGGTCGCGCGACCGCCTTGGGAAAATCACCAAATATAATTACGACAGCCGCCAGAGGCTCGCTTCCGTCATTAACCCATTAAACAAGACCACCAGTTACAATTATTGCCTTTGCGGCTCGCTAGGCAACATCACCGATGCGCTGGGGAACATCACCACGTATGGTTACGATCAGCAAGGTAACCAGACGTCCATCACACTTCCCAGCAATGGCGGAACCGTGACCATGGCTTATAATTTATTGGGCCAGATGACCAGCCGGACCGACTCGCTCGGGACCAAATATTTTGAATACAACAATCAGGGTTTGCGAACCGTAACCAAAAACCACTCCATCCCGAGCCAGCCGGAACAAACTTTGGTGTTCGATATCAACGACCGGGTGCTTAATTCAACCGATCAGGACGGAGTTCTCCTGACCATGGGGTATGACTGGCTTGGCCGCATGACCAGTCGGGTCTGGCCCGGCAGCGCCCAGGAAACCTTTGTTTATTCCGCCCGAGGACTGATCAGCAGCACCGATCAACTTTCAAAAACGACATCTTTCGTTCTGGACCAGCTCCGCCGCAAAACCTCCGAGACCAATCCCAACAACGAAATCACCGGTTACACTTATAACAACGCCGGAGATCTGCTCACCTTGACCGATCCCCGGAGCAAAGTCACCACCTGGACCTACAACAACGACGGAACCTTGTGGAAAAAGAAATACCACGGCCAAGCTTTCGACAACATTATCTATACCTACAACGCCGTTAGCAAACTCGCCACGCGCCGATTTTATTCCAGCGCCAGCACATTCGTGCAAACCGCCTATACTTACGACGATGCCGGGAACCTGACTTTGGTGGATTACCCAGCCGGGACCACCGACATCAGTTACGCCTACGACTTCCTCAACCGGGTGCAGACCATGATCGACGCGGCTGGAACCAGCACGTTCGTCTATACCAACTACGGAAAACTCCATTCCGAAGAGCTCAGCGCCTGGGCCAGCAGCAAAGTGAGCTACACCTACAACACCGCCGGGGAACGTGAAGGGATGAAGATCCAGCAGCCGAGCGCCTCCGCCTGGTCCGCTACATACAGTTACGACGGAGCCCACCGGATGAACCAAATCGTGGCCGATGGTCTCACCTATGGATATGTCTATTCCTCTGGTCCTTATCCGGCCCAAGCTTCGCGGCATTCGACCCAAATTAATCTTCCGAACACCGCGAAGATCACCCGTTCCTTTGACAGCCAGGGTCGGCTGACCGGTACAGCCTTAAAAACCAGCGCCAACGCCGTGTTGAACAAACACGATTATTTGTACAATAACCGTCACGAACGAACCCAACAAACCCGGACGGACAACAGTTACGTCAATTACACCTACGACAACCTGGGTCAGGCCAAAACAGCGGTCGGCAACGGATCACAATCCTCAGAAAACCTGACCTTCAACTATGACTTCGGTTGGAACGTGAGCAGCCGGGTTTCCGCAGGAAACACCACGACCTACACATTAAACGACCTGAACCAGGTCACCGCCGAAGGGATTAACAGTTACACCCACGACGTCAATGGGAACAGAACCACCAAAAGTACAACCCCCGGACCAAGTTCGCTGACCTACACCTACGATGCTGAAAATCAGTTGGTCAACATCGAAACCGACACCTATTACACCAGCGCTTCTGCCCGGTGGAAGACTCAGTTTGTTTACGACGGATTGGGCCGCCTGCGCAGACGTTTGGAATATCTCTGGAACGTTAGCTACTGGAATTTTGTTGGTGAAACCCGCTACCTTTACGACGGGCGTCTCGTGGTCCAGGAGCGGAACGGTTCCAACACCCCGCTGGTGACCTACACTCGTGGATTGGATTTGAGCGAAAGTTTCCAGGGAGCCGGGGGGATTGGCGGATTGCTGTCCCGCAAAGAAGGCGTCCGGATGGATTATTACCATGCCGACGGCAACGGCAACGTGACCGCGCTCGCCAACAGCAGCGCCGCGCTCTCCGCCTGGTATGTTTACAACCCGTTCGGAAACATCCAGAGTTTTTCGGATACATTGCCCACACCGAATATTTACCGGTTCAGCTCCAAAGAACTCCACGCCAAATCGGGACTGTATTATTACGGATACCGGTTCTATGATCCGACGGTTCAGAAATGGCTAAATAGAGATCCTTTGCATGAAAACGGGTTTCACCAGTTAAACGTTCGAAGTTTTGGGAATTATAATGAGGAAGGAAATTTATATTTATTTAACCACAACAATTCATTGTCTTTTGTTGATGCCGATGGTAGGAACGCAGTAGCAATTGGAAGGGCCCTCACTGGAGCAGGAGCTCTGCTAAGAGCTATTATTTGGGCTCTCAAAGACATTGCTTCGTCTTCGGAGGAGGAATGCCCTCCAGCAAAGCCGTGCAAACGGACTCCCAGCAGAGATAGCGTGACTGGCTACGCGAACGGTGACACTGTGTGTGCTTATGATTGTGGAGGCAAATCACGGTCAATAACCGTGTCTGGAGGATCCGAAAACTGCCCTGAAAATGTAAAGGCTGACGATGACCGATTCTAATATTGAAAAATTTCAATTTGAAATCGAACTGGATGCTTCATCTGAAGCACCGGTGATTTTAAGAAATGTTATAATTCGTTTAGCAAGTAAATTTAATTTAATTGAAAACACACATCAGTCTCGTGTGCCGGATACAATTATCTCACTCGCTGAAGAAATTAATTTCGGTTTTGGTTGCGGTGCGCGGAAAGTTGCGGATTTGCTAGTAGTGGATTTTCTCGCGAACAAAAGGCCTCCGATTGTTTATGCTCCGGTGCTTAGTTGTTTATTTGAAAATCTTTTGATAGCGTTTCCTAATTCGGTCACCATTTCCAACCGGAATACAATTCCTTTGCATCCAGTCACTTAAGAGCACTTCCAGAACTCCATTGTTTGAAGAAGCCTATCCAGATTTCCCTTTGAAAATGGGGCGAATGCTTGGTGTCTTTGAAATATTGGTCCCGTAAAGGGGTCGGTTCTTGGTATTGACAATTAATGCTTGGGTGGTCAGTGTCTGGGTTGTGGCGCGCAAATTGCGATTGGAATATGAAGGACGATTTACCATGTCACAGGAAAGGGGTCTGACCCGGAACCGACCCTTTCCGCACTTGCTTTACTGGGAGAAACGAAAGAAGACGGAGGCAAAATAAAAAGCATATTACCAAGAACCGACTCCTTTATCCTACTGAACGACGATGCCGGGAACCTGACTTTGGTGGATT
>Ga0163151_10007803_pt1 | contig 12342 bp, 19 predicted proteins | sample OliLakLV19MP5IB2_FD_145596 | JGI IMG/M metagenome (GOLD analysis project Ga0163151, IMG submission 145596) | Freshwater microbial mat bacterial communities from Lake Vanda, McMurdo Dry Valleys, Antarctica - Oligotrophic Lake LV.19.MP5.IB-2 | ecosystem: Environmental > Aquatic > Freshwater >...
CGTCAAAGAGCATCTTGCTCGGCCGCTTCACCAGACGATCAATGGCAGTCTTGCGGTGGGCAGACTTGGACCACGTCTTGCCACCGGGAACACACAGAAAGACCGAACCAGCGTACTGAATAACGTCGCCGACCACCTTAAGGGCAATGGTGTAAATCCTGAGACCTACAGTTCGGCGAAATACCTCGACCCCCTCGGGGACCGGGTTGGTGGGGGTCGTGTCGGAGGCGGTGGCCGACATGGCAAATGAATTGTGACGAACCCATTCTATTTATTTGTTAACCTATCTCCGTGGGGGGGATGACAGACTCGCATTCTGTCGCAGATGCAGGACCCCTGGAAAAATGCTTAAGCATATACGCTTGGACGCGCTCGTCACACTCGGGTTTCGTAATCGCCCCCTGTTCGAGGCGTTTGTACATAAACAGGATGTAAAATAGGTGTTTCATCCCATCTTGCGTGGTCGATCGATCTGTCGCGTGCGTAAATATGAACTTGTGGGTGGACGCAAATGACCTCCAGTCGCGATTTTCAATACAAAGTCTCTCCCTACATTCGTCATCGGTCCACGGCTGATGCGTCTCGCGCAACGTTGCGTACCTCGCCCGAATCGTATAGATCATGTCACGCGCCACGTCGGATGACATGGACCGGGGGGCATTGGGGTCGACCTTATACTCGTACACCAGATTTGAAGGATCATCGGCCAACTGTCGCAGACGGTCACTCGTAAATGTCTCCGATTTGGTGTTGAGATTCATCTTTTTATACGGACGTGAAACATTAACAGTCGCCCGGAACGTGCTACAAATCTATTCGGTCCTACATATAAATAATGAACGTCACCCCCAAAATCATCCACCAGACGTGGAAGACACACACACTCCCACCACAACTCGCCAAGTATGCGAAAACATGTCGCGACGTCAACAAAACGTACAAATATATTTTGTACGACGATAATGATCTCAGGAATGTTATCCTCAACAATTATCCGCAATATTTGGAAAAGTACGACTCGTTTGATAACAACATCGAACGCGTTGACTTTGCACGCTACGCCATCCTTCACAAGTACGGGGGTGTTTATGCGGACCTTGACATGGAGTGTTTTAAATCGTTTGACGAACACGTCGGCATGAACCGCCCGGTGTTCGGGTCTGAACCGGTTGAACATCGTGAAAAACTGTATGAAAACCGAAAGATTGTCATCTGTAACGCAATGATGTTTAGCCCACCCGGAGACCCACTGTGGATACATGTCATGGACTTTGCGTCGCGCAACTACAAAAGAGGGGCCAACCCGGTGTTTAACACGGGCCCAATGATGCTCACCCTCCTTTACGAGTCCAACCCACGCGTGTTTAGCAATGCTCAAATCGTATCAGCCTGTGCATTCTATGCGCAGAGCGACCGTTTCACTAACACCGTGCAAATGGGAATCCCGTACGTATCGAGGGAATGTAACCTTAACATTACGCCCCCCGTCGCGGTTCACCGATGGGCCCATACGTGGATCCCGGGTGAATCGTCCCATAAGAACGACGCGGTTTATTACATCGGCGCAATTGCGTTAATATGCATATTGGGTGCTGCAGTGATGAAGGCGACTTAAGTGTGATAATCAAGTTGAACTGCAATCATTGCCTTGATGATGGTGAGGGTTGACAAAGTTGATGATGCGTGTTCAGACGCGCGCCACAGTTCCGGTGACGAAGCGGCGTACCTTGTTGCTATCTTTTTTAATTCTTCAGTCGCCTGTTCGTGGTTGCGAATCGCCTCGGCGAGAATCTGGCGTGTGAAGTAACCTGCACACGGAGGGAGGGCATCCTCGCTATTAAGCGACATGATTAATGAAAAAGTAATACCCGACAAACTAGCGACACGTGATTAGCGTTAATTTGGGATGTTCGACGCGTGCGTACATCTTGCCGTGTCTGTAATACTCGTAGGCACCCTCGAATAGCAGGGCGGGCTCGTGGCAGACACTATGCAAAATTCCAAATATCGTACGAGATACGTGTTCGTATATACCATGCCCCCCGTGTTTTTCAACGACAAATGATTTCGCAACTAAATCGTGTACGTCGGGTGGTAATTGGCACGTGTTGGTTAAATCAAACAAAAGTGCCGCTAAATACAAGTCGAGATCAGGGAGGTACTGGTGAAATAAGCGTCCCGACACGTCCATGTCACTGCTTTGTGTATGCATTACGATAAATCTGTAAAGAACAGACCGCGTTGACGGGCCGATTTTTGCGTGCCCATATTTAATAACATGGAAAAAGAATTTTGTGGCAGAAATGTCAAGAAGGATTTTTTCGCGCAGGTTTGGGTGTCGCGGCGGCGCGACGAAACCCTCCAGATTATCACAGATATCATCGGTAGAGACGTAGCAAAACTGTTAGAACTGTACGATCAAATCGAACCCGCGATAACGGCAAAATCCTACACGGAACGTCTCGACGCATTAATAGTTGCATGTGATACCCTTTGCGACGTTGACCCCTCCATCCAACACGCCTCGTCAAAATTACGCATGCTTCGTTCGATTTATCAAGATATAAAGGCGTAACCAGTAAAATGATCCCAAAAATCATTCACCAAACATGGAAAACGGAGACCCTGCCTCCGTGGGCTATAAAATTGTACAATTCATGGGACACGTTTAATCCTGGATACACGCACTATTTATGGACCGACGTTGATAATCGCAATTTCGTCAAGAACAAATTTCCGAGTTTTCTGGACATGTATGACAATCTTCCGCTTACCATCCAGCGTGTTGACGCAGTTAGATACCTAATCCTGTATGAATACGGCGGCGTATACGTCGATCTCGATTTTGAGTGCTACAAACCGCTCACGCCGTTTTTGGAAAGCAATAAGAGCCCAATCATACTTTCTCGATCCAGTAATCTCAACGTGGTAACAAATTCCATCATGATGTCAGCCCCTCGGCAGCGATTTTGGCTGGATGTCGCTCATTCCATTCGTGGTGCGAAACCCAAGGCGTGGTACGAACCAAAATCATACTACGTGTTGCGATCAACGGGTCCGCTCGCAGTCCAGCGCGTGTATAATAAGATGAAGGACCAGGTTAACATTCGTGTATTGGACAAGTCGATGTTTTTTCCCTTTACGATGTTTCAAAAGGAGCGGCGTCACATGTCTCCCCCGGAAACGGCTCACGGCGCACACCACCACCGCTGCACGTGGACCAACGAACACCACACGGTAACAAATGCGATATGTTTTATTCTGATAATTATCATCCTTTTCGCAGGTCGTCACGTTGTCAAGAGCAGCCGATAAGTCTGAGTCCGTCTGACGTGTCGAATGGCGAGTAGTCGATAAACCAGACGCGAATCCCCACAGTGTACCCGCGGTGCTGCATGGTCGAGATACGGATGAACGGGGTGACCTCGCCGATGTCTGCGACGTAGTCGAATACTTGATCTTGGTTGTTCATCGCTTTTGAATCGATCTCGACGCGGCGGCTCCTCTCGACGAGGTCTGGGCGAGCATAGAAGATTTTTGCTTTCCCCACATGTGAATCGTGTATGATATCCACAATTCCGTCAGTGATGGGATGCATGTGCCATTTTCCTAGGAGACAGCGATCAAACCTCCATTTGTTGACTCGGATAACGCCCCGATTTTGCCGTCTCGATTCCCTACGGTCGACGACCAAAAACATGGATAATGAAGAGTGTGACGTTGTTTATTTTTGTTTGGTTGCTCAATGGGCGTCTGTCCCGCGTATCACCGTGACAAGAGTTGAGCAGACGTGTCGATCGCGGCGACAAACGTGACACTACAACTCCACTCCTTCCCGTGGAGTTGGTACGGCGTGTGGTCTGGATTCAACAGACTAAACCCAAGTTTCGTAAGTTTTTCCAGGGCCGGGAGGTACATGGTGTAACTCAGGATCCTCTCCATCCTCAACTGGGGGTAAAGGATGATCTTTGCCAAAACGTTCTGGAGGTTGCTTGTTCCAAACGTGTGGTTGTTGTGCGTCGTCCCCTTCGGTTCGGCGAGAACCAGTAGTACGTGATTTGGTCCGGCGACATCGTGAGCGAACGGCGCACAGAACGGTGGCGGCGATAGTTGGTCGACCATCGGAAATCCGAGCATGCGAGGTGCGATACCATTTTGGAGACTCGAATTGAAGAACAGGTTTGATGTCACGTTTGATGCGGGCGAAACGCCCACCGCGCCATCCGCCAATCCTACGACCGACGCCATGTCAACCACAAACATGAATGCAGTCACCACTTCCGTGACCCGCAAAGTGAAAAATGAGGCGGGTGCAACATAAATGATCACCACGTCCTCGCACTGATATCCATGCGCAACGGTCGTGGTAATAGTCGCATATCCAGCACCGGGTGAATTAATCACAATTGCAGCAGCATCCGCGATGCTCGGAATGTTACACACGTGGATACAAAAAGTACTCTTGTGAACGTTAATCGTAGGCTCGTATATATACGACGTGTAACGCGTAGCATTTTCACAATTGACGTTTGCAACCCCTCCGCAGCAACTAACGGATGGCACATAAACTGTCTCAGTACTACAGTACGTTGTGGAACCCCTGTAACACGTCGTCTGGAATCCGAGGCGGGGATGAACCGTATCCGCCGGCGTTGCGTTAAATTCAAGCGAAAATGCAGTCAGGTTTGTGTTGCTGAAACAGAACTGTCCATTGGCCTCATCGTACACAACCGTGTATGTCGTGCTAAGCGGGCCGAGACCGTTATTCATCTCGGCTTCGATAAAGGCTGCCAGGGTATGTGGGGTGTACAATCCAACTGGGATGGTAATTGACAAGATATCCCCGATCTGATTCGCAAACACGAACGTACCTGCGACCTCGAAGTAGAAACGGTTCCACTCGAACGCCATCTGCTGACGCAAGCCTTCGGCAGAATACGATCCAATAGGTATCTCGATTCGACTGTAACATTGATACCCATACCCCCCGACCGCCCTCACAGTGACGCACGAACTGCGCGGATACGTCTGAGAGACGAGCGGAACCATCCCTGTCCCAGAAGAGAATCCCATTATCACAGATAGGGAGTTTTTCGACAGAGTAACAACATACATGATGTCGTTCGGAGAAGTCTTCTCCGTAATCGTAAAAAATCCGGTTGCTGTGTCATACGTAACGGTCATATCGAGACTCTGGGCCAACAAACCTTCCGTAATTAAGGTTGCCAAATTCGTCGGGGATGGAATCGCAGGGGCAAACACGTAACCAAACACGCCAGACGGCGCAACGTATGCTCCGCCGACACCCGTAAGTTGAAATTCCGTGGGAGACAAAATAGTGAGGGCGGGATTATCCGAGAGGTTGTTATTCGGAACTCCCAGCGGGGTACTGATGAGTTGCACGGGTGACCACGACCACAAATCAGCCAATTCGAGACCATGCTCGAACTGAGTCGTAAAAATCGGGTCGGCGGGAGTGGACACATCGACCGCTACGATTGGGTTCAAATAGAGCGGGAGCGTAACGGTATAGTTAATCCCATTCACCTGCACTACAAATTCCCGTATGGTCGCATCGGAAAGATCGTTGGCAATCAATCGCAGACCTTCTGTAAAGTACAGACGGTTCCACGCAGATTCGATCGTATATTGCGCGAGGGGCAGTTCGATACTTGCCAAATTCAACTGGAGGGCCGGCAATTGGTTAAACATGGTGTTCATATTGACCGAAATGTTATTGGTTGGATTGAGCGGGTCTGCCCCATCTTCGTTTCGCTGCGATGATTCCATGTACCAGGAATATTCGTTTGAGACAGTCCCAGCAAGACGTGCCATTTTTATCATACAAACCGAAATAATATATTGTTTTATCAAACGAACGGTAAATATGATAACTGATGTTTTATTTGTTATGTGTCTCACTGTTGTGTCTTTGGGTGTTCTCGTATGGTATGATGATGACGAACAGTTTTTTTTCACAAGAGGATGACAGGCATTAATGAGGCGCTACATTTCCGACCGTTCCCACTCGACACGATCCGTACTTGACCAATCGCCGGTCTCCAGGTATGCTCCTATTGATTCGGCTAAATATGCCGCACCCCACTTTGTCAAAACTCCCATTATCTCTCTGGCAATCAATCGCTCCCACACGGCACATCGAGGCGCCTTCCACACTCTTACGAGACTACCGTTGGGGGAGAACAGAACAATATTGATGATATCGACGTGCCCTACAAGTGTACGTCCCATACTTTTGCGGTGTGGTCGTCGGATCCGGTAACCATAAATCTGCCATCGGGGGAGAATGTGGCCATTCGAACCCGATCTGCGTGGCCCACGAGGGTACACAGTCGTTCACCTGTCTTGATTTTTGTCCCATCAGGGGAGAATGCGGCCGTTACAATCCGGGGTGTATAATTCCCAAGGGTACACAGCCGTACACCGGTCTCGGCGTCCCAAACCCTCTCAGTCCCGTCATCGGACGACGTAACGATCTGCGTGGCCCACGAGGGTACACAGTCGTTCACCTGTCTTGGTGTTCCAAACTCCCGCTGTCTCATCAAGAGACGCCGTCACGCGGCCGTTACAATCCGGGGTGTATAATTCCCAAGGGTACACAGCCGTACACCGGTCTCGGCGTCCCAAACCCTCGCTGTTGTATCAGTTGATCCTGTAACGATTTTTGTACCATCGGGGGAGAACGTGGCCGTTCGAACACAGCCTGTATGGTCCTCAAGGGCGTCCCACGCCATTGCGGTTCTATCACACGACCCCGTAACGATTTTTGTACCATCGGGGGAGAAGAGTCTGTGTGACCCATAAGGGTATGCAGCCGTGCACCACACCATTGCGGTTCTATCGCCCGATCCTGTAACGATCAGTTGAGAACCCGGTGTGTCCCTGGAAGGCACACCCGGGGGTTTTTCACTCCAGACCCCCCTGGGATCTTCAACCGCAAATGTAATGGTGTCATCTACTACTACAGCGATAGTTTTGCCGTTCGGGGAGACCGAAATGGACGCACTTCTGAATAATGTGATCTGGCGACATCGTTCATAGTGGTTTGTGAACCGATAAACTCTCGGGTTGGCCATCCAATCCCTCTGTTCTTACCCCAGACACTCACAAAACATATATGTATATATTAAACCATGTCTGAGATTAATTTGCTATCTCTGTTTGGTGACCGTAAACTTGCCAAGACTATTTCTCCCGGTTCGGAACAGATCGGTGTCGACTATATCCCTCCGCTGACCGCTAAAACGGAGATTAAAGTCCAATTTCAAGACGACGCCACGCACGCCGCGAAATTGACGGCGAGCGGCATCGACGTCCAAGTGACGCTTCCCGAGGCATTCGCGTGGAACGATCAAGACTCGGTCCGGTCGTCGGGGCGTATGAAAGACTACGACGTAAAATGGCTCATGGATCCGCCGAATCAGTCCCACTGTGGGTCTTGCTGGGCCGTCTCGAGTACATCGGCACTGACCGACCGAGTTTCCATTGCCGAGAAACGCAAGTGCCCCGTCCTGTCCGCCACATCGGTAGCATCATGCGCCGTTAACCAATCGGGGGCCGACGGGTGTCAGGGAGGGTTCCCCTCCGATGCTGGGTGTTATTTCGAGCAAATTGGGGTTCCCGAGGACTCGTGTTGGCCGTACGCCTCGTGGTGCTCCCCTACCTCGACCGAATGTTCTCTCCCCCAGTGCTGTAACGTCTCAAATACGATGGCGGCGGCGCGCGTGTCGGGGGACGTTGTTGGCCAGTCTGTCGATTGCGTCGACTTTCGCGGACGTCTCGGGGGCTCCTCTTGTCACGGCGGAAGTAATGCCTCCCCGGGTAACGTCGGGGCCTGCCAGTCTGGGAGTGGACAGAAGTCAATGACTATTTACAAGGCTTTGCCTGGGACCACGCGGTCCCTCGGGAAGGGATCGCCCCAGGATGTGTTTCATCGTATGCAATGGAACCTATATGCGGGCGGCCCAATTATTGGCGCATTTATGGTTTCGATGGATTTCATGATCGGAGCCATCCCTTCGTGGGGGTGGAAGGCAACAAACAACATTTACATTCACGCGAGTTCTTCCCCGAATGAGACCGACATGACTAAGATGTCCCCCTATGCGACCGACCCTACGATCCTCAAGTTCGGGGTTGACTCGCCTAATCCTGCTTCGGTGACGAATGCAAAGGGGGACGACGCGCGGATCGTTTCGTATCTCGGTCTGTCCGGAACCGAAACTCGCGCCCAAATCGCCCAAATCGCCCAGTCCAAACTGCAGCCGGTTGAGGGTGGTCACGCCGTCACTATTGTTGGGTGGGGGGAGGGTGACACGAAAAATCCGCGGTACGGCAAGGTTAGATATTGGATTGTGCGCAATTCTTGGGGTGGTGCATGGAACGAAAAGGGATATTTCCGGATTGCATTTACCGACATGGATCGCGACGTCAATACGACGGTCGGGTTCGACTACCCCAAGGCGCTCAGTGGTGTTTTGTCGGGTGGTGCCACCGTGTTTCAGGTCGCCGATTCGTACCACCCGACTGGGGCGGCGTCCATGTCGCTGGTCGGGACTGTCAAGTCGAAGCCGCTACACGCCGTTTTGATTGTGGCGGCTATTCTCGTCCTCGCTGCCGTCGCCGCCAAGTCACGCCGCCGTAAGTGAATAAACAACCCCGTTATTGTGAACTGGCGGCGCCATTCATAGTGTTTACCACCGAAGCGATTTGTGAACAAATAAACCCTCCTCAACACGCCTATTCTTCGCACTATTTGAGTTGGCCATCTTCAATCCTCTGTTCTTGCTCCAAATTTGAATAAAATCATCTGGTGCTGCGAGTTCCGATACGACCACCATATGTGACTTGGACATATCTCGTACCCACTCCCAAAATGCGTCCGAGTCAAACGAGTCTGCCTTTCTACGCTTCCCGACGGCCATCGTCCCCCTGTAGGGAGGGTCGCAATAGATTAGCGCCCCTCTCTTTACGGGGGGGCGGATTTCATCGTAACCGCCGGTCTGGAATGTAACGTCCTGCAAATGTTGGATAGCGTTTGTCACGCCGCGATATGCCCTCCCGCCTGCCCCCTGGTCATACACAGACATGTTAGCCTTATACTTACCAAAATAGATGCCTGAAAACCCGTACCCATGTCCAACGAACGCACGCAGATGCGGCGGTGCATTTACATTAGACTTGAGATCGTAATATTCGGCTTCCATAATGTGCTGCGGGGGATCCCATCCACCTTGCAGAGCCTTCCACATTTCTACGAGTTCAGCGTGAGTATCACTTGCGAACCGGCGTGGGATAGGTGTAATTTTTGACAAGGCTACCATGACGCTTGCCATCCCAACGAAGGGCTCCCAATATTCATTATAGGAGCCGAGGGTCGACAATACTTGGGCAATATCCTTAGCGATCGTTTTTTTCCCACCAGCATAAGTGGTCATTCTTTTTTAGGGTGTTTTTATTACGAGGTGGGACGCGCAGACGCACATTGTCGAAATCACCTCTGCGTCGGATGCACCGACGTATTTTTCGCTTCTATCGTGTCTGTCAAATCCGACCAGAATTTAAAAGCAGATCTTTCATGTGCAGATGGGGACCCAAATGCTTCAGCGCTGTCCAGATAATAATCGCCATCGGCGTGGGTGTCACACAGACAATTTCCCATTTTATGGGGTAAGTCGGATAATAAAATAAGTCACACAAAAAACGATGGAGGATAATGTTGTTGATCGAATTTTTGGCGACTTTAAGGTGTCGTCTCCAGAGGAACGATCCCAGCAGGAAATGGAACGATTGACCCCCCAACTGGAAACATTTCTTATTCCGCTGTTGAAGCAGATCCAATCGGAACCCCGTGGGCGTATACAGATCGAGTCTCCATTTAGCGAAAAGGTTACAAATATAATTCAAGCCAAGTTCATCAAAAGGGGCGTTACATGCACGATTAGTGTGACGTTGCACGATTATGGCGATAAGGAAGTTAGTCTACATATCAGTTGGTAATTGACTAATATTTTCCACCGAATCCTGATATAACACCAATTTTTGGAGGTCCAGGCGGAGGCGATACGCATGGGCCGGGTGGTTCCTCGACGAACCGTGATACCCGTGGAAGTTGGACATTAAAACCGAAATGACAAACATCGGCACTAAACAAGACATAACCTTGGCGGGAGCACACATATTCGGCTTAAGTCCGATGATAGACACCGATATTAGCGCCCCGATGGCGGCAGACATGAAAAAAGTGCGCCACTTTACCTCCTTCGTTTCAAAACAAGCCAAATCATACAGTCTGTCTAATTTGTCACCTGGGGTTAGTGTCCGTTTTTCTGAACAATCGACGCGCTCGCCGGGGAGAATGGAATTTGCATCATGCTTTATGACGAGCGCCAGCGCGATGGCGAATAATACAAAAAAAATTATATCACGAGGATTCATTTATAGGAACGACAGCGAAAAATATTGATTATCACGACCACAAACATAATAATTGTCATCAACGATACTGTACCGTAAAACCCAGCAGTTTTCGTGGGATTTGCGACCTGCGCCACGTGGAAATAACCATGCTTCCGACCGTAATTCACACACGATAAAACCTTACTGAACAAAACTACGTCACGGCTCAAACCTGCAATGTGGTGAACTGTCGCGTCGTGCCGGGGTGTTTTGCCACCAATTACGGACCGCAATACTCCGTTCTTTTCTAGATGAATTCCAATCCAGACATCATCCATGTAATGCATGCCAGGTGGCGCATCGTCGTAACTAATCAAGGTCGATGAATCGATGTCACCACGGCGAACCAGAACACCCGTGCTTCCCTGTAGATAATCCACGCGACATGGTTTCGGAACTGTGTCTTCCGACTGAATCAAACCCATATACTCGTGGAGGTTGCCAACAATGTAGCCGCTGCACCCGAGCGCGACGCGTCTGCCCCCAAGGCGCACGTGTTCCGTGACGAGACGTTCCACCAAATCTGGTGGATACTCACAATCACAATCACAAATAAACAACAGGGTGTCTGGATCGGTTTCGGTGAACAACGTTGCGTACAGTTTTGTTATTGGCCCAATGTCGCAGGTCGCATTAATTGTAACAGAGTCCTGTACGAACGAGGACGGTTTACCGTAGGGGACCCCGAACCGTTTCGATTCCTTGGGCAAATTCAAATAGATGCAGTCCAGACTATAGGTCTGTGACAACAGACTCTTGATGACCTTATCGAGGTACGGGACACGCTGAGGAACGGTCGTTAGGGTGGCGACGACCCTCATTTATATAAATTATATTTGTATTTTTGTGAAAAATGAACGGAAGTTTAGATCTCAGACATGTTTGCCAGACGCAGATCGATATTCAGTCAGGGGTAACTTTCCCCTGTTCTGGGGTGTGCCATCGATTTTTTGCGAAACAGTGGGTTTTTGCGTTTGATAATCTAACAAACGAAGATCGCATTGCTATCGTAATGTTAATCCGACAGCCCGTTCGTGACTACAACAGTTTTGGCATGACTGAGTCACAAGGGAGGACCCTAATGTATATACTACACCATTTCGGAATGTTGAACGACGACCACCTATCAACCGATATTGGGAAACAATGCGCCGATATGTTATGGTCGTCAGTTAATTAAACTGATAAATGCCGCTACCACCTGACATCAATTATATTGTCACCTTGAATCCCCGTATCTCGAGTTCGTTCACGAGGCATCGGTCGAAGTCCCAGTAACACCCTAAAAGCAATGTCGCACCGGCCGGTCTCTGTCTTGACTTGACCGATCAGTTCATTGATGATGCGGGTACACTCCTTGGTGATAGGTGCGGCGCGTGTCTCTCTGTCTTGGAGGCGTACCTTGGCGAGATCGAACGAGCCAAACGCCTTGGTCGCGACGTCCTGGATGCGCTTGTCCATTATTAACTGAAATGCCCATTTATGAACGTGCCGCTACCACGTGACGATAATCCCCCCGTACGTACTATCATCCAGATCATCCACCATTTGCGCCTTGAATCCCCGTGACACGAGTTGGACCATGAGGCAATGGTCAAACTCCTCATCAAAGGGTATTTTCATTGGAATCGTGCACTGGCCGGACCTTGTCTTATCTTTACCGATTAGTTCATTGATGATGCGGGTACACTCGGCGTCGAAATATGCGGCGCGGTTCTCGTAGGCTTGGAGGCGTACCTTGGCGAGATCGAACGAGCCAAACGCCTCGGCTGCGACGTCGCGGATGCGCTTGTCCATTTTTTAATGCATGTCGGCTGGTTAGCGAGAAAAAAATATAGAATAAAAATGGGTGGGGTTCTAAGT
>Ga0163151_10007805_pt1 | contig 12339 bp, 10 predicted proteins | sample OliLakLV19MP5IB2_FD_145596 | JGI IMG/M metagenome (GOLD analysis project Ga0163151, IMG submission 145596) | Freshwater microbial mat bacterial communities from Lake Vanda, McMurdo Dry Valleys, Antarctica - Oligotrophic Lake LV.19.MP5.IB-2 | ecosystem: Environmental > Aquatic > Freshwater >...
GCGAAGCAGGTTCAGAATATCGAGTACCGAAGGACGAATAGACTTGCCGCGCCATTTGGGCAAGGGCAGGAATTCGGCGGTGCGCTGGAATCCGAAGGCCAACTCCGTCTGGCTCAGATTCGGATAGTCGCCGATGATCCGCCGAAGGAACGCGATGTCGTCCGCGGCGAGATCCTGGCCGCAGAAAGACAGTGTGCTGCCGATCGTGACTGGAATGAGTAAGACCTAAATACAGGCCCGCACGATCACTCTAAAGGAAATAGGCGAGAAAGTCCAGAGAAAAATAACAGCGCGTCAAGATTCGAAAATGGCCAATCTCCAGTGACACGATACTTCGTGTCATATTAAAAAGCCCATGGAGCCTCACCTGGAACGGCGCGGCAGGCTCATCCGCGGCCTCGGCGCTCGGCGCGAAATGCTGCCCGGTTCCTTTGTCGAACGTAAACGCTCCTGTGGCCGGCCCAACTGTCATTGTGCCGACGGCAAGATCCTCCATTCCCAATACCAGATCTCCGTGCTGGTGGACGGCAAACCGAAAGCTTTCAATATCCCGGCCGAACTCGTCGAGAAAGTGCGAGAGAAAACCGATATGCGCCGCCGCTTTGATGACGCCGCCGCAGCCATCCGCGGCATCAATCTCAAGCGGTTTCTCAGAGGCTGGCCTATACGCTGTCGCTGGTCTTCTATCAGCGCCAGATCCGCAGCCATGCCCGCGGAAGATGTGAAACCTTCCACGAAATCGCCCAGCGCATCGGCGACTGGTTTGTCGCCCCTTCGCTGAACACCAGTTGATCGCTCGTCTCGGCGGGTTGCGATGTTTCCTGCTGTCTTCCCAGGCGTACATTAGGTATGCCCTCGCTACCGTATTGCATCCGGCTCGAAAATCCGCATAACCGAGCCCTCCTGTTAATCCTTTCCAGCCTCCAAAACCTCTATACAACTACAGTTCGCTCCCCCAACGCACGAAACCTATTCCAAATCGGCGGACTGCCATCGGTCGAACCACACCTTAAGGAACCGTTGGCCGACCCGGCAGCGATTTCGTAACGCCACTTTTGTGATGGGTCCAAGGCGTTGAATCGAGAGAAGTAATGGGCCGCTGAGTTTTCCGGTCATTCTTGCAAATCGCAGAAGGTGCTTGCATTCACGTCTATCTGACACTATAAGGAGTGGTAGATGGCAAGCGACCCCGAACTCGACCTCCGCGGCAGGCTCATTCGCGGTTTGGGCTCTTTGCGAGAGATGCTTCCCGGCTCGTTCAACCCCAACACTAACCTTGCCAGCGCGACGTTCCAGGGCGCTAGCCTGGTTCCCAGCGCACAAGGCGCCTTTGCGACCAATACTGGAACCCGCACCAATATGCGGCAACTCCAGTTTGCGCTCAAATACAGCTTCTAACCGGAAGCCCAACCCAACTTACCGGAAAGGCCCGGCCCCGCGCCGGGCTTTTTCGTATCACCCCACCACCCCATCCATCGGGCTCGACGCCGTCGCATACAATTTCTTCCCCATCCGCCCCGCCTCAAACGCCAACCGTCCCGCCCGCACCGCCAGTTTCATCGCCTCCGCCATCTTCACCGCATCCCCCGCCGCCGCAATCGCCGTATTCATCAAGATCCCGTCATACCCCAACTCCATCGCCACCGCCGCGTCCGACGCCGTTCCCACCCCCGCATCCACAATCAACGGCACCGACGTTATCTTCTCCCGCAATATCCGCAAGTTTGTCAGATTCTGAATCCCCAGTCCGCTTCCGATCGGCGCCGCCAACGGCATCACCGCCGCCGCCCCGGCGTCAATCAGCTTCCGGGCGTTGATCAGGTCGTCCGTAGTATACGGCAACACCACGAATCCTTCCTTCGCCAACACTCGCGTCGCCTCAACCAGCCCCTCATTGTCCGGAAACAGCGTGTCCACATCCCCAATTACTTCCAGTTTCACCCAATGCGACAACCCCACTTCCCGCGCCAGCCTGGCTGTCCGGATCGCCTCATCCGCCGTATAACACGCCGCCGTGTTCGGCAAGAGGAAATACTTGTCCCGGGGGATATGGTCGAGCAGGGATTCCCCCGATGTATCGTTCAGATTCACCCTTCGCACCGCCACCGTCACCACTTCCGCCCCGGAAGCCGCATGGCACGCCGCCATCTCCGCATTGCTCCGGTACTTCCCCGTCCCCACAAATAGCCGGGAAGCAAAAAGCCGCCCTGCAATCTCGATTCCAGCTTCCATGCCTTAATTGTAACGATCCCCCGCAACCCCTCACAAAACAATCTGCGGGCCCATTGATGGGTTTTCGCTGGAATTCCCGCTTTCACTGACAGAGACGAGATGACGATAACGCAAAACGAAACGGCAAGATCGGGCGAAGTAGCAGCATATCTCTTGACTGCCCTTCGCCGCACAGATATACTCGCACAGGACTGCAACTGGGCTCACCGGCGAATCGTGTCTGCGTAGTGCATGGCCGGTCCTGCGGCACCTATTAGTAGCGTTCCGTTTCCTGATACAGAATTGAGGAGAGTATGGCAAGAGAAAGTACGCAACACAAACTGGACCGGGTTCGCGCACCGCGCGTCCAGATCACCTACGACGTTGAAACCGGCGGCGCGATTGAAATCAAGGAATTGCCCTTCGTAATGGGGGTCATGGGTGACTTTACAGGTCAACCTACTGAGCCGCTCGCCCGTCTGCGCGATCGCAAATTCGTTGAGGTTAACCCGGACAACTTTGATCAGGTTCTCGCCGGTATGAAGCCCCACCTGGCCTTCTCCGTCGAAAACAAATTGAGCGACGACGCCGATGCCGGTCAGCTCAAAGTCGACCTCCACTTCAAGAGTCTTGACGATTTTGACCCCGAAAACGTAGCTCGTCAAGTCAAACCCATTCGCGAACTGCTCGAACTGCGTACCCGGCTCTCCGACCTGCGCGGTTCCCTCCAGACCAACGACAAGCTGGAAGAACTTCTCATGAAGACGGCAAAAGATCCCGCCGCGATGGAAAAATTGAAGGGCGAAATCGGAGGAGAAGGCAATGAGTGATGCACAGAAAGCTTCGGCGCAAGCCCAGGAACAGGTTCTTGAGGGCGGCCTTCTAGACCAAATCGTCGAAGAAGGACGCGTCGGCAACGACGCCGCTTCCAAAGAACGCGGCAAATCCCAGATCAAGGAATTCGTTTCCCAGATCATTCAGGGCCACATGACTGTCTCCCGCGACGCGGAAGCCACCATCAACGCCCGCATCGCGCAGATCGATCACCTTATCTCCCTCCAGCTCAACGAAATTCTTCACAATGAGAATTTCCAGAAGCTCGAAGGTTCCTGGCGCGGCCTCAAGTACATGATGGACCAGTCGGAAACCTCCGTGATGCTTAAAATCAAGGTTCTCAATTGCTCCAAGAAAGAGTTGCTCCGCGACCTGCAGCGCGCACCCGAGTTCGATCAGAGTGCGATGTTTAAGAAAGTGTACGAAGAGGAATTCGGCGTCTTCGGCGGCGCTCCCTTCGCCGCGCTCATCGGCGATTACGCCTTTGGCAAGCACCCTGAGGACATCGAACTGCTCGAACGCGTCTCCAATGTCGCCGCGGCCGCCCACGCTCCCTTCATCTGCGGGGCCGATCCCAGCATGATGAACCTCGACGGGTTCAACGCGCTCGATCAGCCGCGCGATCTCGCTAAGATTTTCGACACCACCGAATTCGCCAAGTGGAAGTCCTTCCGCGCCACGGAAGATTCCCGCTATGTCGGCCTCGTCCTCCCCCGCGTCCTTGGCCGCCTGCCCTATGGCAAGGACACCAAACCGGTGGAAGCCTTCAGCTATGAGGAGCAGGTCGACGGCACCGATCACAGCAAGTATCTGTGGATGAACGCCTCCTGGGCGTTGGGCGCGAAGCTCACCCAGTCCTTCGCCAAGCACCGCTGGTGCGCCGCCATTCGCGGCGTCGAAGGCGGCGGCATGGTCGATGGCCTCCCGGTCCACAACTTCCAGACCGACGATGGCGACCTTGTCATGAAGTGCCCGACCGAAGTGCCGATCACCGACCGGCGCGAAAAGGAACTCGCCGATCTTGGATTCATCCCGTTGGTCCATTGCAAGAACACCGATTATGCGGCCTTCTTCAGTGTCCAATCCGGCCAGAAGCCCAAGCTCTACGATAAGGATGCCGCCAACGCCAACGCCCGCCTTTCGGCGCAGTTGCCGTACATCTTCGCCGTTAGCCGCTTCGCCCATTACCTCAAGGCGATGATGCGCGACAAGATCGGCAGCTTCATGTCCCGTTCCCAGTGTGAGACTTATCTCAACACCTGGATCGCGCAGTACGTCATTCTCGACGACGATGCTTCGGCCGACGCGAAGGCTTCTCATCCGCTCCGCGAAGCCCGTATCGATGTTGTCGATGTCCCCGGAAAGCCCGGCGCTTACCGTGCCGTCGCCTTCCTCAAGCCGCACTTCCAGCTCGACGAACTCAGCGTGTCGCTTCGCCTCGTCGCCGACCTTCCGCCGTCGGCCAAGGGCTAGGCGCCGCCCCGTCGGCCTCCAATTCTTGTCCTTTATTTGCGGGCGCCCCTCGCCAGACACACTAGGTATGGTGTGCCCGCTAACCTATAACCCCCTACACCCATCGAAATCTAAAGGAGATTTTCCCAATGGCACAGTTCGATTATTTCATTAAGATCGACCAGATCCCCGGCGAAAGCACCGACGAGAAGCACAAGGACGAAATCGAAGTTCTTACGTTTTCGTTCGGCATGGAACACGGCGATGCCGGCTCCAGTTCCACCGGCGGCGCACGCACGGCTGGCCGCATTCGCCACAAGCCCTTCAAGTTCACCAAGGTGTTTGATAAAGCCTCGGCCAAACTGATGGAAAAGTGCTGCGACGGCACCCACATCCCCAAAGCCGTCTTTCAGGCCCACCGTGCGCAAGGTGCCAAGCAAAAGTACCTGCAGATCGACTTTACCGACATCATTGTCTCCAACTGGGCTAGCGCTCCCCAGCCGGCGACCGAACGCCAAGCTGCCAACGATGGCGGCGGCGGCGTCATGCTCCAGGAAGAAAACGTTGAACTGAACTACGGTTCCATCAAGTTCATCTACACCGCGACCGATCACAAGACCGGGAAGCCATCGGGCGATGTCCAGGCCGGCTGGGATCTCATCGCGAACAAGAAGGTCTAGTCTCCAGGCCTCAAGTCTTTCCTCCGACCATGACTGCCAGGGAACTCTACAAATCGGGAAAGCTGAAGGAAGCCATCGCGGCGCTGAACGTCGAAGTCCGGGACAACCCGGCCGACGTTCAGCGTCGCACCTTCCTCTTCGAACTCCTCGCCTTCGCCGGTGAATATGACCGTGCGGAAAAACAGCTCGGTGTCCTCGCCGGTGGTTCCGGTGAGGCCCAACTCGGCACTGTCGTCTACCGTTCTTCGCTTCATGCGGAGAAAACGCGGCGGGATCTGTTTATCAAACATGAATACCCAGCCCACCCCGGAGACGCGGATGCCGAGAACTCCGGCACGTTCAACGGCCAGCCGTTTTCCGTGATTGTCGACGCCGATCCTACTATCGGTCCGCGGCTGGAAGCCTATGCCGCCGGCGCCTATATCTGGATCCCTTTCAAACACATCGAGTCCATCGAATGCGAGCCGCCAAAACGCGTCCGCGACCTCCTCTGGGTTCCGGCGCTTGTTAAAACCGGCCCCGCTTTCAAGATGATGGAACTCGGTGAAGTCCTGCTCCCCGCTTTGACCTGGGACGCCAGTTCCTCCGAGGACGATCTGGCTCGCCTGGGGCGCGTCACCAACTGGGTGGAAGATGAGAATGGGGACGTCAAGCCCGTTGGCCAAAAGATGTTCCTGGTCGACGGCGAAGATATGCCTATACTCGAACTTCGCAAGCTGGAGTTCTCGCGTCCGCAAGCGGAGGAACCGGCCGAAGAATAAGCCCTCATGCCCCTCCGCGAAGACCTCCTTACCCCGATCCCCGGAGATAATCCGAGCGGAGCGTACCTGTATTACGCCCCGATTTACGACAAAATAAAAGAGGCCCGGCGCCAGGATGAGGACACCGGGCCCGCTGGCGTTTGGGCGCGTGAACGCAAAGTCGCCGACTGGAATGTTGTCATCAAACTGGGCGGCGAAGCCCTCGCCACTCAATCAAAGGATCTCCAGCTTGCCGTCTGGCTCGCTGAAGCTTACTTTAAAAAAGAGGGCTTCACCCTTCTCCGCGATTCTCTCGTCCTGCTGCGCCAGCTTATCGAAAATTTCTGGGACACCGTTTATCCGGAACTTGAAGACGGTGACGCCGAATTCCGCGCCACCCCGCTCAGTTGGCTCGGCAATTTCGACCTCCAAATCCGCATGGCCCCCATCACCCGCGGCGGCCTCAGCGCGGTCGATCTCAAAGTATCCGCCAGCGTGGGCTACAAAGCCGATGCCGAGCAAATAGGCTCCGAAAAACTCGCCGACTACACCGCCGCCGTCGCCGAAGGCAAAGTCAGCGCCGACGCCTTCGATGCCGACTTCGACAAAACTCCCAAGAAATACTACATCGATCTCGCCGACACCTTCGCCTCCTGCCTCGAAAGCCTCGAAGAACTCCAAGTCGTCTGCGAAGGGAAATTCGGCGACGACGCCCCCGGCTTCTCCAAACTCCGCAAAGCCCTTGAAGAAACCGGCACCACCGTTCGCGGCCTCCTCAATCGCAAGCGCGAAAAGGAACCCGATGAACCCGTTGACGGCGCCGAAGTCGAGGAAGCAGCCCCTGCCGAAGAGGCCTCCTCCCAGGACGATTCCAGTTCCGCCGCCGCCGCCCCGCTCAAAAAGAAATCCGGATCGCTCGCCGCGGAGCCCCAGGATGCCGGCGACGCCATCAATCGCCTCGCCGTAGCCGCCCGTTACCTCCGCGCGCAGGATCCCTATTCGCCCGCCCCCTATCTTCTCCTTGCCGGGTTCCGCTTCGGCGAACTTCGCGCCGGCGGCGACGCCATCGACGCCTCCCGCCTGGAAGCCCCACCCACCGCTCTCCGCCAACAAATCAAAAAAGCGTCCCTGGAGCCCGATTGGGCCGCCGTTCTCGCCACCGCCGAAACCGCCCTTACTCTCCCCTGCGGCCGCGGTTGGCTCGACGTCCATCGTTACGCCGCCCGCGCTTGCTCGGAACTCGGCTGGTACTATGAAGGCCTTCGAAAAGGCATCCTTTCCGGTGTCCGTGGCGTCCTCCAGGACTATCCCGATCTCACGAAACTAACCCTCCTCGACGACACCCCCACTGCCAACGCCGAGACCATCCAATGGATCGAATCCGACGTCCTTACGGGCGCGGCCCAGTCCAATAACGGCTACAATCCTCCGCCCGTTTCTTCCCAACCCGCCTCCGCTGAATCCGGCGCAACTCCCGACGCCTGGGAACTCGCCCAGCAGGCCCTTCGCGCCGGCCGCGTCCGCGACGCCGTCGAATTGATCGACCGCGAATGTAAAATGGAGCGCTCCGGCCGTGGCCGCTTTCTTCGCAAAACCCAGCTCGCCCGTATCTTCATCGATAGCGGCAATGAGCCTATGGCCCTTCCCCTCCTGGAACAACTCGGCACTGAAATCGAAACGCGCGGCCTTGAAGATTGGGAGCCGTCCGAAACCATCGCCCATCCCCTTACGCTCCTTTACCGCTGCCTCTCCCGCACCGATCGCGAATCGCCCGAAGTCAAAAAACTCTATGCGAAACTCTGCCGGCTTGACCCCGTCGCCGCCATGAGCATGTTGAGATAGAGGAACCATGGCGCGCTCCGACCTCGATCATCTCGTTACCATCCCGCTCCTCGATCGCCTCATCGATCGCGATCCGAAAAACACGCAGGAGCCGCTCATGTCCCGCGCCCAGTCCGTCCGGCTCCTCAAGGAGTCCCTCCGCCGCGACATCGAATGGCTCCTCAACACCCGCCGCATCCGCGATGAGTCCACCGACCCTAAGGCCGAACTCACCCATTCCCTCTACAACTACGGCCTCCCCGACATCACCCATTTCTCATTCTCCTCCCAGCGCGATATGACCCGCGTTGTCTGGCTTCTCGAAAACACCGTCGCCACCTTTGAACCTCGCCTCCGTAACGCCAAAGTCCACATCGAGCCTTCCGAAAAAGGCACCCTCCAAATCAAGTTCCGGGTCGATGGCATGCTCATCATGGACCCCGCGCCGGAACGCGTTTCCTTCGACACCACGCTCGACGTCACCAGCCAAAGCTATTCCGTGGAGGGTGGCTGATCGTGCGCGACGACCTGCTTTTTTACTACGAACGCGAGCTCAGCTTCATCCGCCAGATGGGCGCCGATTTCGCCGAAAAGTATCCCAAAATCGCCAGCCGCCTCATGCTCGAGGATGCCCAATGCGAAGACCCCCACGTCGAACGTCTGCTCGAAGGCTTCGCTTTCCTCGCCGGTCGCGTTCATCTCAAAATCGACGACCAGTTCCCGGAAATCACCGAAGCGCTACTCAGCATCATCTATCCCCACTTCATCCGGCCCATTCCGTCGATGACCATCGTCGAACTCTTTACCGATCTGGAAAATGCCGGCCTCGCCGCCGGTACCCGCATTGCCCGCGGCACCAGTCTCCAGTCCCGCCCCGTCGACGGTCTGCCCATGCGCTTCCAAACCTGCCAGGAAGTCACGTTCTGGCCGTTCCAGATCGGCGCCACCCAATGGAAATCGCCGGATCGCCTTAAGCCCGCTCCCAAAGTCAGTTCCGCCGTCGCCGCCCTCCGCACTGAACTCCGCCTCACCGGCCAGGCCCAGTTCGAAAAAATGCCGCTCACCGAGTTGAAGTTCTACGTCAACGGCGAATCCTCCATGGCCAACGCGCTATATGAACTTCTAAGCCATAGCTGCTCCCAAATCCTCCTCCGCGACCTCGCCCCCAACTCCCGTAAACCCGCCATCTCCCTCCCCGGTTCCGCCCTGGAACCCTGCGGCTTCGATGACAACGAAGCCATGCTCCCCTACCCCAAACGTTCCTTTGAAGGCTACCGCCTCATTCAGGAATACTTCCATTGCCCTGAAAAATTCTTCTTCTTCCGCCTCAAAGGTCTCGAAGCCCTGGCCGCTTCCGGCTTCAAAAACGGCATCGAAGTCGTCTTCCTTATTGATCGCTTTGAACGCTTCGAACGCATGCAGCAACTCGAAGTCGGCGTCGATGAAAAGACCCTCCGCATCAATTGCACCCCCATCATTAATCTGTTCAACCAAACCGCCGAGCCTATTCTTCTCACTCAAAACAAAACCGAATACACCATCACCCCCGATGTTCGCCGCCAGGGCGCAATGGAAATCTTTTCCATTGAAGACGTCGTCAGCGCCAACCCCACCACCGGCGAAATCACCAACTTCGAGCCCTTTTATTCTTACCGCCATGGCACCGTCCGGGAACGCCGCCAGACGTTCTGGCACGCCGTCCGCCGCGCATCCCAGCGCCGTAACGATGAAGGAACCGACGTCTCCATCTGCCTCGTCGATGTCGCCGGCCGCCCCATGCGCCCCGATTTCGACGCGCTCACCGTTCGCTGCGTCTGCACCAACCGCGACATCCCCGCCCGCATGCCCTTCGGCAATGAACAGGGCGACCTGGAATCCCAGGGCATGGCCTCCATTCGCAAAGGCATCATTCTCCGGAAGCTAACTCCCACAGTGCGCCCTCCCACCGGTAAGGGCGCGCTCTGGCGTCTCATCTCCCATCTCTCCCTCAACCATCTTTCGCTCGTCGAGGACGGCCGCGAAGCCCTCCAGGAAATTCTCCGTCTCTACGAATACGCCAGCTTCTCGCACCTGCAAAAACAGATCGCCGGCATCTCCGGCCTCACCCATAAACGCGAATTCGCCCGCCTTATCTCCGAAAACGGCATCACCTTCGCCCGCGGTGTCGCCATCGATATCGAACTCGATGAGGAACAGTTCGTCGGCGCCGGCGCCTATCTCTTCGCCGCCGTCATTGAACGTTTCCTCGCCCTGTACACTACGATGAATAGCTTCAGCCGGCTTACCGCGCGTACCCGGCAGAGAAAGGAGGTACTCGGCAAATGGTCACCGCGAGCGGGTCGCCAGATCCTGATCTAAACGAAATCGCCGGCCCCGCGTTGAAAACGCCCATGCCTCCGCCCGGCCACGCCTACATGCGCGATCGCATGGAGGCCGAAGGCTACGCGTTCGAATTCTTCCAGGCCGTGCGGCTTCTCGAACGTCTCGCCCCTCACCGCGCCCCCATCGGCCAGTACGCTCCGCCCAACTCTGAAGTCGCCCGCTTCAAAGTCAATCAGCAACTCGGCTTCCCCGCCAGCGAAATCCAGCGCATCGAGTTCAAGGAAAACGGCCAAGCCGAAGTCACCGTTAACTTCATGGGCCTCACCGGGCCTCAAGGCGTCCTCCCCCTTTACTACACCGAATTTATTCGCGAACGCTTTCGCCAGCGCGATTCCACCACCGCCGGTTTCTTTGACATCTTCAATCACCGGATGATCTCGCTCTTCTTCCAGGCCTGGGAGAAGTATCGATTTCCCATCGCCTACGAACGCGGCGACCGCGACCGCTTCTCCCACATCCTCCTCGATCTCGTCGGCATCGGCACCCCCGGCATGCAGCGCCGCATGCCCATCCCCGATGACTCGCTCATTTTCTACTCCGGCCTCCTCAGTTCCCGCCACCGCCCCGCCTCCGGCCTCGCCAATCTCATCGCCGATTATTTTGCCGTCCCCTGCGATGTCCAACAGTTCATCGGCGCCTGGTACCCCCTCAACGACGATTCCCTCTGTATCTTCAATACCGCCGACAGCTTCTCCGAACAACTTGGCGTCGGCGCCATCGTCGGCGACGAAGTCTACGACCAGCAGTCCGCCGTCCGCCTCGTCATCGGCCCCCTTAATCTCAAACAGTATCGCGACTTCCTCCCCGATGGCTCCGCCCATATCCCATTGCGGGAAATGGCCCGCTTCTACGCCGGTCCGTCCATGGACTTTGAGGTGCAGCTTATCCTCGCCAAGGAAGAAGTCCCCGCCGCCCATGCCGGACTCACCGCGGAAACTCCGCCCGTTCCCGGACCCTATCTCGATGAGGTCCAGCTCGGCTGGACCACCTGGGTCAAAACAAAATCTCGTACGGCTGACGCGTACGAAGCTGTACTGCGTTTCTAAACTTGAAAGGACCAATCTATGAGCGTGAATCTTAAATCGCTAATCGGCAAGCTGAACTCCACCACCAAAAGCGCCGTCGAAGGCGCCGCCAAGCTCGCCATGTCGCGGACCAACCATTACATTGAGGTTGAGCATTTCCTCCGCCTCCTATTGGACTCCACCGACAATGACTTCTTCTCCATCGCCAATCATTACGGCGTCAACGCCGACCGCTTGACGCAGGAAGTCGATGTCAGTATCGACAAGCTCAAGCGCGGTAACGCCCGCACCCCCGGCATCGGCGACTCCGTCCTCAAGATGATGACCGAAGCCTGGACCATCGGCTCCATCGAGTTCAATTCCGGCCAGATCCGCACCGGATTCGCCGTCATGGCCCTCCTCTCCAATGAAGACCTCAGCCGCCAGGTCAAGGAGTTCTCCAAAGAACTGGCGAAGATCAACGTCGAAGGTCTCAAAAAAGAGTTCATGCTCATCACGCAGAACTCCTCCGAAGAGACCGCCGCGCTAAGCGGTGGCGCCGCCGGCCCCGGCCCCTCCGCCGTCATGGGCAAGGCCGGTTCCGGCAAAACTCCCAACCTCGACGCCTACACCGAAAACCTCACCGAAAAGGCCCGCAAAGGCAAGATGGACCCCGTTCTCGGCCGCGACACCGAGATCCGGCAGATGATCGACATCCTCCTGCGCCGCCGCCAGAATAACCCCATCCTCACCGGCGAACCCGGCGTCGGCAAGACCGCCGTCGTCGAAGGACTCGCCGCCCGTATCGCCACCGGGGACGTCCCCCCGCCGCTCAAGAATGTCGAGATGCACTCGCTCGATCTCGCCCTTCTCCAAGCTGGCGCTGGCATTAAAGGCGAATTCGAAAACCGCCTCAAAGGCCTCATCGAAGAGGTCAAGTCCAGCCCCAAACCCATCATCCTGTTCATCGATGAAGCCCACACCATGATCGGCGCCGGTGGCGCGGCCGGCGGCAGCGATGCCGCCAATCTCCTCAAACCCGCCCTCGCCCGCGGCGAACTTCGCACCGTCGCCGCCACCACCTGGAGCGAGTATAAGAAGTACTTCGAAAAGGACCCCGCCCTCACCCGCCGTTTCCAGGTCGTGAAAATCGAAGAGCCCTCCGAAGACGTTTGCCTCGTCATGATGCGCGGCGTCGTCACTTTCCTTGAAAAC
>Ga0163151_10007811_pt1 | contig 12338 bp, 12 predicted proteins | sample OliLakLV19MP5IB2_FD_145596 | JGI IMG/M metagenome (GOLD analysis project Ga0163151, IMG submission 145596) | Freshwater microbial mat bacterial communities from Lake Vanda, McMurdo Dry Valleys, Antarctica - Oligotrophic Lake LV.19.MP5.IB-2 | ecosystem: Environmental > Aquatic > Freshwater >...
GGAAGGAAGTATTGTGCGGGGGCCATTTGTATTAGGAGAACATTCCACCTTAAAAATGGGAGCCAAAATATACGGACCAACAACCGTGGGCCCTCATTGTAAAGTAGGCGGCGAAGTAAACAATTCCGTTTTTTTTGCATACTCTAATAAAGGCCACGATGGATTTTTAGGAAATTCTGTGATCGGTGAATGGTGTAATCTTGGCGCCGATACTAATAACAGCAACCTTAAAAACAATTATGCCAGTGTAAAGCTTTGGAATTATGGTAAAGAAAAATTTATTGATACCGGACTTCAATTCTGCGGACTCATCATGGGTGATCACTCCAAATGCGGTATCAATACTATGTTTAATACGGGAACAGTAGTTGGTGTAAATGCAAACATTTTTGGCGATGGCTTTCCCAGGAATTTTATTCCATCCTTTTCATGGGGTGGTGCAGCAGGTTTTACCACCTATAAATTAAAAGACGCTTTTGAAGTTGCTGAAAAAGTAATGGAACGGCGCGGCATTACATTGGAAGAAACGGATAAAGAAATTCTTGCCGCAATATTCGAGATAACAGAAAAGAACAGAAGATAAATTATTAAACCGCTCCAATAGTACCGCGTTTTCCGGCGCCACATTCCATATTCATTTGTTTTTGGTTATAATTCAAAGGAAGCTTCAAAAATTGGCTGTTCGTCGAATAATTTAAGGAAGATCTCTTTCGTTATAGTAAATTAGTATAGGAAAAATTGCCAATTTGGCCTCTTTTCCTTTTGGCATACATATTGACTTTATTTGTTGTACTGCCCCAATAAATGCTTAATAATAGATATTCTGAGGTATTTTTATCTTCGAAATCGGGTACTAAAAACATTAATGACAATTTGACTTATGGACGATAGAGAAGGCTTCGGAATGGATATTTTATCCAATATAATTGATGATGATGCTGAGTTTATACCCCTGTTAACATCTGAGGATGAGGACCAAATGAATGCTGAGAAAATACCCGGCACATTGTCCATACTGCCTTTACGAAATACGGTATTATTTCCCGGAGTTGTAATTCCGATAACAGTTGGCAGGGATAAATCCATAAAGCTTATAAAAGACGCTTATAAGGGAGATAAAACTATAGGTGTTGTTTCACAAAAAAATGACCTGGTAGAAGATCCGTCAGTAGACGATTTAAACAGTGTTGGTACAGTAGCGCACATTATCAAAATGCTAAGGATGCCCGATGGAAATACAACAGCGATCATTCAAGGCAAAAAAAGATTCCGTATAACCAAGGTGGTCGAAACAGAACCCTATGTTAAGGCTGCGGTTCAAACATTTTCTGAAACTATTCCTTCAAAAGATAATAAACAATTCCAGGCACTTGTTTCTTCATTAAAAGACACTGCACTACAGATCATAAAACAATCGCCACATATGCCTTCGGAGGCTGGCTTTGCATTAAGGAATATAGAAAGCCCATCTTTCCTTATCAATTTTATTTCATCCAATATCAATGCTCCTGTTGCCGATAAACAAAAAATGCTGGAAGTAGCAGATCTTTCTGAGCGCGCTACATTGGTATTGGAATATGTTACTAAAGAATTACAGATGCTGGAGTTAAAAAACCAGATACAAACCAAGGTTAAAGTTGATCTTGACCGTCAGCAAAAGGAATATTTTTTGCACCAGCAATTAAAAACCATACAGGAAGAATTGGGTGGCAACAGCTACGAAGAAGATATTGAGGAGCTGAGAGAAAAAGCGAAAAATAAAAAATGGAACAAGGATGTAAAGGAAACATTTGAAAAGGAGTTGAATAAACTTTCAAGAATGAATCCGAATGCCGCTGAGTATTCTGTACAGACAAATTACCTGGAAGTATTGTTGGATCTTCCCTGGAACGAATACACAGAAGACATTCATGATTTAAAGCGTGCAGAAAAAATTCTTGACAATGACCATTTTGGTTTAGAGAAAGTAAAGGAACGCATACTCGAACATCTTGCCGTTCTTAAACTCAAAAAAAACATGAAGGTTCCGATACTTTGCCTTTATGGTCCTCCGGGTGTTGGAAAAACCTCATTGGGAAAATCCATTGCCGAATCATTAGGCAGAAAATACATTCGTATGTCTTTAGGCGGACTTAAAGATGAGTCGGAGATAAGAGGGCACAGAAAAACTTATATCGGTGCGATGCCGGGAAGGATAATTCAGAATTTAAAAAAGGCAAAAGCTGCAAACCCTGTTTTTATTTTAGATGAGATAGATAAAGTGGGAAATGATTTTCACGGCGACCCTTCCTCTGCCCTATTAGAAGCATTGGATCCGGAGCAAAACTCCACCTTCCATGATAATTATCTTGAACTGGATTTTGATCTTTCAAAAGTCATGTTCATTGCTACCTGTAACTCTTTAACGTCTATTCAGCCTGCATTACGCGATAGGATGGAGATCATAGAAGTATCGGGATATACTGTAGAAGAAAAAATTGAGATAGCAAAGAACCACCTTATACCTAAACAAATTGAAGAGCACGGATTAAAGACCAATCAATTCAGTCTTTCTAAAAAACACATTGAAATGATCATTGAAAATTACACCCGTGAGTCAGGTGTAAGAACTTTAGATAAAAGAGTTGCCAAAGTAGTTCGTAACAGGGCAAAAGTGATTGCAATGAAAGAGAAATATGAAAAAACTTTAACCGATGAGGCCTTATTTAAAATACTTGGACCATCGCACCAGAAAGATCGCTACCAGGGTAACGATGTTGCAGGTGTAGTTACCGGTTTAGCCTGGACCCCTGTTGGAGGAGATATCTTATTCATTGAGGTGAGTTTAAGTCGTGGTAAAACAGGCAAACTAACCTTAACAGGTAATCTTGGAGATGTTATGAAAGAATCGGCAACGATTGCTTTCGAATACCTTAAATCACATTCTGATTACATTGGAGTAAAATCCGATATTTTTGACAACTGGAATGTACACATACACGTTCCGGAAGGTTCAACACCTAAAGATGGCCCATCTGCAGGCATTGCGATACTTACTGCACTTGCATCAGCATTTACACAACGTAAAGTAAAAAAACACCTGGCCATGACCGGTGAAATTACCCTTAGGGGCCGTGTACTGGCTGTTGGCGGAATAAAAGAAAAAATACTTGCAGCAAAAAGAGCAGGCATAAAAGAGATCGTATTGTGTGAAGAGAACAAGAAGGATGTTGAAGAGATCAATAAGGATTATATCAAGGACCTGAACTTTGTTTACGTAGAAAAAATGATAGAAGTAGTGCAGCATTCTTTATTGGAAGAGAAAGTAAAAAAACCACTGAATCTTATTATTGATGACACTAAGAAAAAGGGGGAATTAGTTGCAAATTAGCGAGGAAAATGAAAGATTGTTTTTTCTATTGCTTTTTTTAAATTAAATTTGTTTTTAACAACACGTATTTCTTATGGGATATAAAGTTTTACAGATCGTTACTTGCGACACAATTCAGGTATCACCTGAGTGGAGAGTTTGGAAATTAGGTAAAGGCGGTGACCAGGTAAGAGTAAATGGCTGTCAATTACCAAAAGAAGCTAGTAGTAAACAACGTTCGAGTGCAAAAGTAAAACTGTTCAACTTACTTTCCGGTAACAAGGTTGAAATAAAAAACGTTTACAAAGTAGAAGGCAAAGCGGTAACCGCTGATGTTTTTATAAATGGTAAAAATGTTAGCGAGTATTTTCAGAAACAACAAGAAGCTTTAGAAGCTTAACATACTTATTTTATCTCCTTCTCAATAAGATAATTATTTCTGTCAGTTGAACTTCTTGAGATCATCTCTGCAATAAAACCCGCTAAAAATAATTGTGTTCCAATAATCATCGCCACTAAGGCCATGTAAAAAAGCGGTTGATCCGTAACATTCCTCACAGGTAAATGGTTCGCGATGTTGTATAGTTTATCTGCAATGAGCCAAATAGATACAATTCCACCAATAATAAAAGACAACAAACCAATTGTACCAAAAAGATGCATTGGTCTTTTCCCAAACTTAGATACAAATGTTATTGAAAGAAGATCAAGAAAACCGTTCACAAACCTATTCAATCCAAATTTAGATACACCGTATTTCCGTTCCTGGTGCTGTACTTCCTGCTCCCCTATTTTTTTAAATCCTGCCCACTTGGCAATTACCGGAATATAGCGGTGCATCTCACCATAAACTTCTATGCTCTTTACTACTTCGCTTCTATACGACTTTAAGCCGCAATTAAAATCGTGCAGGTATATGCCCGACATTTTGCGTGTTGCCCAATTAAAAAGTTTAGTAGGTATCGTTTTAGTTATTGGATCATGGCGTTTCTTTTTCCAACCAGAAATAAGATCATATCCATCTCTCACAATTTTATTATACAGTTCAGGTATCTCATCCGGGCTATCCTGCAAATCAGCATCCATAGTAATTACGACATTTCCTTGTGTAATATTAAATGCTGTATTTAGTGCGGCGGATTTACCATAGTTACGTCTGAACTTTATTCCTTTAACATTTGAATTTGATGCCGCGAGACTTTCTATTTTCTTCCATGAGCCATCGGTACTGCCATCGTCTACAAAGATCACTTCATAGGAATAGTTATTCGCTATCATCACCTTTGCGATCCAATCACAAAGCTCACCAATTGACTCATCTTCGTTATAAAGTGGTATGACTACCGAAATATCCATTCTGTAAAAGTAAAAAAATAAACCGTGTACTGAAAACAGGCTTAAAACGCCCCCTGCAAGATATTATTTTAATACTTATCCATATTTAACGAAATTTCTTACTTTTGCACGGGGTAAGTCTTATACGACCAGCTCCTGTTGAACTTCCCCAGGTCCGGAAGGAAGCAAGGATAAAATGGTTGAGCGGTGCGATATGAGGTGCTTACCCCTTCTTTTTGATACGATATTATTAGAAGATACACACCAACAACAAAAAGAGGCTCGAAAACGAACCTCTTTTTTTTATGAGAAAATTTTATTTACGGTAATATCAGCTCGGTATGCGCCACGAATGGTAATCCGCCGGTATTGGTATAAGAAAACACCTCCGGATGATCGTTCAACAAAATACGCGCATAAGACGATGTACCATCAAATGAAGTAGCTGTAAGACCCACAGTATCGCCCGTTTGTCTTGCTAACGTATATGACCATGTATTGGGTTGATTAAACTCCGTCATCCAATAACCATCATTGTGGTCATATTCTATTTTGTTTTGACCTGAGCCACCTGTAAAGACTACCTCAAACTTTACGAGGTAAATAGTTTTTTCGGTTGTACCAGGAGTTGTTGGTTCCGGACATTTCTTCTTGCAGCCTGTTGCAACAAACACTAACATAATTGAAGCAATAAATACAAATGGTATCGATTTTTGCATAGTATATCTTATTAATCTGTTGAAATTAACTCTTTTGACGGAGATTTACAATTACTATACCAAAATGAAAATTACTTCCCCTTTTTATGGAAAACTTGTTAATTAAAATATTCGATGAGTTAACTTTGACCGTATACCTTTACAAAAAATACAACTTATATGAAGTTTTTCATTGATACTGCAAACCTCGCACAAATTAAAGAAGCACAGGATCTTGGTGTTTTAGATGGTGTAACAACCAATCCATCCCTAATGGCTAAAGAAGGAATAACCGGTGCAGCTAACATAACAAAACATTATGTGGATATCTGCAATATTGTTACCGGAGATGTAAGTGCGGAAGTAATAGCCACCGATTATGAAAACATGGTAAAAGAAGGCGAAGCCCTTGCTAAACTACATAAGCAAATTGTAGTAAAAGTACCGATGATAAAAGATGGAATAAAAGCAATAAAATATTTTTCATCAAAAGGAATAAAAACAAATTGCACATTGGTATTTTCCGCAGGGCAGGCATTACTTGCTGCTAAAGCAGGTGCTACCTATGTTTCACCATTCATTGGAAGACTTGATGATGTTTCAACAGATGGCCTCCAGCTTATTTCAGAAATAAGATTGATCTATGATAATTACGGCTACCAGACCCAGATATTAGCTGCCTCCGTACGCCATGCGATGCACATTATCAATTGCGCCAAACTAGGAGCAGATGTTGCAACATGTCCACTAAGTGCCATTACAGGATTATTAAAACATCCGCTTACCGATAACGGACTGGCGCAGTTTTTAGCCGATTACGCAAAGGGAAATAAATGAGAATAGTTGTTGGCTGATTGTTATTGGTTAAAGTTCATCGTTATTGATTTGAATATTTTAATATGCTGTTACAAATACACCCCGATAACCCTAATCCACGGGAAATGAAAATGGTCCTGGAATGCCTTAGGGACGGTGGTATTATTATTTATCCTACTGATACTGTGTATGCACTTGGCTGTGACATTTACGAATCAAAAGCAATAGAACGGGTTTGTAAAATAAAAGGAATAAAGCCAGAGAAAGCGAATTTCTCGTTTGTGTTTTATGATCTTAGTCATTTAGCAGATTTTACAAGAGTAGTTGACACCTCTACTTATAAACTCATGAAGAAAGCTCTTCCCGGTCCATTTACTTTTATCCTGGAAGCCAACAGTATGATTCCAAAAATATTTAAGAGCAATAAAAAAACCATTGGTATTAGAATTCCTAACAATAATATTTGCAGATCCCTGGTGAATCAATTGGATCATCCAATCATAAGCACATCTGTGCATGATGAAGATGAAATCACGGAATACCCCACCGACGCTGAAGTGATCCACGATAAATATGAAAACCTGGTTGACATTGTTATTGATGGTGGTTTCGGAAATAATATTGCTTCAACAGTTGTGGATTGTACACAAGGTGCTCCAATAATACTTAGGCAGGGAATGGGAAATTTAGAAGAATTTCTTTAAATTGTCTCTTAGTAAAATAAAAATATCAGCTTTACTAGTGTTCATAATGTTGTGTGGACATTTTGCCTGGTCACAAAACAAGCGCAATTATACATCCAACACTAATAGTTGGATCGCTTATACATGTAGTTATAAATTTTCCAACAAGTTGAGTTTTCATTTAGAAGCTCAGGCAAGAAGACATGAATTCGTCCAAAACAACCTGCAATATTTATTTCGTACGGGAATTAATTACCACGCAAACCCGCAATTTCTTTTAACAGCTGGATATTGTTTTGTGGAAACTTACCCTTATGGAGAATTTGCCGCTAAATCAAGTTTCCCTGAGAATAGAATATGGGAACAAATACAAATAAAAAATCAGCTTGGTATTATAGAAGCCATAAACAGGATGAGGATCGAACAACGCTTTGTTAACGCACCTGTATTAAGCAATGGAACTTACGCACCCGGAGATCCGGTGTATTCGAATAGGACACGAATATTAAACAGATTTTCAATACCACTAAAAGGTAAAACAATTGAAGATAAAACCTTTTACATTTCTGCTTTCGATGAGGTATATATAAATTTTGGAAAAAATATTGCGAATAACATTTTTGATCAAAATCGGGCTTACTTTGGATTCGGGTATAAAATCCCTAAAGCGGGACGATTGGAGATCGGGTACTTAAACCAATTGCTTTTTAAGGCCGATGGTATTAAGGTTGAAAACAATCATACCATCCAGATAGGATTAACTTCTTCTTTTGATTTTAAAAAGCCTAAAGAACAAGCGAAATAAAATTCAAGAATTCAATTTAAGAAACAACTGGCCAATATTTTCAATTATATCCGAAGCTATCATTCCTTCCTGCGATTTCTTTTGGGCTGCAGCATCTCCAGCAAAACCATGCAGGTAAACTCCCATTATAGAAGCTTGTTTAGGATCATATCCCTGTGCAAGTAAAGAGGTAATAATTCCTGTTAACACATCGCCGCTTCCGGCGGTTGCCATACCCGGATTACCTGTTGAATTAAAATAGACTTCACCATCAGGACAAGTAATAGAAGTGTGTGCGCCTTTTAACACCACATACACATTGTATCTCCTTGAAAAAGATAATTGTTCCTTAAATCTGTCCTCTGGGGTTAAAGTCAATCCCGTTAAACGATCAAACTCCTTTGGATGCGGAGTGAGAATTGTACCCTTGCGTAAAAATGAGAGCCATGTTTTATTTTCAGATAAAATATTTAAGGCGTCCGCATCCAATACCATTGGCACAGCGGCGTTTTGTATTAATACCTTTAAAATATTCTGTGTTTGTTTTTCGGCAGCCAATCCAGGTCCAATGCCAATAGCATTGTATTTTTCCAAATGAATATTATCAGTAATAAATTTTTCATCCGAATCAATGCTAACCATTGCCTCCGGAACAGAAGTTTGAATTATTTCGTAACCGCATTTAGGAACATGAGCCGTTAACAAGCCAACACCCGAACGCAAACAAGCCGAAGCGCTCAACACTGCGGCGCCAATTTTACCATAACTCCCGGCTACCAATAGTGCGCGTCCGTATGTTCCTTTATGCGTAAACTTTTTTCGGGGATAATAAATTTGTTTTATATCGTCCGCAACAACATAATGATATGATGAAGGCAGACTTGCAATTATATCTTTATGCAGCCCAATATCCAGCACCACAAATTCGCCAACATAAACTGAATTAGAAGCAAACATAAAAGAAAGTTTGGGCGAATGAAATGTCAGCGTAATATCAGCTCTAATTATTTTTCGTTTTTCGGAAGAACTGTTTTCCTCGCTGAATAAACCCGAAGGGACATCAATTGCAACAACAGGACAGCCGCTTGCATTTATTTTATCAACCACCTCCCCAACCCAACCCTCAATAGCCTTATTCAAACCGATACCAAATATTGCATCAATGATAACTGTCTTGCGATCAGTTACAGTTTCAATATCATTCGATGAATTACATTCTTTAACAATAGCACTTTTGATCTTTTTTAATTCCTTTTCATTCGCAAGAAAATCATCGGAGCACTTTTCACTATAACGAAGTATATTAACACTCACCTTATAATTTTTATTCGCCAGCATGCGCGCAATAGCAAGACCATCTCCCCCATTATTACCCAAACCACAAATGATCATAAAATTTATTGATGTATCATACCTTCCTGTCAACCATTCTATACATTTGGAAGTCGCACGTTCCATCAGATCAATAGAACTAACAGGCTCGTGCTTGATAGTATAAGTATCTGCATCTTTTTGTTGTTGAGCCGTTAATATTTTCATGCGAACAATCTGATAATATAGTTAACAAAAATTATACCCGCATTTATTATGAATATCATTTTCAGGTATTTGGCTCCATTTTTAAAACCAAAAGCGAGGTGCAAGGCAAGAAAAACAAACATAAACAGCATTGGAATAAGCGGAGGATACATTTTTATACTTTCAAAAAAATCACCCTTGAGTAATTCCACGAATGCCCTTTGCAAGCCGCAGCCGGGGCATTCTATACCCAGGTATTTTTTATATGCACATGATAACATGTGTTCTTCCAGCCATTCAATAAATTTTCCCATTGTAAAAAAAAGCCCCTCCAAAATGTTGGAAGGGCTCAACTTCTTTTATATTTTTTATTGATTCATCATCCAAGGCAATGTCGTAAGGGCAGCACCAATAATGAAAAAATAAATTATCCAATAAATAATAGATAGTCCTGATAAACACAAGCCTATGATCGAACATATTCTACCTGCATTCATATTCTTAAAAGATCCTTCAGTATAAACTCCCGGATTTTCTAAATAAAGAGTTTTTGCTTTTGAAGACATCGACAGAGCAATAATCCCCATAATAATAGAAGGCAATCCAACACAGCCACAAACGGCAATGGACAATATTCCCAATACTAAAACTGTTGTTGAATTAGGGAGTGGCTGTGGTGTATTAAAACTCTGAACTGGTTGATTTGTATCCTGATTTTCCATGTTTATTATTTTGTTGAACTAAATTACAAATTTATTTGACCCCTCGAAATTTTTCGTGCAATTCGAGTGCCTGGGGCAACAAAGCCTGTTTATCATCATTTATTATTACATGGTCAGCTAAAGCTCCTCTTTCTTCATCCGAAAACTGGTTCTTCATTCTGTCTAGCACCTTTTCTCTCGCCACATTATCCCTTCGCATTACTCTTGAAATCCTTAATTCAAGAGGTGCGCTTACACTTATATTTTTGTCTAATGCTTTGCTCGCCCCGCTCTCAAAAAGTATAGCAGCTTCCTTAACGATGTATTGCTGGCCTTTATTTTTCTGCAACCAATTTTCAAAAATTTTTGCCACCTCCGGATGAATAATAGCATTCAATTTTTTCAATTGGACTTCATCATTAAATACAAGGGTCGCCAATTTTGTTCTATCTATATTTCCATTGCTGTCTATAATTGCATTTCCAAAAGCAGGTTCCAGCAGATGAATAATCTCTTTCTTTTGCAGCAACTTTTTGGCTTCATCATCGGCATAAAATACAGGCACGCCAAATTGTTCGAATATTTTACAAACAGTTGTTTTGCCACTTCCAATACCGCCTGTAATGCCAATTTTGATCATACTATTTTTTAATGATGTACTCAACTTTCAGTGGAAGAACAGATACATTCTCCACCCATGCAGGTTTGTTCGTGAGATCAATCTTTAGTTTCGATTGTTTATTTTTTAATACATCCGATGCATCTACCTCTACGATAAACATTTCTTCATTTGTTTTTTCATAACTCTCCAATGGAAGTAAAAATTTTATTGTCGCCTTATCCGGGAACAACCGCAAGGAAACACCTTTGGGTGCATTACGAATGATGATCGGCACGTCAAGGCTCCTCTCCGTGAATTTCGCCACATTGAATTCTACTTTTACTTTTTTATTGGACAAACTGATCTTTTTCCCGCCTTTTAATTTCACCTCAGTGGAAACACTTTTATCCAAACCATTAAATGCAAGCTCTTCTGTTTCTATATATTTTATTTTATTTATGCTTTTTACATCTCCACTCACTGTTACACTATCGGGCGAAACAACTATTTTGTCAACAAGGCGATACTGTTCAGCAAACTCCAATGACACATTGAGCTTAACCGGAACACGTTTCCAGATACTTTTAGAGAAATTGAAGAACAATGTATCGGGTTGTATTTGGAGCAGTTTAACATCGCCCCTGATCTGTTTGGATAATAACTCAACCACCTTTGATGTGACAATTATTCCAATGCTATCACTATTGTTTAACATAAATGATGACACATCGAACTCCAGTGTATCATTGAATGGCTGCAAATTATACCTTAACAATTTATGCCCTTTGGCCCTAATCACTCCTTCAATGCTGGCAGGTAAATAATTGGATACCACTTTAGCCACAGGCATATTAACATACCTTACCTGAATTGTCATTGTTGTTGAATAGTACTTTGACATGGCAGATAATAACCAGAACATAGTTGCTATTAATAAGCACAACAGGAAGGTAATTACCTTCCTGTTAATTCTAAAGCCTTTTGACGCAGGCTCGCTATTTGTCAAAATATCCTTCAAGTTCTATTGTTTATCACTTCCCAATAACTGGGTAGACTCCATAGATACTGCACTGCGCTCTATTTTAAGACGATTCCCGCCTTCAACTTCAATAACGAAAGTAGTATCATTCACTTCGGCAATTTTACCGTGAATACCTCCTATTGTAATTATCTTATCGCCTTTCTTCAATGCTTCACGATATTTTTTTTGATCCTTCGTTTTTTTCATCTGCGGACGGATCATAAAAAAATAGAACACAACAAAGATCAATACGAGTGGTAAAAAACTCATTAAAGAACTTCCTCCTTGCGCTCCTCCTGAAGGAGGCGCCATCAATAATACATGTAACATAGTTTTTATTTTTTTGTTTTAGTTTATTTTGATTCAGAATCTGGCACTATCACTTCCGTTGTTATAGTCAACATCTTAGTACTTGGTATAGCATTAGTAACTACGGTAACCGTTTTTTTTACTATTCCTTTTTTATCATCGCTGTCAAACACAACATCAATTGCACCTTCGCCTCCCGGAGCTAGGGGCTTATCGGAATAATGAGGGACAGTACAACCGCAACTGCCCTGGGCTGAAGTTATAAGCAGATCCCCTTCACCGGTATTTTTAAATTTAAATGAATAAGAAACTTTTTCTCCCTGTGTTATTTTGCCGAAATCATGCGACTCCACTTTAAATGTAATTATAGGATGCGGCTTATCCGATCCCACGTCGGAAGCAGAGCCCGGACTATTCACCAGATCGGTAGTAACACCTTTCTTCTCGTCGTGCTGTGAGCAAGAAACAATCGCAACACTTAATAAGATAAAAAAAACAACGCGTTTCATTTGTATAGTAAAAT
>Ga0163151_10007812_pt1 | contig 12337 bp, 15 predicted proteins | sample OliLakLV19MP5IB2_FD_145596 | JGI IMG/M metagenome (GOLD analysis project Ga0163151, IMG submission 145596) | Freshwater microbial mat bacterial communities from Lake Vanda, McMurdo Dry Valleys, Antarctica - Oligotrophic Lake LV.19.MP5.IB-2 | ecosystem: Environmental > Aquatic > Freshwater >...
GACGCCGAGCATAACGAAATTAAAGTGATTGATTTTAGCCTGGCAGCAGGCAAGAAAACTCGCAAGACGACCAGCACAATGGGAAAACACTCTTACGCACCGCCTGAGCAACTGCGAGAACTGCCGTGTCCGCAAAGCGACATATATGCGCTGGGCGCCACCATGTCCTTCCTACTGGTCGGGTCCGATCCAAAACCGATTACTACCGTCGACATCAAATCGAAACGTGCAGACGTTTCCGACGAACTTGCGCGGATTCTCCGGCAGGCAACTGAGCTAGAGGTTGAAAGGCGCTATTCACATATCAAATGGATGAAGTTGGAATTAGAAGCGTTGCTGCAAACGCTAACGGGCTCGCCAAGCGTTGCTGCCGCTTCACCGTCCTCCGAGCAGGAAAATTCCCGTAGCGACGAACGGGCTGTAACACTTGTCTGCTCTGCCACAGGTACAGAAACTAACGAAGCCGAGTAGGCGCAGCTGATAGTCCACGAAATCACTTCACGCAAAAATAATTGCTCCAACCCTCTGCTTGCACCGTTGATGTCCAAGAAGTCCACCGGGAGGCAATTCCAACAAAGCACCTTCTGACTAAACATCAGTATCTAAAACCGAAAAGTAAAATAGGAACCAAATTTTTGAAGGTTTTCCAATTTACGTGTTGGAAAAGGTGCGGTAAGTTAGAGATGTCAAGGGGCTCGCTTTCCTGCGCGGTATTACTACCGTCGAATGTACAGGAGACGGCCCCTTCGCGTTTGCGCAGAATCAAACCGATGAAACCGACTTGCTTTGCTGTTGCAAATTCTGGTCCAAATTCCGTCGTCGCTTTCTCCAGCGGATTCCGCCCAATAATCACGTCTCAATTCTCAAAATCCCCTCATTATTCAGGTCCTGAGACCGCCAGCCAAATTCCGCAGTCTTACTGATGAGCTTTTCGTCCGGCACGAAAGGCGGCATTCAAGCCAATGTGGAAAGACTCAACGGCTGAACTTGCACTGCGACAGGTGGCGCGGCGAATTCCGCAATACTGCCAACATCAGTACACAAGCGGTCTTCAGAGTTTTTCCTCCAAGCGTTTGCCTGTCATGCGGAATGAAGAACTGCACCATCGAATGGCTGAGCTCCCGATGGGGTGCGCTTTTCTTTGGTAATACTTCTTTTCAATACAGAGAAAAACCGACAAATATTTGCGTGATCGGGCAAATTGAATATAGTCGGGCAAGGCGTTACGGCGAAAACACTGCGCAGCGGATAGCTCACCAGAAGCTAGCTGCGGCTTCCGCTGCTCGCAACAAAAACCCAGTTCCGCTTCTCAAATAGCAGGGGTATGAATGAGAAAATCGAGCAAAACAGCCACGAAGACCAAAGTTGATGAATGGGGGAACGCAAACGATTTAGTTGAGTTTGGTGCCCGTATCGATGTTGATGACGATTTCGGTTTCGTCGCCGACGACGACGACGACGATGCCGAAAAGCCTGTCGCTGCTGATACCTTCGTAGAAGAAGACTCGACTAAAGTGTACCTACGCGAAATCGGCCGTCATAAGTTGCTCAACGGTCGCGAGGAAATTGAATTAGCCCGAGCAACGCGAAATGGAGACGAGATTGCCCGCCGCAAACTCGTGCAATCGAACCTTCGCCTGGTGGTAAGCATCGCTCGCCGTTACATCAATCGTGGTATCTCATTTCAAGACTTGATTCAGGAAGGCAATCTGGGCTTGATCCGAGCCACTGAAAAATTCGATCCTGAGCGCGGTTACAAGTTCTCCACGTATGCAACATGGTGGATTCGCCAAAGCATCACTCGAGCAATTGCCAATAAGTCTCGCGCCATTCGAATCCCAGTTCATATGACGGAAGTTATGAGCCGACTCAGCAGAGTCGTTCGGCAATGCGCTGAAACACTGGGACGCCGACCAACGCTTGAGGAAATTATCGAATCATCAGGACTTGAGCGCGAGAAAGTCTTGCTTGCCTTCGGCGCGTCTAAAGGATTGCTTTCCTTGGATGCCGCCACAAAAGATGGTTTCGAACGCACGCTTGGCGACATTCTCACCGACGAGAGCCTTCAGCCGCCGGAAGAACTAGCCGCAAGCAAGTTACTGACAAAAGACATTACAACTCTGCTGCAATGCCTAGCTCAACAGGAGCAGGACGTAATCAACTTGCGCTTCGGCCTTAAATCCGGCAAACCCCTCACCCTAGCTGAATCCGGTACGGTGCTTGGGTTGAGCAGAGAACGCGTGCGCCAGATCGAATTTAAGGCGATGAAAAAATTACGCACGAACGAACGCGTTCCGGGTCTCAAAGGTTACTTGAACTAAAGTTTTTCCTCTGTTTGCACAGGAAAGGGCGGCTATATGCCGCTCTTTTTGTTTGAGCTAACCCACGCGGCGGACAGCCTGGGTACGCTCGGTCGCAGGCAAACTTTCAACCGAGGCTGCTCCACCGAGTTTGGTTCGCGTTACCTGTGCTCGATAAGCCACATATGGGTTCTCGTCTGTGCAAAGCTCTTCCAGCACATCCATCGGCAGGTTCGGATTTTCCGCTAAGGAGAAGCGCACGTCGATGTGCGGATCGTGAACCAATCTGGACATTGTTTCCGTGTCAGCGTTCAAATTCTCGGCAACGGCCGATCGTACTTCGGTGTGCTCGGACTGAGCCAGCTTGTTAAGCGTGTCAAGACTGACGTTCGGGTTCTCGGCTACCCGCTCAAGAACTTTCGGACATTGAGAGCATTGTGAAATATGATCCAACACCGGACTGGGGGTGTTCGGATTACTAGCCAACAAGGACTCAATTTGCCAATAGTCTTCTTTGCCAGCTGGGCAGCCGGCACCATCGTGTTGCTCATCGATCTGAATCGTCAAGATTAACAGAGCCTTGTCCAAGTCCTGTTCAGGCTCAGTCCACTTGTAGGCATAAGCAAAAGATGTGTCATAAGGCACTTGATTGTTCGGCATAGACGCTCCAAATCGATTACGCAGCTTTAGTTTCTACTTCCATGGCTCCATGTTCGTCCATAATTTGTTCGGCGCTGAACCGCTCTTCCGGATCGTCCGTATGAACAGCCAACAGTATCTTTCCGGCAGTCAATTGCCTTTCGTAGATCTTGGCTTGGTATTCAGGCACATCAAAGTGAACCAATACACCAGCAAGAAAACCGATATACGTGCCAGCCGAGGCACCGCTGATCGCGGCCATGATTGGTCCTGCCACCAGAAATCCACCCATACCCGGGATCAAAACACTTGCCAGCCCAACCAGCAAGCCGCTGACTGCACCAGCGATCGTCATGTTCCTGACGAATTTGAACGTATTGTCGATTTCAAGGACATGCGCGGTTGTCGGTCGCATATCGTCAAGATCTTTACCGACGATCGAAACGCTATCGCCAGAAAAGCCAGCCGCCTTCAACCCGTCCAAGGTTTCACCGGCGACTTCGTAATTATCAAATATTCCAATGACTACTTTACTTACCATTTTGCACCAGTTTTTTACTTGGACGAACTTAGCCAAATCAGCTCTATGACTGAAGAGCATGATCGAGGCTGAAACGCTATCGCGATTGTCCCTTCATTATGCCGCGCCCTGAAAGACACTGTGGTAGGTGATAGCGTCTATTTTGTAAAGGGAAATCATATATATTTCACGATCAAGCACAGCCATAAACGCCCTTAGCTTGCGTGTTTCAGGACACAACGTCCTAGAACTCTGCTGTGGGCTAACGTTTCGGCGGTAAATGATCTAATATTGTCTGGATTGAAAAATATAGAGCAGGCACCCATGCGTTTCAAAATAGCCCAAATTGATGAGATCAAGCCGGGACAGGGCAAATCCATACAGCTGAACGGCAAGGCAATCGCCCTCTTCAACGTGAAAGGCTATTACTACGCCGTTGATGATTCCTGCAGTCACATGGGAGCACCGTTAGCCAACGGGATGTTGGCAGGCAAGAGCGTAACGTGCGAATGGCACGGCGCATCCTTCGACCTGGCGAGCGGCGAAGCCTTAAACTCCCCTGCTCGAGGCAACATCACAGCCTATAAGGTTTTTGTCGACGGACAAAACCTGGAAATCGAGATCGACTAAGTGCACGTGCACCGTATACAGTATCACTAAGCATGTCGCGCCGGAACGCCCGCGCTTATTGGGGGTGCAAACGTAGGGGCGTGCGCCATGCGCCGCCGTTCTAAGACGTTGCCGCTAGTCCGTCCGACCACGATAATGGAGCACGAACAGTCTTCGAACCAAGTGCCTCAGCGCGGAAAGCCAGAATCTGCACAATGCCGACGCGCTTCAAACTCTCCACGACGTCCCTGTGGGTATGCCCGAGCAATTTCTCGCGCACCTCAAGAACTGAGCGATAAAGCGCTTCAGCTTCTTCGAATCTTCCTTGCGACAGGTTCAATTCGGCCAAATCATAAGCCATGTCAATCAGCGCAGAATCAAGCTCTCTGAACGCTTCGCACTCGCGAAAGGCTTCCTTCAAAATTCTGGCTTCCTTGCCCCAATTGCCCTGTTTACGGGCGGAAGAGGCTAGAGATTCATAGGATTCCCAAAGAAATTTATATTCGCCCATAACAATCACCTTCCGCACTCAACATTGCGCAAGAACGCTTACAAAACGCACCAAACCTAGTCGGTCCGCGCCTGCTCGTCCGTCTCAAAATCCGTAGGACAAACGATAGAGCATTGATTAGGCCATTTCTATACCGCTATCTGAACTGATAGTGCCAACCTCATACATATACGGGCTGACCATATATGCGCTCATATGGTGGGGATTTTCCACGTTTCGTCTATCTTCACATTTTGAAAGCCAGAGCCAATGGGCGTCGCCGCAAATTGCAACTCAAGGCACTCTGTTTAACGACCACATCAGCTGAGGGGTTAATCCCGCTAGTAACAAGAACAAGAGCCGTGCGGCGAACCAGAATATGTGGCACCGCTACACCTTCCCGCTGCCAATACAATCACCGGATCGGCAACTGTCAACCCAGGGCCGGCTCAGCAACTGTCAATTCGCAAAGACGTTTCAAGTTGCGCAGGTAAACATCAACCTCTCGCGAGACCACCGGACGAACTGCGTTCATCGCCCCATCTGGAAGTCGCATTTTGTATTTGGTGAGCACGCTTACTGTCGTGCCAGTATTTCCCGGTAAACCGTCAAAGCGGACGGCACAAGTCCCATATAAGCGACCGTTGAGCTCGATGCGCAAGGCGAAGAACTCTCCCGGTTGATCTGCAATAACCTCTAAATGCAAGCCATATTCATTCCCGCCTTCGCCAACAACGAGCCTGGCGGTAGACGGGTTGATGAGATTGAATTTGTCCACGCCGAATAGAAATCGATCAAAGTACTCTAATTGACGAGCTACCTTATAAACATCACTGGGATCAGCGCTTATGGTTACGCTCTCCGTTGGACGATTTGCGATCTCCACCATCTTCTCTTCTGGCACCGCCAGCAACCTGCCCAACGCCTGTGCAAAGACACGTCCCAAGGCGAAAGTAAAAGAGATCCCGATCAGTGATATCCAAAAGCGAGTCGCGCCACTCATCATGGCTCGCTCGAACGAAGAATAGTTTTTCATGGTCATTCTCCTCACGAACGAGTAGACCTTCGCCGGTCCTGCAGAATCAGAAGCTGCAAGTGCTGGATCATTTGTATGATGTAAACGTTTCGATATTGATCGGTTGGATCTAGCGGCTTCTGGTTCAGAACCAATAGCAGTGCTTCAAACGAAATCGTGGACGGCACTATTGAATGTTCCATAATTTGCTACTTCACTGTAAATAGATTCGATTCCACAAGCTCTTGCACAGCCCATAAGCGCTGCTGGAACGTGAGTGGTGTCATCCTTTCGCCGATGCGGTTCACCGCGTGTTTAAGGAAGACCTGCCAGACGTGGAAATTGTGCGCTTCCATTTCACTGTACGCCCACGCAAGCGGCCAACCTTCGACTGCTACCCTGTAAATAGCAACAAGCGCCCCCGTGCGATCTATTCCGTCGCTACAGTGAACGAACATCGGTTGATAATCAGGATGCAACGAAACCGCGAGAAATGCCGCCACAACCGAGTCTGGCAGTTGGACATAACCGGTGCCAATATTGAAATAGTTGAGTTGGTGCGCAACGGCCCATGAGTGGGCGTCGGTGGTCTCGCTGGATACCTTCCGTAAGTCTATGATCGTCTTAACGCCCAGACCACGAAGGAACTCCATCGAGCCCAAAGTTGGCGCCGCTCCCCGAAAAACGCTGCTCGAAACTCGCGAGAAGTTCTCGATTGGGACTCGGTCAAATCTTGCCATATTAGAGCCCCTAGACGCAATGCCACCAATCAATGGGAAGAATACGCGCCGCTTTAAAAGTTCCGAAAAACAACTGTTGCGTGTAAGCCTGAACTAGTGATTATGGTGCCCTTCACAGTTTTGATGTGGGCAGCCGCACTCCAGCTGTTTTTGCTGTTCTGTGCTTTCTTCCTTGCACTCTGCGCTACAGTAGTAGTCGCCCTGTTGTGCCACACACCAGCAAGGTGAATGTGCGCATTTAGCTTGGTCCACATGGATCGACTCTTCTTGCATGAGCATAACCTCCTCGGGGCATCAGCAGCTGACTTCCAATAGGTGACTTGCTTTACTGGTAGTCTGTGCCAAGGCGCGAATAAACGTTTTGCTAGATGGCTGATACCTGCGATGGGAAGTCATCTTCTGTAACAGACTGAACAATAGTGACATTGCTGGAATGCCCGTGTATTAGCCATTCCAGCAACCTCGTGCGATAAAAGTGGACAAGCGGCACTGCGGAAAACATGATCCGCTTAGGGGACATCCCCATGGATGAGTGTAGTAGTATTTTCCACACCTCGCACGTGGGCGGGCCGGAGACTTTTTCGCCGGCTCGCCAATTATTTTCCTGAGCCTATGCTGTTGTAAAAGCTCACTGGAACAAAGCACCGTTGGGCGAGGTCTTCGAACATCACCGCGCATGAGGTAACAACACATGCACTCCAAATATTGCAAAAGATGCCGTTTCATCGTTCCAGCCATGGAACCAATTTGCCACACTTGCGGAAACGCAGGCTTAGTCGTGAGCGAACAAGTCATGGCACAGCCGTTAGCAGTTACCTGGCAAGATGATCAGGCTCAAGTCGTCGTTAACTATGTAACCCAGTTCATTGAGGAACTTAGTGACACGGCGCAAAAATTCGCCCGCGCATGTCACACGTTTGCCCGGCTCATTCGCGGCGTTTAACTGCCTTTTAACGCACCGCCATTGCAGCGCACCGGGTAACTATTGTCAGCGCAGTTGGTCGCACGGATGCCCGAAGCGACAGCGAAGGACAGGCTGATCAGTTCGGGCGTTCTGAGGCGAAAGACGCGAACAACATATCGACGCTGAGTACTTCGCGGTCGGCGTTTCGCAGAATGGCTCGCGCCCGATTGATCAGCTCGATCGATTCCACTGCTTTGTTTTGATATTCGAGAATGTATGCCAGCTTGTACAGGGTTTTGGCAATCTCAACGTGGTCGGGTTCAAGTATCAGGTGCAGGAAGTGAAGCACTTCGCGATATAGCCGCTCAGCTTCGCTCACTTCTCCGCGCCCCAAAGACTCTTCGGCCAGGGAGATAAGCCGGGAGGCCAGCGATCTTTGGAGACTTGTCAGGGTGTTCTCAGCCACGGCAACCTCAAGGGCAAATGCACCCATGTGTTGTATCACATCCATTTGGCAAGACCACTGAAATGCTCCCTTTTTCTGAATTATGTCTGTTTGCACGCTTGCGCGTTAGAAACGCCGGGAATATAGACAGCAGTAGTGATCGGCGGCATCGCATGAAGAAAACTCATCTTTCGGCTTTCCTGGCCTGGCTGGCGTTGTTCTCACAATCGCCAATCGCCAACGCCTCCGACAAAATCACCAATTCAACGGTCCCGGCGGCCGAGACTGCTATACCTAGACTGTTTGCGGTGCCGGTGCTCGAGCCTGGAAAAAAAGCCTGGGTGAGCGTCTATGACCACATGGGAAAACCTGTCCCGGCAGCGGCAGTTTCAATTAACGGCAAGACCGTGGCAACCGACAGCCTTGGGCAGGCAAACTTCGTAGTGCCATTAGTCACTTCCATGACAATTGGCATTCTGCAGGCAGATGGCGAAATCTCCGGAGGCAACAACTACGAGGTGACCCGGGGCGGCTATCTGGTAGCAGAGAAGCACGCCAAAGAAGCTGTTGACCGTATCGAAGAGTCGGTTGTAGCCAATGAGCAGGCACCGACGATTGCCTATGCGCCGTCGGCGATTGAAACTAATCAACCATTCGTTCTCATTGGCAAGAATCTCTCCGGCAAAGCCGATGGCGATCACATCATGATCGACGGTTACGACGCCGATGTATTTTCCGGTTCAGGCGTCTGCTTGCTGGCAACAGCCCCGCGGCGATTGAGTCTTGGTCCACTGCGCGAAATGTACGTTACGACCGGGGAAGAGACTTCTAATACAGTGGAAGTCGACATTTGCAAATTGGATTTTAGCTTTACGCCAGGACCGCCAACTAGTCTCGATGAGCCGAAAGACGCAGCAACGGAACGTGCACAGATTCGCGTCATCGGAACTAACGTTCCGAGCCTCATTGAAGTTCGCAATCTGAATCCGAATATGGCTCAATTCTCCTTTTCTGGGCGCCCGCTCGGCAATCGCTCTTCGCTGATAACTCCGGGAGGAGAGAACAATACAGTGCAGGTTGAGTACTGCCGTCAGCGCAATGGTCTTCTGGACGTCGACACACACCTTGTCGCGGATGCTCCCTGGTCCCCGGATGACCGCACGACTTTCAACGACGATAGTAAACGCCAGCTTGTAGCTGAATTGAACAGAGTCGAGATTATTCGCCTCAAGCGACGCTTGATTGCTATAGAACAGCGCATCAATGAAGAACAACTTCGTCGCACCAGCTCGCTCGAGGCGGGCAAGCTGAGTATGGCTGAATTGGACCGAACCAATGCTCAACTACGAACGCTGTCCAATAGACAACGACGCATCAATGCCATGGTAGTTGCGCGTCGAGCTGTTTACCAAGCATTAGGTGGCACGGATCAGGGTTACCGCAATGCCTTGGATGACGCCGCCGGCGGTGCTGCCATTGCCATAGACAAACTTCTGGCACCACTTACTTCAGCCTCTTTGCTGGCATCTGCAAGTGCTCTGCCGCAGCCGAAGACTAATGCCGCGATGGTCGGAGAAGGAGTCTATTCAGGCAGAAACCAGGAAGCGTTGCAGCTTGCTGAACTAACCAGAATGTGGAAAAAATTTCCCACCAAAGTAGGGCATGGCACAACCCTGGCACCACCTCCGCCACCATACATACCAAACCTAAGCCAACTCGGACATGGCTCCGCTTATGACTACACAACTTACCTACAGATCGGAGCACCACCGCCGCCGATGCAACGGGTATCTCTTTCACACCGCGGCTCGCCCTCGCGTCACGTTACAAGAGCGACCCCTTCAGCAAAACATTTGCGGTCGAGAAGTAAATCACGACACCGGTAACATCCACCATCGTGGCGACGAATGGCGTGGAAGCACTGGCTGGGTCGAACTTAAGTCGTCTCAGTACAAACGGCAAGAACGATCCCGTCAAACTTCCCCACATCACAACAGCAACCAGACTGATACCAACTGTGATACCAAGCTTAAGGGCATGCGGACCATAGCTGTGGAACAATTGCTCCCAGAGAACGACCCGAAGCACCCCTATGACCCCGAGAATCAGTCCTAGAGCCAGACCGGATACGATCTCTCGACGCACCACTCTTTTCCAGTCAGTCAACTTCACTTCGCCAAGCGCCATAGCTCGGATAACCAAGGTAGATGCCTGAGAGCCGGCGTTACCGCCACTGCTGATGATAAGCGGAAGAAAGACGGCTAAGACAACCGCCTTCGCTATCTCTCCTTCGTAGTGAGCCATGGCGCTTGCTGTAAGCATTTCACCAACGAACAGCACGGTGAGCCAACCGGCCCGCTTGCGAATCATTTCACTCAACGTGGAACGAAGATAAGGCATATCCAAAGCCTCGGTACCACCCATCTTCTGAATGTCCTCGGTCGCTTCTTCAGAAACTACGTCGACGATGTCGTCAACGGTAACAATTCCCTTCATGCGCTTTTCGCTGTCGACTACAGGTATGGCAAGAAGATCTTCTTGTGCAAACAAGCGAACAAGCTCTTCTTGGTCCATTTGTTCGTCTGCGGTAATCACGTTGGTATTCATGATCTCTTGGATTAGCTTGCCGTTCGGTGCCGCGAACAGTTCCCGCAGAGACAGGGCACCAAGCAAATGCTGCTCTGAATCCAAGACATATATGTAGTAAATAGTTTCTACGTGCTCTACAGCCTGGAGCCTTACGTAGCTGATAGCTTCACTCACAGTCATGTCTGGGCGAACCCGGGCATACCGCGGACTCATCAATCCGCCGGCGACATCTTCTTTGTATGCCAACAAGGCGATGATTTCGCTGCGCGTCGTAGCATCAGCTAGATCCAAGTACTCCTTGCGCTTTTCTTCTGGCAGCTCCTGAATGATGTCAGCAGCATCATCCGGCGCGAGTGAGCGAAACCAAAGTCGCCGCTCACTTTGAGTCATTTGCTGTAAGAGCTCAGCTTGATCTAGAGCATTAACCTCGGAGAAAAATTCCTGGGCATCTTCGGTGGACAGTCTGCGGAACTCTTCTATACGCTGCTCAGCAGAAAGCTCGCCCCAGTGGTCGCGAAGCTTATCAAGATCAGTTTGAGTATGGGTTTCTGCCATGTTACTTCCAGAAGCCCATCTATTCTAATCAAGTGCTCAGTGGATAAGGGACGAATAAACTGAAGTTCAACACACGCCTTCATGAGTCCCTACTCATAGGCTTTTCATATCGGCAACTGATTGCTTCTTTCGCTAACTTCGTATAACTGCGTTGGACTGACAAGATCATGATGTATTGCCTTGTCTAACTGAACGGCGGCGTTGTATGCCTGGTTCCCTTGAACAGATGCCTGACGTCGCGGCCCAATCCCTCTATCGCGAATATAGTCGGGAGATTGTGTTCATGTCACGCGCAGTCAAGCCGCCTTGGCTCGTGGTGGCAGCATAGTACATGATGTCTGTCGGGTTTGAAGAATGCCCCTCAAATCCAAGCGCGTGTCCAATCTCGTGCAAGATAGTTTCGGCAATTTCAGAGTCTTTTAGCTGTCGCCCATTTAACCGCGTCAGTATGTGTGTCCGTGCGTGGTCGATGGTTTCACGACCGGTATAAGGATCCACCATGGTATCAGTAGTCGTTAGTCCGGCCTCGGTGCCAGCGGCCACTTGGCGTTGCTTGGCTGTCCAGCCGATGGTGTAGTCGGCGGAATCGGCGTTACCTGTCAGCGTCCAACTAAGCTTACCGCCGCTTGCTCGGGACCATTGATTCATTGCATCTGCAACCATATTCTTGTACGAAGCTTTGCCTGGTGCTACAAAGACACGTATTGTTTTGCCCCGAGACCATCTGCTGTTGCCGCCAACTTGAGACAGATAATCTCCGCCTGCATTTCGGCGTATACCGTTGTACGAGGCGACGCGACGCTGGTAATTAGCATGATGCTTATTACTCGATGACGCCATGCGTGCTGTTGCGCGACGTCCGGACTTTCCAGCGACCGTTTTCTTGGCCGCAAAAGATTTTCCGTAATTGCGAACATAGCCGTCAGGAATCGCGTCCGCAGCTAACGCCAAGACTGGCACCAGAAGTAGTGCTACTACGAAGAATGAAAACAATCTGTTGGTAAGTGTGGCCATGAACGATGCTCCATGCAACGCTAAGCCGCGCGCAATGAACTGCGCGACGGGATCGTGTTATTTATTGAATCACAGTGGCAAAAGCTGAACCGCAATGTTGTCGTCGAAACTCTGCTTTCAAGCCATTTTGTTAAGGACTCGTAAAACTAGGCGCTGAAATCCCCTATGAGCGATCAGTTAAGGGGCGGCGCCATGCGCCGCCCGGATCGCGGACCCGGGCGCTTATAGGGGGCGGCGATGCGCCGGATCGCTGCCCCCGGACTTGTAGGGGTAGCGCCCGGGTAGCGCCGTGCGCCGCCCGAGCTACTACACAAGCAAGGCCGTCGAACGAGAGGGGACAAGCCCCAATACTGTTCACTTAACGCTTGGGTGAAACCCTGGAGAGCGCCGGCGTCCCGCCGGCACCTGATTGCATTTGTGGTGGCAGCAGCTTATGCTGCCATGCCTGCGACGATCAAAAGCCGGCGGGACGCCGGCGCTCCCAGGATCGGCAAGGACAGCCACGGACAGAGGATTC
>Ga0163151_10007813_pt1 | contig 12337 bp, 13 predicted proteins | sample OliLakLV19MP5IB2_FD_145596 | JGI IMG/M metagenome (GOLD analysis project Ga0163151, IMG submission 145596) | Freshwater microbial mat bacterial communities from Lake Vanda, McMurdo Dry Valleys, Antarctica - Oligotrophic Lake LV.19.MP5.IB-2 | ecosystem: Environmental > Aquatic > Freshwater >...
GCGCTTTGGCGCATGGACGGGGGGATTTATGCGTGAGAAACACAAATTTCCCCTCCATTTTTTCTTTTCCAACATTTCAAAGAACTAAATCCGGTTTCTGAGCCGGAAAATGTGTACCCTTTCTAAGATATTTACAATTTTTTATTAACGTATGCTTGCGTAATTGAATTTAGTATATATATATTGCGCCTTCTAATTGATCTACGCTAAATTTTTTGATTTCAAGATTCATTAACCGATGAATAAAATCCTACTTCATGTTTTTACCTGTTGTATGCTCATTTATTTAGTGGGCGCAGATGTTTCCAGGTGTTTTAACCCTCAGGAGAATTCCCAATTACACGGACTCGGACAGGTGAATAGCCTTGAAAATGAATCTGAAATTAAGTCCTTCAAAATACAGGACACCGACTTTTTCCCCCATATAGTTATTAAAGCGGTATTTTGCTACAGGGATGTTTCCCTGCCTTATTCCAAGTGCCCGCCTACTTGTGCGACCTTGAGTATTTTTTCCCCACCACCCAATTTTTCCTGATTTCAGCACTGATATCCTTTATCAGTCCTTTATCAGTCCTTTATCAATATTCATTTGATTGTCATGTTCCTGGCAAGCCATTTCTAAGGCTGGGTCAAAGTCTGGTTTGTCGTTTGATGACCAGGGTTGCTAATAGTTGTTATTCCATCGTTACAAAGTGCTGAATTTGATACTTTTTAAAAGGTATCAGGTTTTCACACTGCTATTGGCAACAATCATTCGGCCCGGGAAAACAGATTTCCCTGCCGACTATCTTTGATAAATTCCTTTTCCGGGCTTGCCTGTCTACTCCAAAATATCCTACAGTGTGGTGTACCACACAGGATGGATTCCCCATTCCTATTCTGATAAAACAAATTGTGAAACGGCTGTTTTCACGGTACCTCTTTGTTATAATCTGCCTCGTTGAACCTCCATTTCAATGCAGGTAATCAAATTCAATTTTTAACCCAAATCATGTATTATGCGCTTTCTGGAACGTAAAAAAAAGTTAGATTATTTGCTTGAATCCATTGAAAAAGGTCGAATTATGTCGCTGGATCATGTGGCAGACAAGTTCGATTGCAGCACCAGAACGGTAAAGAGATTATTGTCAGATTTGAGAGAAGACGGACATTCTATACGGTATGATAAGCGGGTGAAGAAATTTTTTACGGAAAAATAGTAAGGTGACAAAACTTGGCCCCTCGTCAAATCTACCTTTGTTGAAGGCATCTGAATGAGCTCTCCCAGTATGTCGAAGGGACGCCGAAAACTTGGCAGAGTAGGCATGAATTATTAAAATCTTAATATTATGAAAATTACAAAGCTTTCCAAGGCAAACCGCTTTTCTCTGACCGCTGCTGCAGTTCCTTGCTGCTGCTGCTGCTGCTGCTGCTGCAACTGTAATGGTGGAAGTAGCGATACCGTTGTGGTAGTTGTGAAAGGTTAATTTGCTAAAGAGGCGAGGGTTGTTCCGGTTTTGCACCTGCGGTATTGGATAGTTTATGCTTCATAACCTCGCTTGCGTGCATTTCTATTCAAACAATATTTGTATAGCTGGACAACCCTCCCTCAATTCCTGTATTATGCGCTTTCTGGAACGTAAAAAAAAGTTAGACTACTTGCTTGAATCTATTGAAAAAGGTCGAGTTATGTCGCTGGATCATGTGGCAGACAAGTTCGATTGTAGTACCAGAACGGTAAAGAGATTATTGTCAGATTTGAGAGAATACGGACATTCTGTACGGTATGATAAGCGGGTGAAGAAATTTTTTATGGAAAAATAGCAAGGTGACAAAACTTGGCCCCTCGTCAAATCTACCTTTGTCGAAGACATCTGAATGAGCTCTACCAGTATGTCGAAGGGACGCCGAAAACTTGGCAGAGTAGGCATGAATTATTAAAATCTTAATATTATGAAAATTACAAAGCTTTCCAAGGCAAGCCTCTTTTCCCTGACCGCTGCTGCAGTTCCTTGCTGCTGCTGCTGCTGCTGCTGCAACTGTAATGGTGGAAGTAGCACTACTATAGTAGTCGTGAAAGGCTAATTTGCTAAAGAGGCGAGGGTTATTCCAGTTTCGCACCTGCGGTATTGGATAGTTTATGCTTCATAACCTCGCTTGCGTGCATTTCTATTCAAACAATATTTGTATGACTGGACAACCCTCCCTCAATTTGATTCCATCCTATGTTCAACGATTTTGATATTTTTTTCGATCCAACCAATAATTGTTATCAGGTCCGTACAAAAACGAATTGCTTCGTGCTGGACTTTGATGACGACGGTAAAAAACAGGTTTTTGAGCGGCTGATTAGCCTTCAACAAGATGATTTACCCAAAATATTCCAAACATTAAAAGGAGAGTTTGAAACCAGCCAAGTTATAGACGTACTGGCAGATTTGCGGGATTGCGGTCTTTTGCCGCAGGATCAACTGGCTAATGTACCAGAACTGGCTACAGAGAACACGAATAGTAATGGTCAGTCGACACAAGATTACAAGCCGCTGGAAGAAGTCCAGGTGCTCATTCTGAGTGATGGCAAACTCGGTAAAATATTGCAGGAATCGCTGGTATCAAAGGGCTTGAAACAGGTAAAATTGATTTCAGCCGACCTCTTTGCCAGCTTGTCGCAGAGCCAGGTAGATGAAACCATTTCAAAAATGGAATTCTGCTTTTTGGATGCCTCTGCCTGGAATCCGATGGCGATAGAATTATTGAATAAATCGGCCCTGAAACACAGCAAACCATGGCTGCATATTGGAGGGCTGGAAGAATATTTATTAAAAATAGGCCCTCTTTTCCTGGGCAATGAAACCGGCTGCTACGATTGTTTTATCAAAAGGGTCAAGAGCAACCACAGTTATATCCAGCATTTTAATTCTTATGAGCAGCACCTGAAGCAAAAAGGGATCAGTTCCAAGGAAGATCAGTTTATTCACATAGACGCCTATCAGGAAATTCTTGCGAATATGGCATACCTCGAGCTGACCAGGTTTTTCGAATTTTGGTCGGTACCGACAACCTGGAAAAAACTGCTAACCATTAACGTGCTTGATTTCGATATCCAGGCACATGATTTATTGAAAGTTCCGTACTGTGAAACTTGCAATAGCAAGCAGTTTTATAATCCTTCACCATGGTTAGAACCAATAAGCATTTTGTCCGATGAATACTGCGCAATTGATAAAAAGTAATAAAATTATATCTTCGGAAATCGGTATTATATCGCATACCATCAAGTTGCCGAGGATGTATAGTGATCCTAAACTGATCAATTTTGGGATTTGGCCATGTGATACGCTGCACTTGGGTGCCGAAAAATTTGAGGGTCGAAGCGGTGCCTGCAACGATGACTGGGATATGGCTGTTTTGGCTACGATCGGTGAAACAATTGAGCGATATACGCCTATATTTTCACCCGGCGACGGCATTTCTGCTTCCTACAAGGACCTGGATAAACGTGCGGTTCATCCCAGCGAATATGCTTTGTTTCACGAGAAGCAACATCTCGTATTCAAGGAAAGGGGTTACAATGTCGTTCCATTTGACGAAGAGGTGCCCGTAACCTGGGTGCCTACGATCGACCTTGTTGACAGTTCCGAAACCTACTGCCCTGCACAATTTCTTTACATGCCTTTCACCAAGGACATGGGTTATATCACGGCGGGAAATTCTACCGGTCTGGCGGCGCATACCAACTACTACAAGGCCATCCTGAATGCCATTTATGAATGTATTGAGCGGGATAGTTTTGTAATCACCTGGCACAATAATATCGTACCGCCGAAAATAAAAATCACCAAAGAGATTAAAGAATACCTGCACAGCCGCTTCCCGCCGCACTACGAGTGGCACCTTTTCGATATTACATACGACCTGGAAACACCTACGGTGTTCGGTATTTGTATGGGAGAAAGCGACTTTGGCAAATTCGTAGCCGTAGGGTCTGCTACAAGGGGAACCATCGGTGAGGCCGCACAAAAAGTCATTCAGGAAATCGGCCAGACGGCACCGTACTTCCGGTGGCTGCTGGGCGAACGCAGAGACTGGACGCCGACTGATGATTATAACGACTTGCTCACGTTCTCGGACCACTCTATTTATTATCTGAAAAGGCTCGATCAGTGGGGTGTATTCGACAGATGGGTACATCAGGCGGAGAACAAAGTCATTGATTTTTATGAGCCGGATACCAGAACCGACGTGGAAAAAATCAAGGATATGCTTCGGGTGTTTAGAAAGAAAGGGTACAATGTTCTATTGAGGGACCTGACTACTGTGGATACCAGGCAACTGGGGTTTTATAGTTTGAAAGTGTATATCCCGCAGCTCATTCAGATGGCAGGTGGTTATCCATTTTACTTTTTGGGTGGCAAACGGGTGTACGACGTGCCGGAAATGATGGGATACGGGCGCCTGGATTTTGCCACATTGAACAAATATCCTCACCCGTTTCCGTAAAGACATCTCTTGTTGGAACACGCCCGAAGGTGTTCCTTCCCACAGTCCCCCTTCCCTTGCATGTCTGCTGTTCTTCGTTCGGGATAGCATTGTAAGGGGTATTTACTTACCGATTTAATGTAATGCCAGGATATGCATATCAAGCAAATAAGAAAGTCCTACGATAAAAAAGACCAGAGCCTGTATGGTTCTGATAAAATAAAGGATTTGTTGGGATTGCTGTACCACGAAAATTCCAAACTGGATCCATACACTGCCAGGCAGCAGGGTGAATCAATCGGATTTTTCTCCGATCCATACATTGTAGAGCGTTCATCCAAGCCGCACAAAATGTTTTTTGGCAAGGAAAGATATCCTTTTGAAGGGTTTCTGGACCATATGGAAGACGATCCTTTTCTGAAATTAGTGACCGGCCGGAGGAGTGCCCGGATGTTTGATACCAATTACAAAGTGTCGCTCACGGAGTTGGAGGCAATGTTGTATTATAGTTATGGTATCACGCACAAAGAGCCCATCAACCAGACCGGCGGTTATATGGGGTGGCGCAATGTGCCTTCCGCAGGCGGGCTTTATCCGCTTGAAATTTATGTGAACCTGTTCAACAGCCATTTAAAAAGCGGCCTGTACCACTATGACGACCTCGGCAATGCACTGGTATTGCTGAAGGAAGGCGATCACCTCGCGCATTTGCGGGATGTGATCAAAGCCGAACCCTACATCGATATTGCGGGCGCTTCCGGTGTCATTTTTATAACGGGACTTATAGAACGCCAGGGCCTGAAATATGGCGAACGAAGTTACCGGTTTATGTTACAGGAATGTGGCTACGTTTCTTATCTCATTTCCCTGATTCTGGAACATATCGGTTTCGGTTCCTGTATGGCCGGTGCATATATTGATCAGCAGTTAAATCAATTCCTGGAGATCGATGGATGTTATGAAACCGTCTTGAATCCGATCATTTTTGGTAAAAAAACCGGATAGAATGGATAGTTATATCAGTATTAAAAACCTGGGGCTCGCCAGAAACGGGAAAAACATCATTCAGGATGTAAACCTGGACGTAAAGAACGGGAAAGTGCTGGCGGTTCTCGGCCCTAATGGAGCGGGCAAGTCCTCTTTATTGGAAATGATACTCAATGACTTTCAACCTACCCGGGGTGAAATCGTTTACCGGCTGAATAAAAAGGCGCTTTTGAAGAGCAAACTGGGAGTGGTCTACAATAATCAATTTGTTTTTCCTCAGTTGCTCGTCCGGGAAGTCTTGTCGTTTTATAAAGGTATGTATGGTTCTGACGGTTCCTACCTGAAAGAACTGATCAAGTTGTTTGATATTGAAAAACTGACCAATACAGCCATTAAGGAGTTGTCTGAAGGCGAAAAAAAGAAACTGGCAATTGCATTGGCCTTGTTTCATTCACCCGAATTTTTGGTCATGGATGAGCCCTTTTCCAATGTCGACGTTACGATAGTGGATGAAATCTGGACCGAAATAAAGAAGTTGAATGCAACTACGATCATTGCTACGCACGACTGGGAATTTGCTGAAAAATATGCCGATGAGATGATCTTTCTGGAAAACGGCAAGATGCTTTGTGAAAAATTCACCCCTGCCGAGATAGAAAGTATTACGGGAGCCACTAAAAAAATAGTCATGCACAAGATCCCGGAAATCGAAAAGGATCTGGCCTCGTATTCCTATTACGAAAAAGATCAGTTGCTGCATATCTTTATGGTACCCGATTTAAACCTGAAGGCCATTCGAAAATTGACTTTAAATTACTCCGTACTCCCTGTTTCTGTGAGGGATATTTACTACTACCTGTCCACTTCAAAAAGAAAACGGAATGCTGAATAATATTTACCTCTGTTTTCAGGTGCATTTCCTGAATTTTATCAGAAATAAAGGCGCTCTATTCTGGGCTTTGACCTTTCCCACCTTCACGTATATCGTTTTTTACACGGTTTTCAGCGGATTCAATAACGACAACTATGCCTTTTTTCTCCTCAGCGGTATACTGGGGATGACGCTTACGGCTGATGGATTGCTTGGTGTGGGTGTTATTATTAAACAGAGTTATCTGAACGGGACGATCCGCCTGCTGAAAAAAATGCCGATCAATATTATTATATATTTTGTCGGCCTGATTATTAACAGGTTTTTGATTATCATTTTTCTAATGGGCATCCTGTTTATTGCCTTGTTTTTTATAGCAAGCGACGACTTTGCGTTGGTCAAGTTGCCCAGTATTTTTATAGGAATTTTTGCAGGGCTCTGGATTTTTTCATTTTTAGGACTTTGTCTTTCCTTTATGAATATTGATAGTCAGTCGGAAAAAGGAGTCAGCAATATGGCTTACTTTTTTATACTTTTTACCAGTAATTCCTTTTACCAACTGAGCATGTTCAATGAGAAAGTGTCCAGACTGGGCGATTTTCTGCCCTTGAACAGTATCCTGCATTTGTTGCGTTCGGAGCCTTTCGATCCGTATGTTTTAATTTTCTGGGTCATGGCTCCGGTATTGGTCTTTTATTATTTATTCAGCAAAGTTCAGTATTCCAGATGATGCTTACATGGGATTTGCTACTCGTTCCGGTTTTACTTGCGGTGTTTATCACCATTCATGAGTTGGGACATATTGCAGCAGCGAAAGTGCTCAATTTATACCTGCAAAAAGTGGGATTTTCCATGACGCCTTTTCCACACGTTTTTGTGAATGTGGCCTGGCCGAAAAAGAAAATAGAAAGGACTGTTTATCTCATGTCGGGCTTTATTACTATTGTTACACTACTCCTGCTGGCCTTGTTGTTTGACATCACATCGAAACCCTTACTGATTGCTTTCGGGATACAACTTGTTATTGAAACCAATCCTGTTTATTCCGATTTTGTAATCATTAATCTAACGGAAAAAGTCAGTGCCGAAATAGCCAGAAGCCGACAGCCGTATAAGACCGTATATCAAAGGATATATTCTAATTATCTTTACAGTCCGTCCTGGTATGTCCATTTTGTACTGTGGGTGGTGTTCATAGTTCTGATCGTTCAACTGATAAAAAATTACATTCTATGAGAAATAAACTTATTTTCATTTCGCTGATCGGCTTTGCCCTGTGGTATATTCAATGCAAAGAGGATGCCTATGGAAGGCCATATTATGAATACTCGGCGGCGGCGCTGGATAGCCTGCGCCTGGACGATATTCAAACCAAAATCAACGACGCATTTATTCAAGCGATCATGATGCGCAAGGATGATGGCCTCGCTACGCTAAAAAAAGACCTTCAAACGCTGGATAACAGCCACCATAATCCCTTAGTCAAATACTGGCAGGGGTATCTGCAATACTATTATGCGATTTATCACATCCAGGCAGATAACAAATCGGCCTCTGAGCAGGAAGTAAAAAGCGGTATTGATATTATAAATAATATCGAAAATAAAAACTCGGAAGACCTGGCTATGCTTGCCCTCTTGCAGAGTTTTTCCATCCAGTTCAAAAGCGGTATCGAGGCCGGATCAGTGAGCAGCAAAGTGAAAAGTAATGTCAAAAAAGCCATTAAACTGGATGCCCAAAACCTGAGGGCTTATTATGTGGCTGGCAGCAACGACTTTTATACGCCTGAACAATACGGCGGTGGAAAAGAAGTGGAAAACTATCTGCTGAAAGCCGTTTCGTTACCCGAACAGCAAATCAAAAGTATTTATCTGCCTTCCTGGGGAAAAGATTCCTCCTATGAAATGCTGATCAAATGGTATATCAAAAAAGAAGACTGGGCCAATGCCAAGAAGTATTTCCAGATCGCCAACGGCCTATATCCACAAAATTACCCCATCAGTCAGTTAGCCATTAAACTGGTGAACAAATAGATGATGGGGCCCATCAAAACAATTTCGCTTCTATTCTTTTTTCTGTTGCATCTTACTTGGGGGTACTCCCAGAATATCGTTCAGGGCAAGGTATCGGAGAAAAGTGGCGAGCCGCTTTTTGGCGTGAGTGTCGGGTGCAACGGAAGCGAAAATGCCGGCGCAGCCACCGATTTTTCGGGAATTTTCAAACTGGAACTACCCGCAACCTGCGACACCCTTTGTTTCGCGTATATCGGGTTTCGGCGAATCTGCATGGCGATATCCGACCTGCGTAACACCAACTTTGAGGTGGTGCTGATGGACCAGACGAGGTTGCTGAACGAAGTGTTCATTCGTGCAAACGACCCTATTTCCGACAAGTTTTCTGTGGTGAAACTGGAAAAACTGGAGATTTATTTGAATCCCGTTGCTGCCGGCGACCCCTTGAAAGCGATTACAGCGCTGCCAGCCTCCACGAATGCGGATGAAACCGCCGATCCTGCCCTGCGGGGAAGCGCCTCCGACCGATCCAGGGTGGTACTCAACGGCGTGCCGATCAGAAGCCCTGTACGGAACGGACAAGTGAATGGCCTGGGTAATTTCAGTTTGTTCAACACCGAGATGATCCAGAAACTGTACGTATATGCCAGTAACCCGCCGCTGACATTCGGAAATTCCTCGGCGGGACTTGTTGAAGTGGAAACAAACAAGGATCTGGATGCGAGCCAACTGCAGGTGTCGGCAGGTCTGGCCAGTGTAGGTGCCTTCCTTTCCAAAAAGTTCAAAAATGACAACTTTCTTCAGGTGTACAGCAACTACCAGTTTGCCGACGGCTTTTTGGGCCTGAACAAAGTGAATTTACCACAATTGATAGATTTTGGAACAAAGGACGCCGGATTCAATCTGAAAATAAAAACCGGTAAAAGATCATATTTCAATTCGTTCAGCTACGGAATAGATGAATCGTATGCTGCCCAGAATAACCTGTTTACCTATGAAGGGGTGATCAACGCAGGAAAAACCAGGTTTTTTTCGATCAATAACTGGAATATTATTTTTGAAAAAGGCCTGCTTCGCTTCAGCAGCCTGATCGATGAAAGCAAACAAAAGTTCAGATTTGGCAACCTGAAATCGGACCTGGAGAACCATACCAGGTATTATTCCGTTGATTACAGGCTGTTTCTTCCCAAGGGACTGAATGTTCAGTTCGGGACAAATTACAATGGCTGGAAGTACAATCTAAATAATCGTTTGTCCGAATACTATTATGCCATTGCCCCCAACGCTCCTTCCTATCAGCAGGATACCGCATTGATCACCCATAACTGGGAAAACTATGCCTATGCAAGTTATGATGTACACAGCAAATGGAACATTTCCGCCGGACTACGCAGCAATATTCCGGTTTTTGACAACGATGTATTTTACCTGAGCCGGCAATTATCAATTAAATATGAGCCGAATGCCAACAACCGCATTCTGCTCAGCGGCGGCAAGTATTACAATTATTCCACGCCCAGTTTTATTGATCCATCCATTTATTTGCTGAACAGCGATCAACTGGCACTCGATTATAATTTGAACTTGAAAAATTTCCAGTTGTCGAGTGCCGTGTTTTACAAAAAGGAGTCAGGCAATTACCTCGAATCCGATTTTTTTCGTTTTGATGAGGTCAAAACATTCGGTGTAGAACTGATGCTCAAGAAACAGTTATTTCGCTATTTTGAAATGACGGTTTCCAATACATTCCTGGATCAAAATATCGGCGCTGGCGATTTGCAATATCGGAGCGCTTCCGATTTTAACTATTTTACCAAGTTTATCCTGCAATATGAAAACGCTTCAGTTGTCACGGCGGGACTGACTTATATCGCCCGCCCCGGGAAATATTTCACACCGATTGTAGGCTCCGGTTTCCGGCAGGAGATATCCGCCTATGAACCGGTGTTTGACAACAGTCTGAATACCGCCCAATACAACACCTATCAAAATCTGAGCTTCAGCAGCAGCCGTTATTTCCCAATGGGTAGAAATTCGTTGGTCGCTTTTTTATCGGTTACCAATATTTTAAACCGGAAAAACCAGGGCTCAGACCGTTATAACAGCGACTACTCTGTTCGGTCATTCGATTATTACCAGTTGAGGACGATTTATTTTGGATGCGTAGTGATGTTTGGTTTGAGGTAATCTCTTGTTTTTTAATTTCCAATTTCCGATTTGCAATTTCCGATATCCGAATAGAGGTAGGATTTTAGCCTCCTCAGGTTTTCCTTCCCTTCCACCCAAAACCAAGCCCAGCGCCGCAGCAGTGTCTTCGACCTATAGTATATACTCATTTCGCGCGCATAATTTGTGACGATCTTTGCCCTATGGCAAAATCAGAAAGTATTCTAGGTGATCAGAGACTGGAACGCCCACATGGCAAATTAGTGGATGCCATGATCCAAAAACAACGGGTTATTTTGAGGACACTTGGTAGGAACAGGACGGATGAAGTGGTATTTGGTCGTTTTTTAAGAAATCCAAGAATCAATCCTTCCAATTTAGTACAACAATTTTGGCATACCCATCCAGTTGTTTGGGAAGAGATTAGAAAGGGTACACATTTTTCAAGTAAAATAGCCTGGAAGTTCTTTGAAAGTTCGGAAAAGAAAGATAAATGCCAGTTATGGAGGTATTTGATAGCGAGTTGAGCGATAGCAATTGGAGTTACTGTATTCAACCTGTCTTAGGGCATTTCAATCGGGTTCAGCAGGACAAATGGGAGCGATCAAATGCAGCAAATCAAGGTGCATCGCTTCCGAAAACGGCAATGGCCGTTTTGCACACAAGCCTGAATTAAACACGCCATCAAACAAATTCGTCGGCTCAACTGAGCTGCTGAACCCGATGGGATGACCTCTTGTAAAAACTTAACAATATCTTTGTGGGCGCTTTGGCGCATGGACGGGGGGATTTATGCGTGAGAAACACAAATTTCCCCTCCATTTTTTCTTTTCCAACATTTCAAAGAACTAAATCCGGTTTCTGAGCCGGAAAATGTGTACCCTTTCTAATTAAAAATATCCCTGCCTGGGTGTCATTCTGAGCGCAGCGAAGAATCTGCTCAAGCAAAAGTGCAAATATTGCTTTTCAGGCTTGGGCAGATTCTTCGCTGCGCTCAGAATGACACCCAGGTTGGGACAAATCCTATTAATTCTTGGCGATTTTGATTCGTGGTAACCCATTATTCGCATTATATAAGAACAGCATATCTTTTGCCATAATGGGGTTATAGTTCTGAAACTGCTTGTACTATCCGTTTTTTTACTTTTGCCCATGTCACTTTTTTATCCAATACATCCGGCAATGTCTGTGGTTCAGCATCTTCAAACCAGGCAAGGCTTTTGATGACGTGGAAAAGTGTTGAGTGTTGATATTTTTGGCTGTATAAATCTAATATTTCCGACAAACTGAACTGTTCCAACAACAAATCTGTGTCTATGTCCGTGATTGAGAACAAGTCGAGGTCAATGGATTTTCGATGCCCAATCTGCAAGGCAAGAGCGGTACCGCCTACCAATGTAAATTGGTCGAGGTACCTTTTTGACATCAAGGACTTTAATAGTCCCAGTGTGAGGGGTTCGATTGTCGCCAATTGTAGCATCGCATTTCGTTTAATGGAATTTTGAAATATACACTGCTGAATTGTTCCGTCCTTTTATCTAAATAGCGGATGTTTTTTACCATTTCGATAATCCTTTCCCGCCCGTAATAGGATAGTACCGTTTTGAAATCCTCCCAAGTGCCACGGTTTAATGCTTTTTCGACGACGTGCATGGCGTGCTTTTCAAAATCCAACTGCGACTTGTCCACGTCCCAAAACAACGACGCACTAAAATCTTCTATTTTCAGTTCCTTTTTCATTGCGCTACACCCTTACGATATTTTCTCAAAACTCAGATCCGAGTTCAAAACGCCTAAGGCGCGGTTGCGAACCCGTTCGTCGGCGTTTGTGGTAGCGATATAT
>Ga0163151_10007814_pt1 | contig 12336 bp, 8 predicted proteins | sample OliLakLV19MP5IB2_FD_145596 | JGI IMG/M metagenome (GOLD analysis project Ga0163151, IMG submission 145596) | Freshwater microbial mat bacterial communities from Lake Vanda, McMurdo Dry Valleys, Antarctica - Oligotrophic Lake LV.19.MP5.IB-2 | ecosystem: Environmental > Aquatic > Freshwater > Lake...
GCGCCTCGCCCCCTCACCCCGACCCTCTCCCCCGAAGACGGGGGCGAGGGGGCCGGAAAGAGGAATCACGCGCGTTGCGCGCCGGGCTTGCCGTTCTCCACAACGAACGAGGCCCGCGTGACCAGCGGCGCGTCGGGCTTGGTCACGTCCTCCACCACTTGGAAGTCGGCCCGGTAATCGTCCGGCGTCACGGTGCAGCTCACGTAGCCGCGCTCGGCGTTCACGAATTTCAGGAACGGATTCTCGGCGTAGACCGCCGCATCCTTCGGAATCTGTCTGCCATTGCCGCCGGAGGAGCTCGACGTCCCGACGAACTCGGTCGCGACCGTCGGCGAATCGGCGTCGCGGAAGTCGGCCTTGAGGTCGTTCACCCAGTTGCTGTGAATGTCCCCGGCGATCGTCACCGGGTTGCTGATCCTGCGGTCGCCGAGGAACGTCAGCAGCCGCTTCGTCGCCGCGGCGTATCCGCCCCACTGATCCATGCTCATGGTGAACTCCTCGCCCGACTTCTGATCCATCGGTGCGACCATGATCTGCTGCGTCAGCACGTTCCACCGCGCGGGGGACTGCACCAACGACGCCTCCAGCCACGCCTCTTGGGCCGAGCCGAGGACCGTCCGCTGCGGATCGAAGACGGCGTCGCAGGCTGGCTTGTTGCCGTCGCCGCACGCCTGGTCGCTCCGATACTGTCGCGTGTCGAGCACCGCGAACTGGGCCAGCCGGCCGAACGTCACGTTGCGGTAGAGCTTGAGGTCCGGCCCCTGCGGAATGCTCGCCGCCCGCAGCGGCATGTGTTCGTAGTACGCCCGGTACGCCTGCGCCCGCTGCTTCAGGAACTCGACGGGATCGAACATCGGCTTCTCGGAGATCGCCCCGGCGCAGTTGTTCGCGAACTCGTGGTCGTCCCACGTCACCAGCCACGGACAGGCGGCGTGCATCGCCTGGAGATGCTCGTCCGTCTTGTACTGCGCGTGCCGGTTGCGATAGTCGTCGAGCGACATCAGCAACGGAGCCGTGTGCTGGCGGAGCTGCTTCTCGCGGCCGGCTCCCTCGTAGATGTAGTCGCCGAGATGCGCGACGAGGTCCAGGTCTTCCCGGACCATGTGCTGATACGCCGTGAACAGCCCCGTCTCGTAATGCTGGCACGACGCGAACGCATACCGCAGCTTCTGCGGCAGGACGTTGGCGTGCGGCATCGTCCGCGTCCGGCCGACGGGGCTGGCCTCCCCCATCGCAAAGAATCCGTAGTGATACCAACGGTCCGGTTCGAGGCCGTGGATTTCGACGTGAATCGCGTGCGCCCACGCCGGCGTCGCGACGCACGTCCCCTGCACGACGACGTCGGTCAGCTTCTCGTCCTTCGCCAAGACCCAGCGAACCTCGACGTTCTGATCCGGCATCCCGCCCCCTTCGAGCGGTTTGGGAGCGAGCCGCGTCCATAACACGACACCGTCCGCCGTCGGATCGCCCGACGCCACGCCGACGGAGAACGGATAATCCGGCGACGTCGCATGTCGTTTCACCAGCAGCGACGCCGCAGTCGCCCGCCACGGCAACGCGGCGGCCGCCAGGCCCGACCACAGAAACGCCCGCCGATGAACCTGCAACCGGCGTGAGACAGCGGAAGAATGCGGCATGATGACTTTTCGCGTGGGGATGAACGGGCCTTGTCTTCGTGTCTTCGTAGGGTGCAGTCGAGGCTTGGCGAGGCTCACCCGTCTTCGTAGGGTGCAGTCGAGTCTTCGAGGCTCACCCCCGGACAAGGTCCAGTTTTCAAGGTCCAAATTTCAATGACCAACAAGAGTCTTCACCTTGACCATTGGAAATTGAACCTTGGTCATTTCACCGGGGGTGAGCCTCGCAAAGCCTCGACTGCACCCTACAAAGAAGGACCGCGTCAGGATACCGTCTGACGCCGCGGTCGAGTATCGTCAACGGCGTCTCCTGACCGTGTGATTTCCGCGAAGATTCGTGTCCCTCTCGTTCATCGTTCCCACTTCGGAGTTCCCACCATGTCTTGCCGCTGGATCGCTGCTTACACGGCGCTCACCGCCCTGCTCGCCCCGCTGACCGTCGAGGCCCAGATGTATCGCGTGTACTTCGGCACCTACTCGGGCAAGGACAGCCAGGGGGTCTATCAGGCCACGTTCGACGCCGCGACCGGCAAGCTCGGCGACGCCACCCTCGCCGGCGAGGCGGTCAATCCGTCGTTCGTGGCGATTCATCCCACCGGCACGTTCCTGTATGCCGTCGGTGAGATCGCCGACTTCGAAGGGAAGAAGACCGGCGGCGTCACGGCGTTCGCGATTGACGCCGCGTCGGGCAAGCTGACGAAGCTCAACCAGCAGTCGTCCGAGGGGACCGGGCCGTGCCACATCACCATCGACAAGGCCGGTGGGACGGCGTTCGTCGCCAACTACGGCGGCGGCAGTTGCTGCTCGCTGCCGATCGGCGCGGACGGCAAGCTCGGCCCCGCGGCGTCGGCGATTCAGCATCAGGGGAGCAGCGTCGACGAGAAGCGGCAAACCGCGCCGCACGCGCACTCGATCAATCTCGATCCGTCCAACCAGTTCGCATTCGTCGCCGACCTGGGCCTGGACAAAGTCCTCATCTACAAGGTCGATCCGAATAAACACACGCTGACGCCGAATAGTCCGCCGAGCGGGAGCGTCGCCCCCGGTTCCGGCCCCCGGCACTTCACGTTTCATCCGACCGGCAAGACGGCGTACGTCATCAACGAAATGGCGAACACCGTCACCGCATTTTTGTTCGATGCCGCGAAGGGTTCGCTGACCGAGATCCAAACCATCACCACGCTGCCGAAGGACTTCACCGGCACGAGTTACACCGCCGAGGTGGTTGCGCATCCGTCGGGCAAGTTCCTGTACGGCTCCAACCGCGGCCACGACAGCCTCGCCGTCTTCCAGATCGACGCCGCCGGCAAGCTGACCGCCGCGGGCCACGTCCCCACCGGCGGCAAAACGCCGCGGAACTTCAACGTCGACCCCACCGGCAAGTGGGTTCTCGCCGGCAACCAGGGCACCGGCACCGTGACGGTGTTCGCGGTCAATCAGGACACGGGCATGCTGACGCCGACGGGGCAATCCATCGCCGTCGGTTCGCCGGTGTGCGTACGGTTTCTGATGATGAAGTGAGGAAAGGTCACGCTGGTAATGTTGAACGCGATTCACGATCTCAATGACGGTCTCGTGCCTGAGGGCGATAACCTCGTTCTTCGGTGGAACGATGGGCCTACAACGCATGTCGCGACAGCTAATATCTGGCACCGCTTTCGACCGCAGCACTCAAAGTAGCAATCCCATGAGAATTCACATCGTGACGTTTCGACTCGCTTTCTATTGGGGATTGCTTCTGATCACTGAGGTAACCTCCCTCACCACGGAGCGGGTGCAAGCTGACGATGCAAAGCGCATCGTCACAGACGAAAGGATGAAGTCGATCTCTGCCGCGATGGAGTCGTCTTTAGAAGGTCTGCCCAAACTCTACGAGTCCGTCAGCAAGTCGATCGTGCGTGTCGAAACGGCGGACAATCGGAACGTGACCGGGGTCATCGTATCCTCGGACGGGCAGATCGTCGTGGGGAATGGTTTCGGATGGGATGACGTGAAAGTCCACCTGCGCGACGGCCGAACCGTCACCGCGAAGGCTAAGGGTTGGTCGGCAGAATGGAGTCTCGGCGTCATCAAGATGAACGAAGAGGGCCCGTGGCCGGCAATCAAGCTGGGGTCCACAAAGGATCTGAAAGCCGGAGAACCTTGTCTGGTGATCGGTTACTCACCGCGCGGCGATACGAACTTCGATTTGTCACCGACGGCAAGGTTTGGGTTCATTGACCGTTGCCAGCCAACTCACTGGGTCACCACCACGTGTTTTCCGGGATTTTTCGAGCGGGCGGCAGTGGTTGGAATGGACGGCCGCTTACTCGGAATTGATACCGCCTTCTCGGGTTATCAGAGTTACGCGACCGCCGTGGATGTCCTGGTCGCCCATCGCGCCGACCTGTTTGCGGGCAAGAACCTCGATTGGGTCCGGTATCCGCCCCATCCGGACTCGATCTACCGCATTGCCGCTGGCGATCACCCCGAGTTGTTTTCGATGAGGAAGACGGATGATGTCGTGGGCACAGCCGAACTGCCAACGCGCATGAGCGATTCGCAGTTGTCTAAGGTCAAGCAGATTGCGAAGACAACAACCGTACGATTAGTCTCGAAAGAGCGACTCGGATTTGACGGAAAAGGTTACGACCGCTGGAGCGGCGTCATTGTTTCGGAAGACGGCTACATCCTGACGTGTGGTCACACCGATCAATTGCCGGGAGAACAGTTGACCGTTCGTCTGTCGGACGGTCGCGATGCCGACGCAGTCGCGTTGGGAACGAATCCGATTACGGATGTCGCTCTCGTGAAGATCACGACACCCGGTTCATGGCCGTTTGCAGAGATTGCCGAATCGTCGACGTTGAAACCGGGTGACCCGCTCATCGTCGCCGGGTATCGAGCCTTGGATGCGAAGGGGGAAGGGCTAACAGAACGAAGTCCGCAAATTGGCACCGCGGCTGTGAGACTCCAACGGTACCTGATGTTGGGCCCAAACCTGGACCAAACCAGAATGAGTATTCCCCTCCACGGCGGTATGTCGGGAGGCGGCATATTTAACCGATACGGGCGCTACGTCGCTGTCTCCCAAGGGGGATCAGGCGTTCGGTCGGAAGTCGCCAAGGTGCAATGGGATGACTTGAAGCGAATTGAGTCGATCGACACTGCGACGGGAGTACCGCATCCGCTACGAAAGCGATTCGTCGCTCCGAGCAAGGCAGTTGCTCAATCGGTCGTGGAACTCTTGGTTGATTCCAAACCGGTCAGTTTCGGGACCATCGTTGACGCTGACGGCTGGATTCTCACGAAGGCGAGTGTTCTGGACGGAACCGTGAGTTGCCGATTGCCCGACCAGGCGGTCGTCGTCGCCGAAAAACGGGCAGCGTCAGAAGAGCATGACCTCGCCTTGTTGAAGATCGACGTGGGTGGCCTGGCCGCGGCCGAGTTTTCCGACAAGGAGCCGCCATTCATCGCACAGGTTCTGTGTGCGGTTGGTTCCGGTCAGATTCTCAAGCCGGGAATCGTGTCTGTCGAAACTCGCGCCATTCCGCCCGAACGGCGCTGGAAGGGTGACGCCACGGAGGACGCACCAGACGGAGCGATGATCTCCCGTTCGACGGACCTGAGTCTAATCGGGACGAAGCTTCAGCGCGATGACATCGTCGTCTCCATCAACAGGCATTTAACCCCCAACGTGGCCGCGTTGACTCAGGTTTTAGAGACAGATCTCGCCGGATATTGCACGGGTGACTTGGTTTCGGTCGCACTTCGCCGCAAGGGCGCACCCATGAACATCCTGACAACCCTGCCGCCCGCCACCGGTCTGCCACCTGTCACCGGCATGCTTCGGCAAGATTGGATGAGGGACCAGCATGACACACCGAGGCAATCCGGTTTCGCTGCGGTCTTTGATACCGACATCGAACTTCTCCAGCGAGAAGCGGGCTGTCCCGTGATTGACGTTGAAAGCCGCATTCGCGGCATCGCTATCGCCAGTCGAGGCCGCGAAAAAACACAACGTGGTCCGACGTCTGTTCTACCGAGTCACATCGTTAGTCGTGTGACAAAGCAACTCATTGCCGAGGCAAACTCCAAGTGACGGTGCGAGTTAGAACGCAAACTTTTCAACTCGTTCCCACGCTCTGCGTGTGAACCATGGGCCGTAACGCTCTGCGTCACGCACGGGGCTGTCGCCACTCTGCTGGCTCGCGTCGTGAGACTCACTTGGAGCGACGCAGAGCGTGGGAACGAGTTCTCGTGTTCGCGGCGGTCATCCCTTGCATTCCGCGCACGGAGCGGTAGCATTCGACATTGACCTGGGTGCCGGGGGGCTTGTGGCTCCACCGGAGAATAGGGAAGACGGTGCGAATCCGTCGCGGTCCCGCCGCTGTAACCGGGGACGAACGCTGCGAACGCCACTGCGACACCGGTCGCGGGAAGGTGCAGCCAGTAGGCCGATCCGGAAGCCAGAAGACCTGCCCATTGGTCGTCCGCCTGCCTGCGGTTCGCGCGTAACGAAACCTCGTGGCGTCTGAGCGAATGCGTGCCCCATGCGCCGGCCTCGGCGTGCGCGGGCTATGCGTTTGGCCGGTGCCCCGTCGCCGACTTGCCGTTCGCCGCGGGTGGTCCGCCTGACAACGGGGATTGTCCAATGTCTCGCCGAATCGTCGCTCGTCCGCGGCTGTGCCCGGGCTTCACGCTGATCGAACTGCTGGTGGTGATTGCGATCATCGCCATCCTGATCGGGTTGTTGCTCCCCGCGGTGCAGCAGGCCCGCGAAGCCGCCCGGACCACGCAGTGCCGCAACAATCTGAAGCAGCTCGTGCTGGCCTTGCACAACTACGCCGACACTTATGCCGAGACGCTGGTGCCGCACAAGATCGACGATGCGAAGGCCATCGCGGGGACGATCTCCGGCGTCTGGCCGCAGCAGGGGCAGATCCGCTACTGGTTCGGCCTCGTCGATTATGACGTCCCGATGGCCAACCGGCTGGTGTTCGAGCAGGGCATCCTGGCTCCGTACATGGAGAAGAACTACGCCTCGTATCAGTGTCCCAACTTCGGGCCGACGCAGGTCGACGAACTCCGCGTCGGCCGCATGGCCTGCGGTTACGGGCACAACGGCAAATACCTCGGCCCCGGCATCCAGTTCGACTGGTCCGCCTGGCCGGCGGTGACAGTCAGCACCAAGGAACCGATCGCGTACAAGCTGCGCGACGTGACGCAGATCACGCAGACGCTGGTCTTCGCCGACAGCGCCGAGGTCGATTTCAACCTGAAATTCCGCGAAAACTGGTGGCTCGATCCGCCGAGCGCGAACTATCCGACGGTCCACTTCCGCCACAATGACACGGCAAACGTCGCGTTCCTCGACGGCCATGTGGAAACGCGAGCGCGGGGGTGGTCTGTGCAGATTCCGGGACCGAACTTCCTGAGCATGCCGCAAGCCGGCCGCGCGGACGAGAAGCGGCTGGGCTTCGTCAGCGACGGTCGCCTGGGCGATCCGCTGTATCAGGACGAACTCTACGACCGCAAGTGACCAGCAATCAGAGGCATTGATCCACAGATTGCACAGATTTCGCAGATTTAGATCAGGCGATTGAGCACGGATTTGTTTCATGAATCTCTTTCTCCAAATCTGCGTCATCTGCGAAATCTGCGGAAAACTTTCTTCTCTCACTAAGAGCCATCATGCGCGATTTTCGCTTGTGGCTGGCGCTCGCGGGATTGAGCGTCGGCGGGTATCTTCTGGCATCGCAGGTCATCGGCGGCGACGGCAGCGCCCCGGTCACCGACGACGAGTTGGCCACGCTGGTGTTCGTCTGCCGCGACGCCGGCGACCTGTTCACCGGCAAGTCCCGCAGCACGCCGGCCGTCCGCCCCGACACGGGACAGACGACGCTGCTGCCCGGCTGGTATTGTCCCCAATGCCGGACCTGGCACACGGGTCCGGCCCTCGACGAATGGCAGCGCCGGCCCACCCCGGTGCTGTGCCCGAAAACCAAAAAACCGCTGGAACGCACCGGCCCGATCCCGGATGATGCGAAGCCGATCTGACAGAATGGTAGGGTGGGCCGAGTCTTCGAGTCCCACCACGAATGTCAACCAATGTGGTGGGACTCGAAGACTCGGCCCACCCTACAAAGAACTCCAATGACCACCCATCCAACATCACCGCAGCCCATCGTCGCCTGCTGGAGCGGCGGCAAGGACAGTGCGCTGATGCTGGGCCGGCTGCGCGACGATCCCCATTACCGCGTGGTGGGCCTCATCACGATGGTCACTGCGGGGGATCGCCGCATCAGCATGCACGGCGTGCCGGGGGAGTTGCTCGTCGCCCAGGCGGCGGCGACCGGCTTGCCGCTCGTGCAGGCGGAGATCCCGGCGTTTCCGGCGAACGCGATTTACGAGGCCGCCTTCGCCCGCGCGGTGGACCGCTTCCGGTCGCTGGGCGTGCGGACGGTGGCCTTCGGCGATCTGTTCCTGGGCGACATCCGCCAATACCGCGAGCAGTTGTGCGCGCGGATCGAAATGGAAGCCCTGTTCCCGCTGTGGGGCGAAGACCCGTCGCAACTGGCGGCGGAGTTCCTCGCCCGCGGCTATCGGGCCACGATTTGTTGCGCCGATTCGGCCAAGCTGCCGCGCGAGTTTGCGGGAGTGGAGTACAATGCCGGTTTCCTCGCCGACCTGCCGGCGGGGGTCGATCCCTGCGGCGAGAACGGCGAGTTTCACACGTTCGTGACGGCCGGCCCGGTGCTGTCGCAAGCCATCGAAGTGGAAGCGACCGCGGTGACGCAGTCGCAGGGGTTCTGGTACGCCGAGTTGCAGTCGCCGTTGTCGACGCGGCTGCACATTTCTGACATTGAACGCCGGGCGGGACGCGCGCCGGCGGTGGAGTCTGCTCATGTCTGATGCGACTGTGAATCGGTCCAAGCGGTGGTTCGTGGCGTTCCTGTTCGCGTACGCCCTGGCGTGCCGGCTGATGCCCTACGTGCTGCACACCTTCGGCGTGTCGATCGACCCGGCGACGACGTGGTATCCGTGGAACTTCTCGCCGCTCCTGGCGCTGTCGATGTTCAGCGGCGCTTGCGTCGCCGATAAACGGCTGTCGTTCGGGCTGCCGCTGGCGGTGATGCTCGTCAGCGACTTCGGCATCTGGGCGTTGACGGGCCGCTTCGACTGGGCCTTTCCGCGCAGCCAGCCGCTGATCTACGCCTGCTTCGCCGTCACCGTGGCGATGGGCTTCTGGCTGAAGCCCCGGCCGCACGTGGTGTGGGCGATCCCCACGGGCTATCTCGCCGAAGCGCTGTTCTTCCTGGTGACCAATTTCGCGGTCTGGTGGTTCGGCGAAGGACGGACGTATCCGATGACGTCGGCCGGCCTCGCCACGTGCTATGCAATGGCGATCCCGTTCCTCGGCCGCTCGCTGCTGAGCACGACGATCTACACGCTCGCCCTCTTCAGCCCCGCGGGCCTGCGACTGGCGGGTATCGACCCGGTCCCCGTCTACAACAAACCCGTCGCCGCGAAGGTTCGCCGCTGATTATCCACCCGCAATATTGGTGGATTTGACCGCATTCCGTCGCGGCCCGAAGGGCCAACACAAATCAGCCCAGGGCAACGCCCTGGGTCTGATCGCAGATGCATGAAGGCAGCCCTGTAAGGGCGTCACAACATCGTCGGTTTGTCGCGCCCTTTCAGGGCTGAATCCGCCCATTCGTCCATTTCCCAAGGCGTTGCCCTGGGCTGATTTGTTTCAGCCCTTTGGGCTGGTGGCGCATCGGGCGCAACACGCTACCCCGGCATGCCGTCGCCGCGGGGCGGCAGCACGTCCTCGCGCAACTGCACCTGCAGCGCGCCGAGCATCTTGGTGATGCGGGCCTCCTTCGAGGCGATGAACGGCACGTTGTCGAGCACGAACGCCCGCGGCTCGTTGCTGGGATGGAGCACCAGCCGGCCGCTGCCCATCAGGAGGTACTCGAACACGTCGTCGATCTCTTTCGTGATCCGCAGCGACGGGGCCGAAAACCGTTCGAGGCTGCTCAAAAAACCGTGATGGTGCAAGAGTTCGTTCGGGCGGACCTCCCAGTAGTCGAACCGCACGAGCACCAGCACGAACAGGTAGATGAGTCCCAGAATGGACGCGAACAGGAAGTAGAACGTCGAGTTCGCCTGCGGCTTGATCTGCCGGAAGAACGCGGTCACCGCCGGCAGCAGGTCGGGGAAGTTCGTCGCTCCCAACACCACACCGAGGACGGCCGCCATGACCAGGAAGAACAGCGTGAGCGACGTCGTCCGCGGGAAGTCGAACGCCAGGACGACGATGTTGAGCCCGAACAACCACAGAAAACCCCACGCCAGTGAGTGCTTGGCCATGTCGTTCTGACCGAGAGACAACTCGATCAGCCCGGCCGCGATCGCCGCCAGAAACGTGGGATACAGCAGCACGATCTTGGGGTAGGAGACCAGGAAGATCGGCTTTTCGTTGTCGGCCTGGGCGGCAGGCTTCACAGGGACATCGGACACGACAGCACTCCCGGCACGCAGAGGGGAACGGCAACGCACACCGCCGCAACTCGACGGTTCGCGGGGCACTGTAACCGCAGCGTCCGGTCGATGCCAGCGCGCGGCGCGTTGCGATGAGAACGCGGGGCGCTGTGGCACGGATCAATCGGGAAACACAAGAAGCCCCGGCATGGCAATGCCGGGGCTTCCGTAAAGCAACAGGTTGGTGGAGAGAGAGACAGCTTTGGAACGGGATCGTACGGATTTGAAAACTTGGGAACCGTGTCATCGGGCGTGAGCCCGAGGGCGTGTTCCGGCTGAAAATCCTTTAGAAAGGAGGTGATCCAGCCGCAGGTTCCCCTACGGCTACCTTGTTACGACTTAGTCCCAATCACCGGTTTCACCCTGGGCGCCTGCCTCCTCTTGCGAGGTTGGCGCAGCGACGTTAGGTGCCCCCAGCTTTCGTGGCTTGACGGGCGGTGTGTACAAGGCTCAGGAACACATTCACCGCGGTATTGCTGACCCGCGATTACTAGCGATTCCGGCTTCATGCAGGCGAGTTGCAGCCTGCAATCCGAACTGGGGCGCGCTTTCTGGGATTTGCTCCGCTTCGCAGCTTGGCTTCCCTCTGTACGCGCCATTGTAGCACGTGTGCAGCCCTGGACATAAAGGCCATGAGGACTTGACGTCATCCCCGCCTTCCTCCGGCTTGACGCCGGCGGTCTCCCTAGAGTCCCCGCCATGACGCGCTGGCAACTAGGGACAGGGGTTTCGCTCGTTTAGCGACTTAACGCGACATCTCACGACACGAGCTGACGACAGCCATGCAGCACCTGTGATCGTTCCACCCGAAGGCGTCACTGACCTTTCAGCCAGCTAATCCGACCATGTCAAATCCAGGATAAGGTTCTTCGCGTTGCCTCGAATTAAGCCACATGCTCCACCGCTTGTGTGAGCCCCCGTCAATTCCTTTGAGTTTCAGCCTTGCGACCATACTCCCCAGGCGGAGCACTTAACGCTTTCGCTACGAGGGGGAAGGCCGAAACCGCCCCCCTCCAGTGCTCAGTGTTTACGGCTAGGATTACCGGGGTATCTAATCCCGTTCACTCCCCTAGCTTTCGTGCCTCAGCGTCAGACAAGGCCCAGTGTGCCGCTTTCGCCGCCGGCGTTCCTTCCAATATCTACACATTTCACCGCTCCACTGGAAGTTCCGCACACCCCTGCCTCACTCCAGTCTGCCAGTTTCAAGCGCTGTTCCCCGGTTGAGCCGGGGGATTTCACACCTGACTTAACAAACCGCCTACGCACCCTTTAAGCCCAGTGATTCCGAATAACGTTCGCACAGTTCGTATTACCGCGGCTGCTGGCACGAACTTAGCCCGTGCTTCCTCTGGAGCTCTGTCAAACCGGAAAGATAGCTTTCCGGCACTTCATCCCTCCCGACAGCGGTTTACAATCCGAAGACCTTCATCCCGCACGCGGCGTCGCTCGGTCAGACTTGCGTCCATTGCCGAAGATTCTCGACTGCAGCCACCCGTAGGTGTCTGGCCAGTGTCTCAGTGCCAGTGGTGGGGGCCATGCTCTCACACCCCCTAGCCATCGTCGCCTTGGTGAGCCGTGACCTCACCAACAAGCTAATAGCGCCTCAGCCGCTCCTCAGGCGGAATCTCACCTTTGCTGACAGGCCTTAAAAGCCCGCCAGGTCATCGGGTATTACCGGCAGTTTCCCGCCGCTATCCCCGTCCTGAGGGTACGTCACCGAGGTGATCCTACCCCGTTCGCCGGTGTCCCCCCTTGCGGGGTTCTCCCTCGACTTGCATGCCTAATCCACGCCGCCAACGTTCATTCTGAGCCAGGATCAAACCCTTTGAGTAGTGTCTTCGGAAGGCCGAGGGGCTAAGGGCCAAGGGCTGAGAGCCAGAGTAAACCCTGACCACATCCCGTCGCCGCAACCACCCAACCAAAACGAGAACGGCCCTGGCGGACCGCCTCGAACAGAGAACACTGAGTTTGTGCCGGCGTACGTTGGAAGAGAGCAGGCGGATGAGAAGCCTGAAGCGTCCGAGCAGGAAGTTTCCCTCCGGCCCTTAGCCCTCAACTCTCAGCCCTTAGCCCTCTTATGTCCTTAAGACAAGATCCGTACGTCCAGCAACCGCACAATACCGTGCAAAGCTGAATCTCTACTTCCACCAACCGTATTGTCAAAGAACGATAG
>Ga0163151_10007822_pt1 | contig 12324 bp, 15 predicted proteins | sample OliLakLV19MP5IB2_FD_145596 | JGI IMG/M metagenome (GOLD analysis project Ga0163151, IMG submission 145596) | Freshwater microbial mat bacterial communities from Lake Vanda, McMurdo Dry Valleys, Antarctica - Oligotrophic Lake LV.19.MP5.IB-2 | ecosystem: Environmental > Aquatic > Freshwater >...
CATTAGAAACAATATAGGGTGCTTTGAAGAATTAGTAAACACAGCTTACTGGTGTTCAAAGGGTTCTGGCTAAATAAAATAATTGCTCCATTCTGTTTTTTGATTTATTAAGGTTTTTATTATTGCTTTTGTTTTGCAAGGGTAAAAGCAAGTAAAAAGAAACCAAAGCAATAACACTGTTTGTATTTCGGTATTTTGAAAATAATTTCTGAGGGCTTTAAATTTTTTTCTAAAACTGTTTTAATAATTTATTAATTGTTAATCCTTTAACTAATATTGAGAAAAGTACAATACAATATGTGCTTACAATTACCACGTTACTTCCATCAACTTTATTTGTTAACGAAAGAGCTAAGGCAATTGAAATGCCTCCCCTTAAACCTCCCCAAGTGAGTACAGCTAAGTTTAAACGCTTGTTGTCTTCTCTCCTGTTAAAAACAAAAAAGGCAGGGAGTAATGAAATATATCTGGCCGATAAAGTAACAACAATTAATATTATGAGACCACTGCAAAACTATCGAGAATAAAAACAGTTTGATTTTTCGAGTAAAAAATTTATCACATATTCGTTTTTTGCACCTCTTTCAAAAATGATTTAGTTATTTCTTGCCTCTAAAATGGTTATTCTTGTTGGTTTTCATTTGCTTACTCAACAATTGGCATCCTGTATAAGTTATAACAGATAGCTTGTAGTAAGTGTTGTGAGTGTGTTTTAGTTTTGCCCACATAACGCGCTCCACATACTTTAAACCATCTACTTATTGAACCAAAAGTTCGTTCTATTTTATAACGTGTTTGATTTATTTTTTTATTGATTTGTTTTTCTAATTCGGTTAATGGTTTATTCTTTACTGCTTTATACAAAATTCTATTCTTTAATTTTTTTGCAATTAACACATTGTCGTTTTCTTCGCTTGCATAGCCTTTGTCAGCATATACAGGCGTGCGAGGTTTTAATTTTACAGTATTGAGAGCGCTTTCTAAATTTTTTATATCACTTTCATTCGCTGCTGTTGTGTGTATTCCTAATACAAAACCTTCTTGATTACTTACCGTATGTTGTTTGTAGCCGTAATGTAATTTGCCCGCTTTCTTTATCCACGCAGCTTCTTGGTCTACATTGGGCTTTATAATTTGAACTAATTTTGTTCCTGTTTGCTCTTGTTGTTCATCCTCTTTTCTATCTTCTGCTATTAATTTAAACTCCTTTTTACCTCTTGGTTTTCTAAGTGTTGGAGTTACGCTGGCATCTACTATAGCACCTTTCACTATCATTAAACCACCATCTTCCATCCGTTGATTTATTGTTTTTAAGAGTTCATCAAAAGCATTATGTTTGTTCAACTCGCTTCTGAAACGACACAATACAGTACTGTCTGGAACAGCCTGATCCATCGCGATACAACAAAATTTACTGAATGATATACGATCTCTTACATTTTCTTCAACCGACTCATCACTCAGACCATACCATGTTTGCAATAACAACATCTTAAATAAAATCAAGGGCTATAGCTTTTTCTGCCATCTACGCTTTGGCCTTTTTGATAATACTTGGTTATTACTTTCAATATTTATTGCCAATCAACAACGGTATTTACTCTGTCGAATAATGGTGTATTTACTGTGCGATGCTCTACGGCTAGGTCTGCGAAAGACTTTAAATGACTTTGTTTTATCATACTGCAAAAATAAAAAAACAAATAGTTGTAAGTATCAATGATATCAATACTTACAAACAAATTAGCTCTTAAAACTCAATGAATACACCTTGCAGTGTTCTCATTATTCCAATTAGAATGTAGGTTGAATCAGCTGAAACAAGAAAAATTTCAAGCCCCATCAAAATAAATAAAATGGTGTTGCAAATTTCATCAATCAATTCCCAAAATTTATCTACGTATTCAGCGGTAACATCCGACATGGCATGTTTTTTTGCTTTACTACCAATGAGTAATCCGGCAACTACCATAGCTAAAGGTCCCGAGGCGTGAATTTGTGATGCTAGCGCATATCCTCCTGTAACAACAGATAAAGTAATCATAATCTCTGTTTGGTAATGATCAATATTTTTCATCATCAAATGCCCCAATTAGCCAATTAATAAACCAATACCACCAAACACTTCAGTAGCAAATATTTTTGCTATGTGGCTTACGGAATAACTTTCATCCCCACCAATTAAAATCGAATAAATTACTGCAAACACAACCACTCCAACGCCATCATTAAAAAGTGATTCTCCAATTATTTCTGTTTTGAGTTTTTGAGGAATTTTATATTTTGAAAGAATTCCTAATACAGCAATCGGATCTGTAGGAGAAATTAATGCACCAAATAAAAATCCCAATATTGGATTCAGGTCAATTCCGAATAAATGAACAATAAAATTAAATGTTAATCCAATAAGAATGGTTGAAATTAATACTCCTAAAGTAGCATAAGAAAACACGGTTGCCCTCGCTCCCTTTAAATCTGAAAGGTTTACATGCAATGACCCAGCAAACAATAAAAAGCATAAAATAAAATCAAGTACAAAAGTGCTAAAGTCAAACTTTCTAAGAAATTCAGTTATCGGCTCTACATAAGCAGGTTCAAATGTTTCAATAACCCTTAATACAACACCAAGAATAACACTGATAAACATAACACCAATGGTTGTTGGGAGCTTTAATCATTTATGGTTCATAAATCCAAGTACAGCTGATGTAGTAATAAATATGGCGAATAATTCTAGCATAACTTTAGTATAGTGAAGCGATTCTAATAAGTTCTTGTTCTTTCAATATTTTTATTTTGCGTCCTTCTGAAGAAATGATTTTAGCTTCCTTAAATTGAGTAAGTGCGCGAACGCAGGTTTCGGTTGTGGTTCCCGCAAAGCTAGCTAGATCTTCTCTGCCGAAATTTATAATTGAATTTTTGTCTAAATCATTTTTTTTATATTTCTCATTTAGGATAAGTAAAGCAAACGCAACACGTTCTTTTACTGTTTTATGAGAAAATGTGCTAATTAAATTAGCCCATACATTAAACTCGTAGCTTACCGCTTTCAATAAATTTTTCATTAATGCAGGAGATTTATAAAGTGTATTTAGAAAATGCTCTTTTGGATAAAATAAAATTTGACAATCTTCAATCGTTTCTGCTGATACCGGGTTTTTAGTTTCACTTAAAATTGGTCTAAATCCAAAAAATTCATCTTTCGTATATAAATAAACAATCTGAAATTTTCCATTGGAATTATATTGATAAATTTTAACCTTCCCTTTTATTAATCTATACAAACCATCAGAATATGTTTCTTCTTTAAAAAGAATTTTATTTTTTTTTAGTGTTAGTGTTTTCGCATGTGATTCGAATTCCTCAATTAAATTTTTTTGAATTCCTGTTAGAAGGGAATCACATTTATAGTAGTATTTATCTCGAATCAAATTCATCGCAAAAATTATAAGATGTAATTTATGGATTATTCCAATAGCAGAATCAAAATAATGCTAAAAAACCTAAGAACAGGGGATTATGCAATTAAAAAAACAGTTCATTGACACCTATCAATGGATGGTCGTAAATAAACAAGGAACTTCGATGTGTAATTAAATTGAAAATAAAATAGTAGCATGCAAAACAGTCTTTCTTTTTCAAGAAACTCCCATTTTCCTTCAATATGATCTAAATTCTAAGTATATTTCAAAAAGCATTAACAAAATTTGCAGCAGATTGCCACGCAATTATAGTTGTTGTGGCAACACCAGAAAACAATTCAATTTATAAAACATATTTTAATACCAGTTTATACAATCAAATAAAAACAAAAAACAACAATTCCTACAATGGAAGTTAAATTAACTTAAATAATTATGGAAAAGATTAACGATAAGAATATTATAAAAAAGATTAAACTTCGACCTTTAAAATTAGATGATTATAATCAAATTGCAGCCATTCAATTAAAATGTTTTCCTGGAATGAAGCCATGGACAATTGAGCAGTTCAAAAATTTGATCCACTATTTTCCAGAGGGGCAATTTTGCATTCAGTATGGAAAAAAGATTATTGCTTCATCGTGTAGTCTTGTTATTAGTTTTGAAGAATATGGCGAGACAGCCACATGGAGTCAGCTTACTGATGGAGGAAATATAACAAATCATAATAAGTATGGCGACACACTTTACGGTATGGAAATGATGGTTGATCCGGAATACAGAGGCATGAAATTGTCGCGAAGATTATATGAAGGGCGAAAGTCATTGGCTCGAAAACTTAATTTAAAGAAAGTAATTATTGGTGGGCGACTACCCAATTTTTGCAAACATGTTAATAAGCTATCTATTGATGATTACGTGTCGAGAGTTATTGATAAAGTAATTTACGATCCTGTTTTAACTTCACAACTATCAAATGGTTTTATATTGAGCAGGGTTTTGCCTGGATATTTGCCAAATGACGGTGAATCCTGCGGGTATGCTACGTTGTTAGAATGGGTGAATTACAACTATCATAGTAACCCCAACTCCAACGCTTCACACAATCCTTATGTAAGAGTAAGTGCTATTCAATATCAAATGAGGGCGATTAAAGACTTTGAAGAGTTTGAAAAACACATTGAATTTTTTGTTGATACTTCTTCCGATTACAGAAGCGACTTTGTTATTTTTCCAGAAATGTTAACGATGCAATTGTTATCATTTTTACCTCATAAAGAACCAAGTGAAGCAATTAGAGAGCTAAGTAAATTTACACCACAATACGAAGCATTATTTACTCGATTAGCGATTAAATACAATATTAATATTGTGGCAGGCTCACACTTTGTTGTGGAAGAAGACAATTTGTATAATGCTTCCTACTTGTTTAGACGAGACGGAACTTTTGAAAAACAATATAAAATTCACATTACTCCTCATGAAAAAAAATGGTGGGGTGTAAAAAGCGGAGACAAAATGAAAGTATTTGATACTGATAAAGGAAAAATCGCCATCCTAATTTGTTATGATTGTGAATTTCCTGAACTAGCAAGAATAGCGACAAGCAAAGGCGCAAAAATAATTTTTGTTCCTTTCAATACAGACGACAGAAGAGGTTATTTAAGAGTAAGGTACTGCGCGCAAGCAAGAGCAATTGAAAATCAGTTATATGTTATTATCACAGGCTGCGTTGGAAATTTACCGGATGTGGCAAATTTGGACGTGCATTTTTCTCAATCCGCAATTTTTACACCTTCAGATGTTGAGTTTCACAGAGAGGCAATTGCTTCTGAGGCAACACCTAATTCGGAAACATTAATTTATCAGGATTTAGATTTGAATTTATTAAAACGAAATAGAGAATTGGGATCTGTTCAAACGTGGAACGATAGATCGCAAGGACCTTATAAGATAACGTATATAGAAGATGGAGTTGAGCATAAAATATAAATCGAATGATTGATAGGAATCATTGTTATTTGAGAATGAGTGAGTTAAATTTAACTAAATAAAAAGCAATGTTATGGCTAAAAAATCTAAATGTATAAAATGTGAAGCAGGAGAATTTGAACTTGTTGAATACAAACCAATTAATTCAAAAAGTAAAATAATACTGCTACAATGCGCAAGTTGCGGAGCAGCAATTGGAGCCTTAGATCAGTATAATGTAGGCCTATTTGTTAGTCAAATAGCAAAAAAACTTGGAATATCACCAAACAAAATATGAGCACTAAAAAAATATAATCATGAAAAAATTAAGAACACAGCCTAAACTAAAAGCCTCAAAAATTAAACGGATCCTTGTCCCATTTGATTTTTCTATACATTTTTCAAACGCTTTACGACAAGCTATTTTTATGGCAAAGTGTTTTATGGCTGAAATAGATTTGTTGCATGTTGTTGAGCCTGTTTACGCTACACCACACTATAGTGGTTTAATGCTTTCTAACGATTTGTTTTATACGAAACTGATGAAGCAGGCATATAAAAATCTAAAACAAATTGCGCAAGAAGCAGAAGAGAGGGAAGGAATAAAAATAAACTGTAAGTCAAGCCTAAATATAGCACACCAGGAAATTCTAAATTATTCAAAAAAGAGAAAAACCGATTTGATAATTATGGGAACACACGGAGTTTCTGGAGTAACTGAATTTTTCGCTGGAAGTAATGCTTGTTGTGTTGTTAGTAGTGCTAAATGTCCAGTTATAACTGTTCAGAAGAAAACAACTACCAAGGGATTTAAAAAAACAATTTTACCAATTCGATCGGAATTTAATTCACGTCAAAAAGTAAATTTTGTAGCTACATTGGCTAAAACTTTTATGTCTAAAATTTATATTGTAGGATACACAGAGAATTTAGGAAAATCAGAAAAAATAAAGACAATCAACTACATAAAGCAGGTTGAAGGTTTTTTGAAACGGGAGACTATTTCATTCGAGAGTAAAATAATTAAAGAAACAAATTTCACAAAAGCGATAATTGAACACGCAGGTAAACGGAAAGCAGACTTAATTGCCGTAATGACTACCCATGATTTTAGCTTAGACCAAATTTTCGAAGGCAGTTACTCTCAACAATTTGTAAACCATTCTAAAATTCCAGTATTGAGTGTTCCAAACACCTTAAATTTTGAGTGCAGTTAAGCCAACCCGCTGATTGGTGGAGAGCCAGTTTAGCAGAATAGGTATCTACCCTTTAAACTATTAGTTATGAAAACCATTATAGAATCTACCAACTTTGAGCCCAGTGTTTCTTTAAATAAATTCATTAAAGAAAAAGCCCAAGTTTTTAAGAAGTTCGATAAAAATGCATTATTTGCTGAGTTCAATCTATCTGCAAAAAAGCAAGAATTCACCTGTACGGTTATCCTAAATTTGGAAGGAAAAGATATTGTTGTTTCAAAAAGTGCTGATGATATGCACTACGCCATCTTACAAACTATTGATGTTGCGAAAAGAAACATGAGACGAAAAAAAATGAAAAGAATGGCGTCCAAAAAAGGGTAAAGAGTAATCTTTATTAGTATGGGCATTTCTTGGAGAGTAAATTTTAATAAAGATAAAATAATTAAATAAGTATAAATGAAAAACATAGTACTAGCACTTTTGGTTTTTGCAACCTCAATAAGTTTTGCAAATGCTCAAAAATTAAAAAAAGCGGATAGTCTCGCTGTAGATAGTTCCGCTATTGTTCAGCAATTAATCATTCAGCAAAAAGAAGAACACAAAATTGATTCGATAATAAAATTCAGATTGCAAGCAGATTTGGCTAATGCAACACTTAATGCCAATCAAAAGAGTGAACTGGAGAGTAAATTAAAGGAATTGACACTTAAAGATTCTGTCAAAAGAGCTAACCAGCTTGCAAAAATCCAAACACTTAAACAATCCTCAAAGAGCTTTCCTGTTTTATTATTCACTGATACTGTTTTAAATATTTATACCAAGATTGGCTCTTTTAATCCAAAAGCAAGAGCGGAAGTAATTTCTGAGCGAATCAAAAAACTATATGAAAACGATTTTTTTAAAATCGACTCGCTAAAATTGATTCAGAATGAAAACAATATCGACATAATTTATAACAACGATAATATAATAATGACTGTTAGTGAGTTTGATGCTTTGTGGTTAAACACAACTGTTAACGAGTTGGCAGCTAAAAATATTGGTGCAATTAAAGCGTACATTTTAAAATATAAAGAACAGAATAGTTTAAAAAATTTGATGATTAGAATTGGTCAAATTGCTCTAATTGTTTTCTGCCTTGGATTAATTATATTTTTTATTAATAAATCATTTAAGCGGTCAAAAGCTTATCTTATAGCAAACCAAGATCGTTTTTTGAATGGACTTACCATCAAAAATTTTCAAATTTTCACCTCTAAAAAACATAGAAAAGTTGCCTTCAGAGTAAATAATATAGCTCGAATTTTGGTCATTATATTATTAATTTATTTGTCGCTACCATTAATGTTCAGCGTGTTTCCCGAAACAAAATCATTTACAGATACATTGTTGGGTTGGGTTTTGTCTCCTGCCAAAAAAGTGCTAATGGGATTTTTAGGGTTTCTGCCTAATTTATTTACAATTGTTGTGATTTACTTAATAACAAAATGGGTAATTAAAGGCATCAAATTATTTTTCTCTGAAATAGAAAGGGGTAATATTCAATTGACTGGTTTTCATAAAGACTGGGCGATGCCAACATTTAGTATATTAAAATTTATACTTTATGCATTTATGGTAGTAGTCATATTCCCATACTTGCCTGGTTCTGATTCAGCAGTTTTTCAAGGAGTTTCTGTATTCTTAGGTGTTCTCTTTTCTTTAGGTTCGTCATCAGCAATTACAAATATGATTGCAGGGCTTGTGATAACCTATATGCGTCCGTTCAAAATTGGAGACAGAGTAAAAATTGGTGATGTTGTTGGTGACGTATTAGAAAAAACGATGTTGGTCACAAGAATAAGAACAATAAAAAATGAAGATATAACTGTTCCAAATTCAACGGTCCTATCAAGCGCAACAATAAATTATTCAAGCAATGCACAAGACCAGGGTTTAATTCTGCATTCTACAGTTACTATTGGATATGATGTGCCTTGGAAAAAAATGCACGAAGCACTAATTAATGCAGCGGATAGAACCGACATGCTTTTGAAAGAACCTAAACCGTTTGTTCTACAAACTAGTTTAGATGATTTTTATGTGTCGTATCAAATAAACGCGTATACCAAAGAAGCGAATAAGCAAGCAACAATATACTCGATTTTGCACGCAAACATACAAGATTGTTGTAACGAAGCAGGAATTGAAATCCTTTCACCACATTATCGTGCTGCACGCGATGGTAATATGACAACGATACCGGAAAATTATTTGTCGAAAGAATACAAAGCTCCAAGCTTTAATGTAAATGTCAAAAAAGAAAACTGATGACTAATATGGAAACATTATCACAAGCAATAAATCGATTACAAAAGGAAGGGTATAATTCGTAAATTGTTCCGAGCGAAATGGAAACCTTAAATCCACAGGATTGGGAAATAAATCAAATTTGTAGATTCGAAGGCAAATCAAATCCATCTGACAACAGCATATTGTATGCTATTTCAAAAAAAGAAAGTAAAAATCAGCAAGTACAAAAATGACGGCAACGAAAAATGGGAATCCTTCAAACGTGAATTCAATTATGACATGGATGAACTAGGGCAATCCTTAAAAGATTTAGGGGAAAATAATGTAAAATAATTAAACTGTTGAAAACTACATAACATGAAAAAGCTAGTAATCATTGCCCCATATTTGCCAAGTTACTAAACCATTAAATGCTTTAGTAATTTTCTATTTCTGACTGTTCCTTTTCATAAAAATATGTGAAAATTGCAACTAATTCCCAAATTTATATAATACAGTCCACCTTTATGTAGAGCACCTTTGCATTAAATTATTCAAAAAAACATCACAAATAAAAAAAATTACTTTATTAATTACTCTATTCTTAAATCTAATAATTTCTTAATGCCCAAAGCTAATAAAGACGATTTCGAAGAAGAATTTGACCAAGCAGAAAAAATATATTCTAAAAAAATCAAATTTTGAATCATGCGATAGGGTAAAATGTTTCTCTTCATTTAATAACAGGAAAATGGAATTACAAAAATAGTATATAATACAGTTTCTCTATACAACGAATGCACAAATTAAAAAAATCTCTTTTATTACTACGGTTACAATACTCATTATAGTTACTATCATCATTAATTATCACTTATCAAAGCATATCAAAAAATGAATGAATTAAACGATGAAATTCGAAGAAAAAGATTTAAGGAAAAGCGAAAAGCAAAAAAGAATATTATTTAAAAATTAAAACCAATGAGAACTACCGGAAATGATATCGAAATTATTCTTAATGGCATTACGATTTGTTATGATGACTTAGGAGAAGGCTCCACTCCCATTCTATTCGTTCATGGTTTTCCTTTTGATAAATCATCTTGGAAGCCACAAATAGATTTTTTCAAAAACACACACCGTGTTATTGCTTATGATATACGAGGATTTGGCAAATCAACTATTGGGAACGAAGAATTAAGCATGCGTTTATTTGCTGATGATTTGGTAAAATTAATGGACGGTCTATTAATAAACAAAGCAATTGTTTGTGGCTTATCTATGGGTGGATACGTTTTAATGAATGCGGCCTATAGATACGCTGAACGATTTGAAGCCATTATTCTAAGTGACACACAATGTATCGCAGATTCGCGCGAAATGAAATTAAAAAGGGCAGCAACCATTGCTCAAATAACAACATACGGACTAGAAGCTTTTGCAGAAGGATATGTTAAAAATGTTTTTTGTCAAGAATCAGTGAATACCAAAAAAGTGCTAGTAGAACAAATTAAACAAGTTATTCTCACTACTTCAACAGCATCAATTATTGGAACGTTGCATGCGTTAGCCCAACGCTGGCAGATGTGTCCGTCACTAAAAGAGATTTCTGTTCCCACACTTATTCTATGTGGAAAAGAAGACATCGTTACTCCCCTTTCTGAATCAGAATTTATGCTTCAGAATATTACCAATTCTACAATGCAAAGCATTGATGATGCTGGTCACATGTCTAATCTTGAACAAGCTGATGAATTTAATAAGCATCTTTCAAACTTTATTTCTGATATAAGTTAAAAGACATGAATTTTGCAACTTATTACAAAAATTTTGTAATGTTTTAGGCAATCAAGACATTCATCTTTGTAGTGTTATAAAAATACATTTTCAATTTAAAATTTAAAAACTGACTGCTATATTAAGTTAAGTAGCATCAATGAATTTCTACTTATAATGCCAAAATAGTACAAAATGATAAAATTTATAAAAACTGAAAAAGAATTGAATAATGATATTCTGACAATTACAATGACCATTCAAGAGCTGTTTCCAGAATTATCAAAATATTTACAGGAGATGCCTGCGACAGCCTCCTGTAAAAATGATTCAGACGTAACTATTCAAAATTTATTGGAATACTATAATTCATTAGATACTTTATTAAAAGAATATGGCTCAAATCATGGTAACCCAAGAAAATAAATTCAAATAACATTTACCAATCTAATTATATAAAATCATGAAAAAAAACATCTGTATAGTATTTGCGCTTATTGTAGGATTTTCCGCTTGCGTACCTAAGAAAAAATTAACAAGTGCACAAAATAGAGTTAAAACATTGCAATCTGACAGCTTGACCCTTTACTCCAACTTGAATACCTGTAACGAACAAGTCACAGATCTGGAAAAAGAAAAAGCATCTATGCAAAAAGCAATGGCTAATCTTTCATCTACATCACAAGCTACGATTGAAAATTCTAAAATGACCATTGAAGAACAAGCAAAACGATTAAAAGACCTTCAATCATTAATTCAATCCCAAAAAGATGTAATGAATAAACTTAAAAAATCGGTAGCTGATGCGCTAGTAAATTTTAAACCTGACGAGTTAACCGTTTCTGTAAAAGATGGAAAACTATACGTTTCGCTTCAAGAAAAACTACTATTTAAATCAGGAAGTGCTGTTGTTGATCCTAAAGGAAAAGAAGCACTAAAATCGTTAGCAGCAGTGCTTAATTCTACACCTGACATTGGTGTCGTAATCGAAGGGCATACAGATAACGTACCGATGAGTGGGAAATATGAGGATAACTGGTCATTAAGCACTGAAAGAGCAACTTCAATTGTACGCATACTAACTAGCGATTACAAAGTAGATGCACATAATATTATTACTTCAGGAAGGAGTGAATTTTACCCGGTGGACAACAATAAAACTACTGAAGGAAAAGCTAAAAACAGAAGAACAGAAATCATTCTTTCTCCAAATCTGTCTGAGCTATTTAAGCTAATTAATCAATAAAATTAATTCTAAAAATTATTTACTATGAGAGCCAGAAATCGTCTACAAATATTAAAAAGAATGTCCAGTAAGTCGGACCAACTTCTAAATGACATTTTAAAACTAATGCAGATTTACGGCACAGAGCAAAAACAAATTCTTCAAATTGACAAAAGCCAATTGCTTGCAAATGTGAAACCTACTAACAATGTAAAATAAAATATCTTATGAGAAATATGGTTAGTTATACAATTTATTGCAAAGAACGTTTCTATTAATTCCGAAGCGCTCCGCTCACAAAGAAACAAGCATGAATTAGACAACTTATTCCGACAGTTTTATAACTCATTGGATTTAAAAGAAATCGCGAAGAAATAAATTTTAAAAAAGTAGTAAAAAGATACTTCAACATTTCAAATTAACGTATTAATAAAACATGTGAATAATATAACATAATTGA
>Ga0163151_10007828_pt1 | contig 12319 bp, 13 predicted proteins | sample OliLakLV19MP5IB2_FD_145596 | JGI IMG/M metagenome (GOLD analysis project Ga0163151, IMG submission 145596) | Freshwater microbial mat bacterial communities from Lake Vanda, McMurdo Dry Valleys, Antarctica - Oligotrophic Lake LV.19.MP5.IB-2 | ecosystem: Environmental > Aquatic > Freshwater >...
ATTTGCAGGTGGACCGGAAATCATTATTCAACCTGATTACTTCAGTGGTTTTTATGTCGGTGGGACAGGTGCGTTTCATCACGTTTCTTTAGACTCTACTTCTAACGTTTTAGTGCCCAGCGATATTACCCTCGGGCCGATTTTGCCATTGTTTGCTTCTCAAGTAATAATTCCAGCTGGAACTTTTAGTTCTGATAATGGCAGTGGCAGCGCTTTTACAGGTTATGGTGGTGTTCAAGGCGGTTTTGGCAAAGTATTTTCGCATCAATGGTATGCCGGTATTCAAGGCTTTGGCGAATGGGGCAGCGCCAGTAACACCGCCACCACTCAAAGTGCGACTCCAGCGGTAGTTTCAACTATCGGGCTTCCTTTGGGTATTCTTAACATTACTACCGTTACAACTCAAAGCAGCTCTAATTCTACAACAGTAAAAATAGGCAATGATTACGGAGTGGCGGCTAAATTAGGTTATTTAATAACCCCGACCACTATGTTTTACGGTAAAATAGGCGCTGTCTGGGCGGATATCACGACTTCTAATAACACGGTTCAAGGCGCTTCTCGGGACCGCACCATAATTCTTAACACGCCCATAGTGCCGGTTAATTTATTAACTCTCAATGCGCACACTGACGCCACGCTGACCGGTTCATCCAGTAATGAAGACACCAAAACCGCTATATTATTAGGTATTGGCGCTGAGCAATTTGTTTATGGAGACATGATCAGCATCAATGTTGAATATGATTATGCTAATTATGGATCGGTCAACACCAGCACGAATATGACGGCTGCTGGAAATTCTAATATAACGATTAGTAATGCTGTGGTGCCGCCGATTGTAATCCCAATATTTAGTGGCTCAGGAATACCGACTAATGTTGTTTCTTCAGCATCAGGAAACGCAAAAGTCAGTACTTTATTAGCGGGTCTTAATTTTTATTTTGGCCGCAATTGGTTTTAATTAAGAGTAAAAAAATTACATAATGGGCAAGTTGCCTATTGCGTTTAAAAAACACCTCTGGTACATTAAGGAAAAAACTGACAATGGTTGTTGGTTTTTGTAGGTTAACTAACTGATTTTATCAAAAGGAAATTTATATGAAGAAAAAAATTATTTATTCTTCTGCGTTGGCGGCATTACTTAGTGCATCGTCAATTGCTCTAGCGGGAGGCCCGGAAATCATCCCGGTTGAAGACTATTTTAGTGGACTATACATCGGCGGCACTGGCGCTATGCACCATGCCACACTAGATGGTGGTTCTTCAGTAGATTTCCTTGGATTCACCCCTATTATTCCTATATTGCCCCCACTTTTTGCAGCCGGCAATGTATTCAATGATGATGTGGGTGGCGGTTCAGTAGACGGCTATGGTGGTATACAAGGCGGTTTCGGTTGGACATTTAACCATGTTTGGTATTTAGGTATACAGGGTTTTGGCGAATGGGGCAGTCAAAGCAATTCAAACAATGGCCAAGTGGGGCCCACAACTGTTAGCATCCTCCCAGCAGGTGGAATTTTAGGTGGTCTGGTCACTAATACTAACCAAGCTAACACCTCTACAACAGTAAAAATTTCTAATGATTATGGTGTTGCAGCCAAGTTAGGTTATGTCGTTGCTCCTCGCACTATGGTTTACGGTAAAATCGGCGCTAGCTGGGCTGATGTTAAAGTTAGCAATAGCACGACTGCGTCGAACAGTTTTAACATCAACTTAATATTACCTTCACTGATTAATATCTCTACAAACGCTTTTGCCTCCAGCGATACAACCCAGAATGAAACAGGTTTATTATTAGGTATTGGTTTTGAGCAGTTTATATATCAAGACATGGTTTCTTTTAACGTTGAATACAATTATGTTAATTATGGAACAGTTGATACCGGACCTACTCAATTATTTGGTAGCAGCTCATTGAACATTCTTGGAATCAATGTGTTAAACACCCCAGTTGCTGGGTTACCGTTTACGACTCAAGCCAATGGCAGTGCAACTGTTAATTCCTTGTTAGGAGGCATTAACTTCTACTTTGGCAGAAACTGGTTTTAAGGAATAGACTAACAAATTTGTTGGTTTTTTAGCGAATTTTATTAAAAGGAAAAATGTTATGAAGAAAAAAATCATTTATTCTTCTCTCTTGACAGCATTACTGAGTGCTTCATCTTGTGCGTTAGCGGGCGGTCCGGAAATTATTCCATTGCCGGATTACTTTAGTGGTATGTATGTGGGCGGTATCGGTGGAGTTCACCATAATACTTTTAACGGTAATTCTCAAGTGGTATTAACCCAACCCTCTACTGCTATAGGTATTATAGGTCTTTTACCTATAGCCGGTATTCCTGCAGGAACGTTGTATAACTCCGATATTGGCGGTGGTGAATATGATGGTTTTGGTGGAATCCAAGGCGGTTTTGGTAAAGTAATTAATCAGCAATTTTATGTGGGTATTCAAGGTTGGGGCGAATGGGGTAGTTCCTCAGAAACTGACAACCAATTTGCCAGTGTGCCGTTTACTCCAATTAATTTGATAGCAGTTGTCATTACCCCGGTTGCAAATGCCAGTACCTCAACAACCACTAAAATCAACAATGATTATGGTGTTGCTGCTAAATTAGGTTGGGTTGTTGCGCCACGCAGTATGATTTATGGCAAAATTGGTGCTTCTTGGGCAGATATCGAAGTGGACAATAGCTTAAATGCTTTGGCTTCTTTGGATGTTTCCTCTCCTGTTATCGGTACAATTATTAATGCCACCACAACGGCGGGAACTTCTTCTAGTAGTGAATCCACTAAACTGGGTTTATTGTTAGGTATTGGTTTTGAACAATTTGTATATCAAGATATTGTTTCAATCAATGTCGAAGGAACTTATACTAATTATGGTCAAGTAAGCTCTAACGGCCAAGTGTCGGGTAATACCTCTTTATCGATACTTCCGGCTCTTTTGCCCGTACTTCCAACGCTTAACTTTCCGTTCACAACTAATGTGTTTTCAGGCGCCAACACTAACGTACAGGTTAGCACTCTAATGGCAGGTGTTAATTTTTACTTCGGTAGAAGCTGGCTCTAAAAACCATTTCGCAATTGAAAGTCTGAAAAGGGGAACACAATTCCCCTTTTTTTATTATCGCGAATCCATTATTATGCTAATGAATCGGGTTCAGCAGTCTGAAGGAGCCACAGAGTCTCGCAGTCGCAATGACAAATTTGATATTCTTTCATTGGCTTATAAAAGCCAAAACTCCTGGCTTGGGTTGAAGGAGGGTTAATCTAAAAACGGCAGCAAGTGAGAGAAAAAGAAATAGGCTCAGAGATTTGTTTGGGCCTTTCGCCGGTGAGATAATTAGGTTTAATAAAACGGATAGATAATCTGTGAACGCCTGCGCTAATTTCAGTATAAATGCCTAAATTAATTGGAATGGCCACTCTGATTAATTGGCAAGGTAAAGTGGAGTCCAAGGTTTGATGATAAAAACCATTTTGAGTGTGCACGGTTTGCGGCAGTGTACTGCTACGGGCCAACTCTAAAACTAAAGTTGCAATTTCAGGTAAGGGTTTGAGCGCGTCTGCCCATTGAGCCAGTTCCCTTGCTCGTAACTCGTAAGGCTGTTTTAACCATAAGGCAAAAGTAGGCACATGATGGATAAAAATGCCGCCTGGATTGGCTAATTGAGGGCGTAACTGATTTAAAAAATCATTGCCTCGAAGAACTTCTCCAATTCTCCCGGACATATGATGCAGTTGATTAATTAAACGATCCAATTGTTGTAATAATGATTGCAACCGTTCCGTATTTACCTGAGGAAATCTTTCTAATTGGCCTAAAGTAGTGGCATATTGAGTAAGCATTTGCATTAATTTAGATTTGAGGTCTGGCCTATCCATCACATCAACTAAACGCAGCAGAGAAATTAAAGCCATTTGTGAGCCGCGGGTAGACTGATTGGCTAAGTATTCTTGCAATTGGGTAATTAATTGTTCCAACCTGAGGCAAATACGAAGCTGTTCATTCAGAGGTTGTTCAAAAATGATATCCTGTTCAGTGGGTATTAAGTCAGACATATTATTGCCTAATGAAGCGAGTGCTATTAATCAGCACATTGGGATTAGTTGAACGGCAAGGATTGATATCCAAACCTCCACGACGAGTAAACTTGGCGGTAATAGTCAGTGCTTGGGGTTGGCAACGCTGCATAATGTCAGTAAAAATACGTTCGACACAATGCTCGCCAAATTCATTATGCTGACGGAATGAAATCAGATATTTTAATAATTGCTCATGATTTATTTGGCAACCTGTATACTCGATTTGGATAGTGCCCCAATCCGGCTGGCGAGTACCTAAACAATTGGATTTAAAAATGTCTGTATATACTGACTCAGTAACTATTTCTTTTTCAGTAAGCAATAAAGTAGGGTCAACAGTGTATTGTGTCACGTTAATATCAAGATTATCCAGGCAAATTCCATCAGGCTGCCCTAATTCACAAGCTTGAATAGTAGTTAATGGTGCTAACTCGAGCACTACGGGTGCTTTTACGGAATCACTTAAATCTTGTTTTAAGCGAGCAGTTACTTCTTCAATGGTTTTAAATTGTGTTTGATGAAATGAATTGAGATATAGTTTAAAACTTTTGGATTCTATTAAATTAGGGGAACCACATGGGATTAGGAATTGAGCAATAGCGGCAATGGGTTTGCCTTTCTCATTCAGCCATGAAAATTCATAAGCATTCCAAATGTCAAAACCATAAAAAGGGATGGTATTGGTAGTAATGCCTAAATTTTCACGTTTCAAAGATCGTGGAATGGCGAATAGAAAATCAGGTTGATAATCACCGGAATATTCGACCGTTTTTCCTAATAGCGATTTTTTTAATAAGGACTCAGTATCCATGTCCAAAGTATATTCAGGTACAATTAAAATGTAAAGCCTTAATTGGAAGTTTGATTTTTGGCAAGATCAAGGTATTTGTGATGCAAGCTGAGCACCTGAAATTCTAAAGCTGAAAGATCATGATTGTTGATAATAATATCATTGGCAATGCTGATTCTGTGCTCTCGGGAACTTTGTTCAGTCATGATTTTTTCAATATCTTCAGTAGTGACTTGATCACGTTTCGCGGCCCATTCTTTTCTTAGGTTATCAGGCGTATCAACGACGCAAATTCTATCTAAAAAGTCTATATCCAGGATGTTTTCCGCCAATAAAGGGATGACCAAAATACAATAAGGAGTAACAGTTAATGCCTGAGCCTGTTTGCGCATTGATGTTAATATTAACGGGAAGAGCATATTTTCCAGCCATTGTTTAGCCTGCTGATCTTTAAATATTATTTTTCTTAATTTAGCTCGATCTATTTCTAAAGAATCAGTTAAAAGAATGTCTGTTCCAAAATGATTAACGATGGAATGATAGCCATCAGTTAAAGGGCGGGTTAATTCGCGGGAAATCAGGTCAGCGTCAATAATAGTAATGCCTAATTTGCGGAAAAAATTAGCGACCGTAGTTTTGCCACTGCCAATTCCGCCAGTTAATCCCACGCGTAAAATTTTCATACTGTCCCTGTCCATTTTTTTACTTAAAATTATTCAGAATGGGGTTCACTATAATAATCAGCCACCCTGAAACAGCCAGCCATGGACCGAAAGGCAAAGGTTGATTATAGTTTATTTTTTTATTGAGCAATAAGATAAGATTAAATATTAAACTAAGGACAACGGCAAGTAATAAAATATATAAAGTGGGCTGTAACCCCAGCCAGGCGCCAAACATCGCCAGTAATTTAAAGTCACCATGCCCCATTCCTTCTTTTTTACGAAGAATTTTAAATAGACGGGCAACTACCCATAGCAATAAATATCCTGCCGCAGCCCCTATGACAGCATCGCTTAAAGGAACAAATAATTCGCCAATATTGGCCAATAGACCTAACCATAATAAGGAAAGACAAATATTGTCAGGTAAAATTTGTTTTTGCCAATCAATGAACGCTAATGCGATAAGCCCCCAAGTCATTATCCATAGTAATAAGGTATTGATGTGCCAGCCAAATGTTAAAAAAATAACTACCATCATCAATGTGGTGAGTAATTCAACCAGGGGGTATTGAAAAGAAATTCGTTTTTGGCAAAATCCGCAACGCCCATGTAAAATTAAAAAACTAATCAGTGGGATATTTTGCCAGACAGTGAGAGTTTGCTGACAATGAGGACACCTTGACCTGGGGCGGGCTAAATTGAAGACTTTCTTCTGTTCTTCGCTTTCCTCAGTTAGTTCTAAGAGATGCTGGCATTCTGCTTGCCATGAACGGAGCAGCATAACTGGATAACGGCTTATTACGACATTTAAAAAGCTGCCCATGGCCAAGCCGAAGATACTGACTAACATAAGGGTAACAATCATCTGAATTGCCAAAATAAGTCAGTTACTGCCCACTTTTGTGTTTTGTAAATTGTAATGCAAAAATTCTGAGTCATGCCATAATTTAGCATAAAATATTTATATTCGCTAGCAAGCAACATATGGTCTGGCTCCTCCTTTGCGATCCCATGGTGCAAAGAATCAGGGGGAATGCTTGTCTTCATTCGCTTTAATAGATTTTAGGTTCGTTGAGATGGTGAGAAACGGGTTTAAGAAATTGAAAGACAATTACCGATAGAAAACCCCATAGACCGCAACCCAACCAAAGTGCAGTCGAAGAAAGATGGTGCATAATCAAGGCGCCTGCCCAAGGCCCTAAAAGTAAACCGAGATTGCTGCTCGTGGTGTATAAGGACATATAATTGCCTCGATATTTGCTGGGAGCCAGCTCGGCAATATGAGAATTTGAGGCTGGAAAAACAATCATTTCTCCTAAAGTCCATATCACCGTCAAGGCATAAAGATGCCAGGTTTGAGTGACTAAAAAATAACTCGCAAACCCGATTGCAACTAAAGAGCTGCCAATGGTTAAACTGCGGCGAGGGGACCAGGATAAAGTGGCAATATTAAGGGGTAATTCTAGAAAAACAATCAATAAAGTATTTAAAGTGAATAACCAACCATAAAAACTTAGAGGTAATTTTAAATCTTGATGAATAAATACCGGGAGAGTAGAAGATAATTGGTAAAAAACCATACAGAGAGGAACCATGCCGAGCAATAATAACTGCAGCATGCGGTCTTTAATTAAAAAACTGAAAGAAGGTTTTAATTGCATAATTTCTAAAGGTTTTTTTGATATTTTTTGGGTTTGAAGAACTAATCCCAGAATTAAGATAAGCATAGCTACAAGATTAGCCGATCCATTAAAATAGAAAACAGCTGGAAATGAATGGACGGCCAGATAGCCACCAATCGCCGGGCCAATACTCAGGCCTAAATTATTGGCTAAACGATAAATAGAAAAAGTGATTTTATAACTTCCTCGCGTGGAGATGCTGGCAATAAAAGTAGGCGCTGCAGGGCGAAACAACCCAAAGGCTATGCCCCAACATAGCGATAAAAAATAGATAACCCCAAGATGGTTTAATAAAGGGAAAGCCAATAAAAAAATGGCGTTAAAAAAAATGGAAATAGCCATTATCTTAGGGGCACCATACCGATCAGCTATTGAACCTGCAAATAGTCCACTGATAAATAATCCCACGCAACATGAAGCATAAGCCAAAGAGGCTTGCGGCAGAGAGGCATGAAAATGGATAGTTAAATAAGGTACGAGAAAAGCCATTGCCATATTACCTATCTGGTTAATAAAGCTGGCGATAATGATGATCCAAAAGGTAAATGGTAGCTTTTGGACTTCAGAATAAGCGTGTCTCAGCGCTGTCATATATATAATGATGTTAGCATATAACCGTACTTTCCGGACTTTAAGCAGTGTTCTTGTGATCCCATACGTGTCAACTTAAGCGATAAAAGCACGGGATCGCCAAAAAGAATCGTCATTGCGAGCGTCAGCGAAGCAATCCAGTTCATTATTTCCACAAAGTGCTGAGTGGATTCTTCGCTGGCGCTCAGAGTGACAGAAATATTGCTTAAGTTGACATCTATCCGCCATTGCGACGGAACTATGGTAGTTTTTTTATGCTCTAAAGTGCTGCGCCCAGTTTAAAGACTGGTAAATACATGGCGATTATCAGGCTGCCAGTAATTATGGCCAAAAAAATCATAGTAATGGGTTCCAGCCATTTGCTAAAATAATCAACATAATCATCCAGTGATCTTTGTTGACCATCGGCAATTTTTTGAAGCATAAGCGCTAATTGTCCCGAGTTTTCGCCGATAGCAATCATTTGAATACAACGCTGAGGAAAATACTCATAAGAGGATAAGGCTTGATAAAAGAGAGCGCCAGAGCTAACCTTATTTTGCACAGATTCCATGATTGATTGTAAAGTTAGATTAGTTACAGTTTTTTGAGCAATTTCTAAAGAATCAATTAAAGATAATCCTGCTGTTAACAGTGTCGCCAGGATGCTTGCCCATTGCGTTAAAAATGCCGAAAGAATTATTTTGCCGACAAAAGGTATTTTTAAAAAACCCAGGTCCAGTCCAGATTTTATGAAACTAAATTTTTCTGAGAGAAAGCGACAAGTCATGATTAGACAGCCGATGATTAAAATAATTTTCAGGGCTTCTTTCTGAACCAGAGAAGATAAATGGAGAACGACTTGGGTAAACCAAGGCAGTTGCGCTCCAAAACTCATAAATATATTTTTAAATTGCGGAACAACAAAAATTAGCAGGCCAACAGTAATGGATAAAGCAATTAGGGCCACGGCGGTAGGGTAAAACAAAGCTTTAATGATTTTGCTGCGTAAATGTAACATTTTATCTTGATGGTCCGCCAATTGCTGAAGCATTTCACCTAAAGTTCCTGATTGTTCTCCGGCATGAATAAGGCCGCAATAAACTTTATCAAAGTAGAGTGGATATTGTTTAAGGGTGTCAGCAAAAGTATGGCCTTGCTCTATATTTAATTTAATATTTTTGAGAAGAGTAATCAGATGTGGATGTTTTTGTTCCTGGATGATAATTTGCAGTGAATTAATGAGATCAACTTTAGCTTGAATTAAAATAGCTATTTGTCTGCTAAAATCTGCCAATAATTTTGAAGAAATTTTCTTTTTCCTGGCTTTTAGATGATTATTTTGTTTTTTAATTTTTAAGACTGTAATTGATCTAACTTGTAATTTAAGACGTAATTTTTCATAATTTTCAGCGCATTCACTGCCCTGAATAATCAGCCCAGATTGATCAACACCAGTCCATTTAAAAGTATAGTTCATGGGCTCACCACCCGAGATATTTCAGCCAAACTGGTAATCCCTTGTTTCATTTTTAATTGAGCGTTATTCCATAAAGTGGTCATCCCTTCAAGCTGAGCCTGCGCTATCAGATTATTTGTATTTTTATCTGAAAAAAGTGAACTCAAGGTTTTGGAAACCGCCATAATTTCAAATATCCCCTCACGCCCGTAATATCCTTGAGTACAATAATGGCAACCCTGAGCTTCAAAATTTTCATTTATTTTTTTCTTACAATGAGGGCATAATTTTCTAATTAATCGCTGCGCAGCGATTAAGCGTAATGAATTCGCTAAATTGAAGGGCGCAATGCCCATATTCAATAATCGAGTTAATGTCTCGGCGGCACTATTAGTGTGCAGCGTAGATAAAACCAAGTGCCCTGTTTGGGCTGCTCGAATAGCAATTTCTGCGGTTTCTTTGTCTCTAATTTCTCCAACCATGATGATATCAGGATCTTGACGCAATAGTGCGCGTAACACGCTCGCAAAAGTCAGGCCTATTTTTTCATGTATATTAATTTGATTAATCCCCTTTAGCTGGATTTCTACAGGCTCCTCGATAGTATAGAGATTAAGAATAGTCCGATTAAGATATTCCAAGGCCGTATAAAGTGTAATTGTTTTGCCAGAGCCTGTAGGCCCGGTGACTAAAATAAGACCTTGAGGCTGAGAGAGTGCAGATTGGAATAAATTTTGTTCGTCTACGGTCATCCCCAATTCACTGAAGGCCAGTATTTTTTTGCTCGAGTCTAAAAGACGGACAACTATCTTTTCCCCGTAAATAGTAGGGATACAGTTTAAGCGGCAATCTCTTCGATGACCGTTTAATGTAGTAAAATGGAAGCGGCCGTCTTGCGGCAGTCGGCGTTCGGCGATATCGCATTCAGCGAGAATTTTGAGCCTGCTGATGATGGGGCTAGACAGCTCAGTTGAAGCTTGGGTAATCTCATGAAGAAGGCCGTCAATCCGTAAGCGCACTCTAACGTGATTTGCCAAGGGTTCAAAGTGAATGTCAGAGGCATTCCTGTGAATGGCGTCGGTAATGATTTGTTCAATAAATGACACGGCTGAAGTTTGAATTTGGGAATAATTACTGCTGGCGAGAAACGTATTAATCAGGCTGGTTAATTGATCATACGGAGCCATGACTGCTTGGGTATGCATTCCAGTCTGATATTGAATATCTTCCAGCAATGAAAAATCCTCTGGATCGCAGACGGCGACCCATAATTTTTGAGAATCTTTAATAAGGGGTAAAACTGGCCGTTGCCCTATCATTGTTTTATTAATAACTGAAACGGGCAAAGTATCACAGTCAAAATCGGTCAATTCACGATGCTCAAGCCCAAAATATTGAGCGCAGGCTTTGCTGATAGCGCAAGGGTTTATTGAATGGTGTTGTAAAAGGTAGATGAGTAATGATTGATTTGCTTTTTGGGCATTCGCCAGCGCTATTTGGAGATGAGCTTCGGTCAATAATTGTGCGCTCAGGAGCGCTGAGCCTAGTAAAGGTGGTGAAATTTTATGATCAGTAGTTTTTCTGCTGCTAAGTTGAGAAGTTTTAGTGAGCATAGCCGGCCTCCACGCCGCCGCCGCTGCTGTTCCAAATCAAAACACCGCTTTCAATTGTGGGCGTTAGAATATAAGTGTCCACGGGCATTATACCGTTTTGTGCGCGGGGTGTGACGGTTATAACGCCTACATTGTTAACGGAGACGCCATCAATTAATCCGGCGCCTTGCCCGCTGGCTATGGCTTCAGGAACCCCGTTTCCTCCAGCCTGGCAGTTTTCGAGATCTCCAGCTGTTTGATAGCATTCTTCGACACCTACTTTATAGGGGGCGGCTGCCCCGACCACTTCAGTATAGTGAGCTCTTCGAGTATAATTTTGATAAGATGGGATAGCGACTGCGACTAATATCCCAATAATGGCCACTACGATCATTAATTCGATCAAGGTAAAGCCTTTAGAAATTTTTTTTTTAAAGTTTATCATTTGGCCCCAAGAAATAGTTGAGCTTTCTGGTCTGATAGGCTACCTTAACGGTACTGCGGTGCAATACCGTATTTTTATTTTTGCAACGCCGATGTAGCTCAGTTGGTAGAGCAACTGATTCGTAATCAGTAGGTCGGAGGTTCGACTCCTCTCATCGGCATCAATGAAATCAATCGGTTAGCTCTGAAAATTAAAATCGCCGTTTGCCTAAAAGTGTAATTCTAGTGTAATCATGCCAAGAAATTAATGGATAATCCAAGACGCCAATAGCATCGTATAGCCATTTATTCCCAAATTAGCCTTGATCTGAGCTGGAAATAATTACATACTAGTGTGTATAATATAAGGGAGAGTTCTGTGACTAAGTTTGAGGTAGAAAGGCTGCTTAAAAAGCATGGCTTTGCCAAACGTCCGGGAGATAAGCATGATATTTGGATTAAGAAAGGATTTCCCCCTATCCCTGTTCCCAGGCATAAAGGAGATATTCCAAATGGCACGGTTAGAAGTATTTTGAAAGCGTCTGGTTTGGAGGAGTTAATATGAAAAAATATTATTATGCAGTATTTAAAAAAATTAAAAATGCGGTAGAGGTAGAATTCCCTGATTTAGCCGGTTGCGCTACTTTTGGAAAAAATTGGGAAGAAGCTTTAATTTACGCGGAAGATGTTTTAGCTGCTTGGCTGGCTAATGCAGATCCTAAATTTGTGAAAGAGCCTTCTACTCATGAGCAATTAAAGCATTTAGGAGAATTGGTTCCTATTGCAGTAGATCAAACTATTATAGATTCTTATCAGGAATTGCAAAGATTCAATGTTATTTTTCCCTTAGGTGTTCTTAAGAAGATAGATAATTTTCGTAAAACACAGGGATTAAAGCGTTCTACTTTTCTTCAGAAAGCAGCGGAAGAATATTTATTGCATCATCAAGGATAATTTTTTTATTGGAATGACATGAAAAAAATGGATATATTGAGATGAAGACAATAAAAGAAACGGCTAAAGGGATTGGATATTTGTGGGGAGTGCTA
>Ga0163151_10007830_pt1 | contig 12318 bp, 7 predicted proteins | sample OliLakLV19MP5IB2_FD_145596 | JGI IMG/M metagenome (GOLD analysis project Ga0163151, IMG submission 145596) | Freshwater microbial mat bacterial communities from Lake Vanda, McMurdo Dry Valleys, Antarctica - Oligotrophic Lake LV.19.MP5.IB-2 | ecosystem: Environmental > Aquatic > Freshwater > Lake...
GGTCACGACCGCGAAGGCGAGGACGAAGAAGCAGGCCGAAGCGGCGTACGACTTCTACGTGAGGCGCGGCGAGAGCGAACAGCGCAACGAGGAGCTCAAGAACGGAATCGCGGGCGACCGTCTGTCGAGAAAATCATAAAATCATTAAGGACACTCACCTTCAAAAGCTTTGCCCCGGCGCTGAAGAGGAGCAGCAGCACCGGCAAGGCGCTCACGATACGGCCGGCCCAGATCATCTTCGGTGAGACGGCGCTCGCGGTGGAGTTCGTGGCCGCAGCGTATCAACGCCGCCTTGGTGCAGCGAAGGGCCGGAGGTGATCTGAGTGACAGCAACTTCAAGATTTGATCGGAGGCCATCGCACCGGTTGACGCCTTCGCATGGACGGTTCCCACTCTGGGACGACCGCATCCAATCAAGGAAGTTTTGCCATGCCAAACACACGCTTACGTGCAGCCGTCGTCATTGCCTCCCTCCTCGCGTCTTCCACCGCGGCGATCGGATCCAATCTCTTGGTCAACGCAGGTTTCGAGCAGGTCAGCGGAGGCGGACCAGTCGTCTCGCTCACCGGCTACTCCTTCGTCGGCGAGAGTGCGGCGAAGGACTGGTACGTGTTCCACAACACGCGAGGGACGACTATCACGTCGCTCGTTCCTTCGACGATCGCACCAGGTGGCACCATGCTCCGTGTGCAGACCACCGGGGCCAGCAACGGCATCGAGCAGGTGCTTGGCGAATTCAATTCCGGACCGGCCTGTGCCAGCGAAGGCATCTGGGTCTATGTGGTCAGCGGCTCGATCTTCATCGGTGCTGGCAACGGCGGACAGACCGCTGCGGACCAGTTCCTCACCACGACCGGAGTGTGGACCTTCGTCACCGCGACGAACACGTTCTGCCCGGTCAATCTGTTCATCGTCTACGCGGGGAGTACCGGCGGCGCGGAGTTCTACGTCGACAACGCGTCGGTCGAGCCCCTGAACTGCATTGGTCCTCCGGGCGATTTCAACGCCGACGGATCTGTGAATGCCGCCGATCTCTCGATCTTGCTCGGCTCGTGGGGATCGTGCGTCGGATGCCCCGCGGATCTCGATCAGGATGGCATCGTCGCCGGATCGGATCTCGCTGTGCTCCTTGCCAACTGGGGCTGCTGATCGACGTGCCAGCTCCCGAATCGCCTCGTGATCTGCGACACTCGCCTGCCGAATCCCCGTCGCAATCTTCGAGGTGCAGCATGGACCAATGGTGTCGCGTCCCGCTCTCTTTCGCACTCGCTCTTCTTGCGGTCACCTGCTTCGATGACCGGTCCGAAGCACAGATCACGTTTCGCTCGCTGCTTGAGGAGATGAGTGATCGCACATCGCTCGCCCGGTTTCCGAGTCCGAGCTATCGCCAGATGCAGGCGAGCAGCTACAACCGCGCTTCGACGCGGCGCGGCGAGCCGAACTGGTTCGCCGACGACGACGGCTCTGGATTTCTCCGTGCAATCATTGGTGCTTCAGGCTTTCGTGTGGGTAGCCGACGCCCCGGATACAGATCAAGCCCCGTCGGCCCTTCGCCCCGGCGGACGAGGCCTGACGCACGGCACTCGAATCGCGCCGCCATCGGCAGATCGCTGTGCGATCCGGCGAAACAGAAGAAAGAGAGCCCGCCGTCGCCGGCATCGCCGCCGCAGGGGTCCGGCGCATGCGAGGGCGACGGCGGGCGGTCAGGCGCCCACATGACGCTGCGAACTCGCTGGAGCCCGAGCGGAGCCGCCCGAAAGATGGCCTTCCTTTTCTCTGGCGCCGGCCTGCGGACGGAGCCCGGGCTGCGGAATGCGGCAGCGTCACCCACAGGAAAGCCGGAAGACCCAATTTTGTATGCGAGGCGCCATTCAGTGACGTGCCTGTTGCCGACGCCACCGAGTGATCCGGTCAGTCTCTGCACGCATGAGTGATGCAGCGCGAGACCGCCGAACCCGTTGTCATGCGTGATCTGCGCCGCCTGCGACATCGATGCGCCGACCGTGTTCAACCACAACACGCCGCTCTCCAGAGTCGTGCCGAACGTCTGGCCGAAGATGCCGCCGGTCGTGCTCGACGCGGAGTTCGACGCGAACGTGCAGCTGCTCACGATCGCGACCGGATTGCGCTCCGCGCCCAGCGTGCCGCCGACGAGAGCGAAGGTTTCGTTCTGACTCGCACTAGGAGGCGCGGGCTTGTAAGTTCCGGCAGCGACCCAGATCTCAGTGACGTTCGGTTCGTCGGCTGCTGCATCAAGTGCGGCGGCAAGTGACGTGTATGCGCTCGCCCATGATGAACCATCACCGTTCGCAGGCGCGGCAGGATGAACGAATCGCACGGATGCAATCGCGGTGGGGCCTGCGCCAAAGACGACAGCAGTTGCAGCGATCGCTGCAGCAACAGATTTCATCGATACTCCTCGGAAGAAAAAACTGAGCTGACGCAGTGGCCTCTCGGAGGTGCGGCAGCTCAGTGATGGCGGACCATGGACAAGTGCCAGATGTCGGCGCGTGTGCGATGTCTTGCAGAAGCGCGATGAAAACAGGAGACCGGGGACGCACTCCTCATCAGGGCTGCCACGACCACAGCAGACAGCTTCGGCGGTGCGTCAACGCAGCGCGACAATCAGCTGCGTCGTGCGCTCCGGCGCAGGAAAGCGGGCGTCCCGAAGCCTCAACTTCGGGACGCCCGCGACGAGCGCGCCGCCATCAATTCGTGGCGTGCGACTCGCCAAAGGTGCTTACATCGTCCAATCGCCGAGCAGGATCGCGAGATCGCTTGCACCGACGAAGCCGTCTCCGTCGAAGTCCGCAGGGCCGCCGCCGCCCCACGCGCCGAGAAGCAGACCAAGATCCGTCGCATCAACGTGCCCGTCGTCGTTCAAGTCCGCGATGAGCGTGTGCGTGCCGAGCACCTGATCGAGCTGCACGCGAATGAACTCTCCGTCATCGGGTGCGCCGCTCCCCACGTGACGGCCGATGGAAAACGGGAAGTTATTGTCATTGACGACGAGGATCTCGCTCTCCGACACCGGAATGACGTTCTCGATCGTCGTGAACGGGAACGCGAACGGATTGCCTAGGCCCACGTCGCCCGGCAGTGCCGGCAACGAAATGAGTGCCGGGTCAGCGAGCTGCATGAGATCTGCGGCAAGCCCCTTGGCCACGACGCCGCCGACCGCGTCGAAGCGCACTTCGTAGACACGCTTGAGTGCGGTGAGAATGCCCTGCGAGTTGTCGCGCTCAATGACGAGCCCGCGATTCGCTGAGAAGAGATGGAAGTCACCGATTGCGACGCCGAGCGGCTCGAACACGTAGCTCCAGCGGTTGCCCGTGTAGCTCTTTGTCGCGAGATCGAAGTCGTGGAAGAGGACGGTGCCCGGCGTGCCGCCGACGAGCGGCTTTTCCAGCATCGGACGCAGCGTGGTTCCATCCGTGGTGATGGCTATGCCTTCAAAGCCGCCGGAACCTTGCGCGCGGAACGGCTGCGTGAGCATCGTCACGCGATACGGCCACACCATGCCTGCGAGCCACGGCGTGTTCACACCGTGCTCGTCCTGAAGATTCGTTCCATCGTCGCTGCCGGGAACCGTCGGATCATCAAAGATCGGGAAGTCACCGAACAGGCACACGGTGCGAATGGCAGGATGCTGTTCCTGAACCAGGATCAGCGTCGAGAAATCGAAGCTCTGCACGTCGGCGCGATCGACGAGATTGTTCGCGTGAATGTCACCGGCAACTGCGTCGACGAACGCCTGGCTTCCCACCGTGCGATCGACGAACTTCGCACGCGGATTGCGCTTCGTCTCGATGTTGAATCGAACCTGCTGGGCGTTCACCGCGCGAACTGCAGCATTTGGCTCCCCTGCGCCGGCGCCCGACGCGTAGTACGTCGCGTAGAAGCCGACGAAGTCAAAAAGATTCTGCAGACTCGGCATCACGTACGGATGCGGGAGTCCTTGCGCCGTGGCGAAGGCCGTGGCGACTGGCGACAATGCAGTGTCATTCTGCTGCAGCGGAAAACTCGGGAGCAGCTTGTCCGCGATGAACGTCGACTGAATTTCGGCGAGGGTGTAATCCTTGACCAGAACTTCATCCTTGAACTCGTACGGCTGTCCGTCGGCGCGCCGCACCTTCGACGATTGCACATGCGGATCGTGATCGAGCAGCGGAATGCCGTCGGACGTGATGCCGCAGTCCGTCTCGAGCGTCGACATGAGATTGTCGAGCGCTGCCTCCATCGCAGGCAGCGTGTTTTCAGGACGCAGCGCCCGCGCGCCGCGGTGACCCTGCGCATCGACCTTCGCGCTGTTGATGCGTCCGTCAGCAAGTAGATAATCGCCGGCAACACCGTCGTTGTTGGCATCGTATGCAGCGATTGTCGCGTACAGCACCTGCGGATTGTCGGAAATGATCCCGCGGGCGTTCAACTGCATCAGAGCGGTCATGCGGGCGGAATCATTGATCGTGTACGGGACCGTGTCGTAGCCTGCGTTCCTCAGCGACGAGATGCTGAAGATCTCGCTTGATGCCGCGGCAAGTCCGCTTCCAGCAGGCGGCGCTGCACGGTTGCCGATGAACGTCGCCGGATCGCCGTCCGCAAGCATCACATGCCACGGCGAAAAGACCGGCGTCTTTGTCACGCCGTTCGCGAGCGCGTGGCTGCGCATCGCGTTCATGATCCGCACTGCCGACGCTTCTTCGTTCAATGGATTCTGCGGCGCGCGGACTTCAAGTCCCGAGTTGTCAAAATCCGGCAGCGCGATCGGTGCTTCCAGCACCTTGCCATCGGCATCCGTGTGAATGAGGAACGGACCGAATTCGTCGCCAAACCAAAGCGATCCGTCCGGCGCACGACGAACCGATTCGATGTCGAAGTCAGCGCCCGTGAGTGGTCGATCGCTGGAGAAGTGATTGGTGATTGCGAACGGAACGTGATGATCCGGATCGTGCAGTTCGATGTGGCCAAGGACATCGACCGTGCCCGCGCCGCCGCGCGCGGTTTCCCAGTTCAGCTTGACGGTATAGCAGCGGAGCCGAAAGTCCGCGGAGTTTTCGAGACTTCCGTATCCGTTGTCGCACATGACGAGGTACGTGCCGTCGCCATTGTCGAGGATCGCCGAGAATCCCTGCACAGGCTGTTGGTTGATGAACGGGACGGGAATCCCGTTCACGGTCGGGCCGCCGATGAGCTGTCCGGATGTGGGTCCGTCAGCGAATGTGGTCGCCGGTAGAACCGACCGCGCCGTGAGTGTGTCGGCGGCGCGCGCCAGTACGGTGGGCGCGAACGCCATTGCCGTGACGAGCGCGGCGCGTGAAAGGACGGTATATCGAAGCATGCTGATGTCTCCTGTCCTCGCGCGAGCGCGAACGGCCCACGTTCGAGGTGCCTTAGAGCATCAGCAGCAATCGCGCGGATCAAGCGAAGCTTTGCTGCGCGCACCGACAGGATTTGGCGAGGAGATGAGTGTCGTCGCGCAAAGATCTATGAAATCGAAGCAGGCGCAAGGGCGCATCTATAGAGCGACGCATGGTGTGCGCGTGCAGCACGATTGACCGACCATCACGATCCGTCTCAGCTCCAAGCGGCCAGCAGCAGCGCGAGGTCCGTGGCATTCGTCGTGCCGTCACCATTGATGTCGCCGGCGCTCGTGCCCCATCCCCCGAGCAGGATCGCGAGGTCAGCCGAGTTCACGACACCGTTGCCATCGAGGTCTGCGGGATCGCCGCCGTCGATCGGCTGCGTCCAGTCGACGGCGCTGCCGCTCGTGATGGTGTACTCGCTGATCGGCGTGAAACCGTGATAGATCTGCGCAATGCCTCCCCACACGAGTCCTTCTTCGAATTGCGATTGAGCGGTCGAGTTGCCGAAAACGCCGCTCGATGAACGCATGCCGGCGCGGGCATCGGCATAGATGCCGAGCTTGAATGGCGTGCCGAACGTGAAGGGGACGGCGAAGGTAACGGTGTCGTCTACGGTCTTGCTGGCGGTCGGCGGATTGCCGAACGTCGCGACTGCCCAGTTGCCGTACTGGCGATCGGTGCTTATCGGGTCCGAGTCGCCCGGATCGAACAGGGGGTTGGCGAAGAGCAGGATGGTGTCTTTGTAACCCGCCACAGTGAACGCCGCCGAACCCGCGAAGCCCGAGGCGAATAGCGTGCCCTGCACGTCCAGTGTGAACTGCATGAAGCCGTCTTGGCCGGTGAGCGCGCGGTTGGAGATGACAAAGGTTTCGGACCATCCGCCGTTCGCCATGCCTGCAGCGAAGAACGAGTTGTTGGGCGCGTCGTTCGTCGCGCCGAGTTGAATGAATCCAAATCCAGCCAGACCGTTCGCGCCGTTCGTTGTGTTGCCGCCGGCATACATAGCGCTTGCGTCCGCCGTTGTATCACCGGTGAAGGCTTCCTCGACGAGGTTCGCGCCGGAGTCTGGCGTGTAGAACGAGAAGTGGTCGGCACCGGGCCAGCCGCCGCTGCCGGTCGAAGGGCCGGCGCACGCTTGCACGAACCCGCCGGGCGCGGGCGCGATGTTGTAGTTGAGGCCAGCGTGGGCCACATTCGCTGTGATTGATGCACCGAGCGTGGCGAGTGCGATAGATAACGCTGAGTCGTGGCGAGACATGGCTGCTCCAAAAAAGGGTCATCAGTGGGCCGCAGCGAGCAGCGAGATTCGGACACCGAGCGCGACACGCTCAGTTCCACGCCGCCAGCAGCAGCGCCAAGTCCGTCGCGTTCGTCGTGCCGTCACCATTGATGTCGCCGGCGCTCGTGCCCCAACCGCCGAGCAGGATCGCGAGGTCGGCGGAGTTCACGACTCCGTTGCCGTCGAGGTCCGCCGGATCGCCGCCATCGATCGGCTGCGTCCAGTCGATGCCGCTCCCGCTCGCGATCGTGTAGTCATCGATCGGCGTCATGTCGTGCGTCACCTGCGTGATGCCGCCCCACGTGATGCCCTCGTCAAAGTTCGTCTGCGCGCTCGATGTTCCGCCTTGACCGCCGCTGGAGCGCATACCCGCGCGAATGTTCGCGTAGATGCCGAGCTTGAACGGCGTGCCGAAGGTGAACGGCACCGCGAACGTCACGGTGTCGTTCACCGTGAGGCTCTCCGTCGGAGGATTGCCGAAGGTCGCGATGCCCCAGTGGCCGAACTGATGCGTCGTGCTGATCAGCGGGTCGGAATCACCAGGATCAAAGAACGGGTTCACCTCGAGCTGCGCGCCGTCCTTGTAGCCGGTGACGGTGACAACCGACGATCCGGTGAGGCCGGCGGCGAAGAGCGAGCCCTGCACGTCCAGCGTGAACTGCATGAAGCCGGCCTGGCCAGTGAGTGCGCGATTGGTGATGACGAATGTCTCCGACCAGCCGCCGTGCGCGATCCCCGCGGGGAAGAATGCGGCGTCCGGCGCGTTGTTGCTCGCGCTCCCGTGGACCAAGCCGAGTCCGGCGACCGCATGCGAGCTGTTCGTGACGCCGTCGCCTGCGAAGGCAGCGTTCAGGTCGCCCGTTGTGTCACCGACGAACGATTCCTCGACGAGATTCGGGTTGAACTGCGGCGGGTAGAAGAGGAAGTGATCGGCACCAGGCCAACTGACGCCATTGGTTGCGGGACCGGCACACGCCTGCACGAACCCGCCGGGTGCGGGCGCGACAGCGAACGTGAGGTCGGCGTGCGCGGTGATCGCGGCTACGAGCGATCCGATTACTGGGCCCGCCAGGATCGACGACAACTGAAGTCTGCGACCAGCGTGAACGGTGACGTACGAGGTGAATCGATGGCGGGGCATTGGCGGCTCCAGAGGAACGTGTGGTCAATGGTGCGACGCGATCGGCGGTCGGGCCGGGGCGACGGGAGAGGAAAGCTACCGGCAAAGGCGCGGTCCACGCCGAGTCCCTCCGATTCGTTTGCGAGATTCTGAGCGACTCTCGTCTCCGCGAAAGCCCCAAAACGACGACTGCCCGGCGGGCCGATCAGGCCACCGGGCAGTCGTACTTCACCTGACCCACAGCACCGTCGCCATGCGGGCCCAAGCCCAACCCGCAGCGGCGGATTCACTCCGCCGCGCCCGCAGCGCAAGAGCGAGTGTGCGCCCGCAGGGCGCTACGGAGCGCTAAAACGAGTGCGCTAGAACTAATGAACGAGCTGCAGCGTCCATGCTGTCAACGTGCCGACATCCTGCGCCGCGAGATCTTGGCACTTCAGCTTCCACGATCCGTTCGGCGATTTGCCGTTGAACGCGGAGAGAGCCTGTGCGGGCGCGGTGAGCGTGTCGTACGTCGTATTGATGTTGTCGGCGCTGCCGCCCGTCTGGTTGTGCAGGATCACCTGCGTCCCGTCCGGATGAATCAGCGTCACGCGGAGATCGCCCTTGTACGGATGCGTGATGGCAACCGTGATGTTCACATCCTGCAGTGTGCCGCTGAGCCCGGAGACCGGCAGCGTGGACTGCACGCCGGTGCTGTTGTTATCCGGGATCGCCTTCGGCACATCGGTCGCGGTCCTGTTCGTCGTCGTCGGAGGCGGGGCCGTCGTTCCCGTCTTCACGATCAGCGACCACGCGTGGAGCGTCCCCACATCCTGCGCCGCAAGATCCTGCAGCTTCAACTGCCATGTGCCGTTTGGCGCCTTACCGACGAACGCTGTGAGTGACTGCGCAGGGATTGTCAGCGTGTCAAACGTCGTGATCACGTTGTCCGTGGCGCCGCCGGTTTGGTTATGCAAAATGACCTGCGTGCCGTCCGGGTGGATGAGCGTGATGCGCAGATCGCCCTTGTAGGTATGCGTGACGTTGACGCTGATGTCGACTTCGGTCAGCGTGTTCGTGAGCCCGGCGACGGGCAGGAATGACGTGACGCCGGTCGCGTTGTTGTCCGGGATCGATTTCGGCACGTCGGTCGCGTTGATCGTCGTCGAGCCCGGCGGCTGCGTTGTTCCGCCGGCGGCGGCGACGGCCGCGTTCGCGTTCACTTTGCCGTAGCCGTAGAAGTTCGAGAAGCCGCCGCTGTACGCGCCGCCGGCGGGGTCGATCTTGTCAGCGGTCGAGGTCAGCACGCCGTACGCCTGCGTCCACGTGAGGGCCGGATTCTGCGAGAGAACGAGCGCGGCGACGCCGGCAGCGAGCGGACACGCCGAGCTTGTTCCGCCGAAGTTGTTCGCGTAGTTCGTCGACGAATATCCGGCCGATCCCGTGCGATCCGTCGTCCAGATGCCGGTGGTGACGCCGCCGTTGGACGGCGCGCAGATGTCGAGCGACGGGCCGTAGTCGGAGTACCACGAGCGGACATCTTGGTCGGTTGATGCGCCGACCGCGATGACGTTCACGTACTTCGCGTAGCCGTCGAGTTCGACAGACTCGTTGCCGTTGCCGGACGCCCAGAAGATGAGGCAGCCCTTGCCGCCGCGTCCGTTGTTCCGCGCGTCGTCGATTGCCGCTTTCACGTTCGCAGGCAGCGGAAAGTTTCCACCCGTGCCGTCCGGCGGACCCCACGAGTTGCTCATGATCGCCGCGCCGTTGTTCTTCGCGAAGGAGATCGAGTTCGCTTCCATCGTCGTCGTCATGCCGGAACCGACGAGGCGGATCGGCATGAGCTTGCAATTCGGAGCGATGCCGCTCACGCCCTTCGCGTTGTCCTGCTTCGCGACAGCGACACCGGCGCATGCGGTCCCGTGATTGTCACCAGCGCCGCTCGGAAGCGGCGTCGCGTCGTTGCCGAGGAAGTCCCAACCGGCGACGGCGTTCGCGGTGAGATCCTCGTGTGTGTATTCAATGCCGCCGTCGATGATCGCGACGATGATCGAGGCGGAACCCTTCTGCGTGTTCCACGCCTCGGGGGCGTCGACATCGGCGTCGACTTTCGCGCCACCCTGCCCCGTCGAGTGCAGATGCCATTGGCTCGGGTAGTTCGGATCGGCCGGCGTGTAGCGCTCGACGCGATCGACGACGAATTCGGGAAGGCTCCACTCGAAAAGGCCCGTTTCCATCAGTTCGGTGGAAACGCCGAGCGCCGTGCGCTCAGTTCCGCGCGCGAGTTCGAGCACGTAGCCCTCTTCGACGTAGCCAAGTCGCTCGATGATCTGCATGCCATTGCGCTGGGCGAGCGCATTGAGCTGAGCGATCGTCGTGCCTTTCGCAAACGAGACGACAAGGCGATTCGTCAGGCCCAGCTTCTCGCCCGTGCGCCAGACGACCGGCTGCGCGTAGAGCACGCGAGCGTCGTTCTCGAGAGCAAGCCGCGCCGCAAGCACTTCGTCTTTGTTCATGCCGGCGCGAAGCGGCACTTCGATCCAGCCGAGTTCGGTCATGCGCGTGAGATCCGCCGCGCCCGCGTCCGCATCCGGATGCGCGGCGAGTGTGTTCGCGATCAGCGCGGGCGTAAAGCCAGGCGCGAAACGCACGGAGAGACGCGTCGTCTCGGGTTCGACTTCATAGAAGTCGGCGCCGTTGTAGTAAGACCACTCGCTGTCAGTGGCGGGATCCGCGGCCTGTCCGGGCGTCATCGCAGATGCGCCGGAGGGTTTCGGCGCGGGGGACGCCGCGGCAAGAAGTGCAAGTGAGATGCCAACGAGCGTTGTCGCAGCGGCGCGCGGCCAAGTCCAGATCGAAGTGACCATGACAAAAACTCTCCATGAACGAAGAATGCTGCCCCACAGAAACGGTGCCCGCAGTGCGAACACAAGCGTGTATTTTGGAAACGGAACCGAACCGGAGACGCTCCGGTGTGGAGCCGACGTCACACCATAACCGTCAACGGAGGCATTTCCTGCGCGCGCCCCCAAAGAAAGGTTGCGAAGTTTTTCGCGCGGGATGGTTGGCTGCCACGTTACGCTGCCAACCAACACCACATGCCACACGCACACGCTGCCGCTCTCCTCGCCGCGTCTCTCACTGTTGTTGTCGCGTCAGCCGCGGCCCAGGAGTCCGCGACTGTTCCTCCCGGTCCAGCGACTCCTGCCACTCCTGAGGTTGCCGCTCCCGCCGATGCCGATCCGAGCGCGACCGACGCGGTGAAGTTCACCGTCGCGGGTGGCTATCTCCACCAGTTCACAACCGACTTCGACAACAGCATCGGCGACGTTTCGATCGATCGTGGATACGGCGTGGTCGGTTCGAGCTACCGAGTGAGCCCGAACGTCAACATCGGAGTTCGCATCGCGTGGGAAGGCGGTTGGTACAGCTTCGATCGGAGCAGTGCGCTCTCGCTCGGCACGGGCGCTCGACCGTGGCATGCAGTGCAAGGCCTACAGGTCGGCGGCCGCGTTGGATGGAAGATCGACGACGCGTGGTCACTGTCGACAAACATCTTCGGCGGTCTCGCGGGCGAGAGCGAAGCCGACGCCGGCGATGCGCTCACCTTCGGCGGGAGCGTCGGGTTCGGATGGCGAGCGAGTGAGTCATTTACGATCGGCGGCGGCGTGCTCGCATCGAGCAGGCTCGAGGACGACACGCTGGTCATCCCGCTGCTCCTGATCGATTGGAAGATCACCGAAAGCCTGCGACTTTCAAACGTCGCCGGACCCGAGGCGTATCCCACCGGCGCAGGAATCGAGCTGGTGTGGAGCGGACTCGATCAATGGGAGTTCGGCGTGGGCGGGCGATGGGAGTCGCGCCGGTTCCGACTCGATGACAGCGGCCCAGCACCGGAAGGCATCGGCGAAGACCAAGGCGTCGGCCTCTGGCTCCGCGCCGGATTTCGCCCGACGCGCGATCTGAGCATTGACCTTCTTGTCGGAATGATGGTCGGCGAAGAACTGGAGCTGAGTGACCGCGCAGGCAGAGAACTGGCGACGGTGGAGATGGATCCGTCACCGTTTGTCGGGTGTTTCTTGAGCTATAGGTTTTGAGGGGAGTCGGGTGCGGCGCGTCGGCCCAGCTGCGTGGAGGGTCAGGGAGTGCGTCGCGTCGATTCGAGACTCCGAACGCATGGCCTCGCCGCGGTCGATCGAGCCTCGATCGAGCCGGCGGCCGCTCGGAAACTGCCGCTTGAACTCCCGCTGCATCGCATCGCAACGCCATCGGGAAAAGCGCGACCTTTGCTCAGAGGCAACAGGTTCTTCATCAACCACGCCGCCCTTTCCGTACCCTCCGATCTCCGTTCCAACGACGCAACGTTCGCGTCAAACGGGGCGAAGGAGAAATACGAATGTCGAATCGATCAGATGGTGGCCGAGCGTCCACAGGACTCGCTCGGGTCGGCGGAGCGGCAGGATACATGGCTGTCGGGGTGATGCTCTCGACGACGACCGGCGTCGCCGTCGCCGGTGAGAGCGAGCAGTTCTTCCGACGCGTGTCCGCATTCCAGGTGTCGGACAACTCGACCCCCG
>Ga0163151_10007833_pt1 | contig 12311 bp, 14 predicted proteins | sample OliLakLV19MP5IB2_FD_145596 | JGI IMG/M metagenome (GOLD analysis project Ga0163151, IMG submission 145596) | Freshwater microbial mat bacterial communities from Lake Vanda, McMurdo Dry Valleys, Antarctica - Oligotrophic Lake LV.19.MP5.IB-2 | ecosystem: Environmental > Aquatic > Freshwater >...
GGCTTCCAACACTGAAGGTCTCGAATTACAACAAATCGGCGTGCAGTTAGACGCAAAAGGCCGTATTCAAGTCGATGAACATTTCAAGACTAATGCGGAAGGCGTCTATGCGGCAGGGGACGTTCTTGGTCCGACGCTGGCATCGGTGGCAATGGAACAAGGACGAATTGCTGTCTGTCACGCCTTCAATATTCCATTTGAAGGAATTGTGGATCCTGTTCCGGTGTCAGCTGTTTACGGAATGCCAGAGGTTGCGAAAGTCGGGTTAACCGAGGAAGAGTGTAAGGAGCTGAAGCTTGATTATGAAATCGGGCGTTCGGAACTTGCTCTCACTCCCAGAGGCGCAATTGCAGGTAGAGATGGATTGCTGAAAATTATTTTCCTGCGCGCTGACCGCAAAATCGTCGGCGTACACTGCATCAGCGACATTGCATCAGAGCTGGTCGGCATCGGACAAATGGCCATTCGATGCGGCGCGACACTCAACACGATTGCAAATATGTCTATGAATACGCCGACCTATAGCTACGCATACAAGTATGCCGCGTTCGATGGCTTGCGGCGTTTAGCGAAAGGAACATGGGCTGCGGCCTATCTCAGTGAGAAGAAATAATATGAATATCAAGCCCGCAGCAAGGACATACAACCAGACCCATTCCCTAAGGAAGCAAACTCCAGGCAAGAGACGTGTCAGCATCTACATCGCGTGGAGCTACCCTGCTGAAGCCAATCGTGATGTGAATGAGTTGGACAATCGATACTCTACGATGGCTGAGGTGCGCCGGGTTTCTTACCCGAAGTTTGAACCGTTGGCAGCCGATCCGTGTCATTTTTTGAACGGCGTCGCAGGTTCATTAGAGCTGTTCTTCCGGGCATGGATTCCATTTCAAGAATTCGCCCATGAGCAAACTGGACATGTGGTTCCGGTTTACCAAAGAATAGATCAGGCCGGCTATCAGTTGCCGATTGATGAACGCGTGCTTGATGACACTGACACGTTGATGGTGTTTGGACTTGATCATAACGTGAATGAACAAGCGGCGGCGCCGGAGGAGATCGCGGCGCTGAAAAAATTCCTCTCCCGTGAAGGAACATGCCTGGTGCTTAGCCCACACCATGACGTCGGAATTTCAGATGACATGGCAGTGAGGCAGATTGAGCACCGCCACCACGGCGATGCTCTGGTACCTCGTCAACAGCGATTTGGCGCATATACGCGTTCTCTGATGGAGGGACTTGGCATACCGGTAGAGAATCGTTATGGGCTTCGTCCGGCAAGGGACAAGGTTACAAAGGCGATGGCTCCTCTTACAATTGCACGCGAACTCGATACTCGCGGATATTTTGAGGGCGTGACGACATTTAACTATCACATGCACATGCCGCATTATGCACTCACCACAGATGATACCAAGTCGATTCATGTGCTGGCGAAGCAACCGATTGACCTTTCTAGGCCGCATCCCTTTACGGATGCCGGCAACACGGAGTTCAACGCTTTTCTCTGGCTCCCTGCGAATGGGGAGCGCAAAGGCGACATCACTATGGTGGACTCAACTATCTTCAGCACACTGTTTGGGGCCGATGAAAGTCTTAAACGCTTCTGGCAAAACATCATAAGGTAAGACAATGGACGTTCAGGTGAACAAGCTCGAGCTCGAAGATATTCAGAGCGGCGTTTTGCGCGGCAGACCCGCGCCTTATGCCGCGACATATATCGCATTTCGAATAGATGATCCCAAGGATGGTCGAGAGCTTCTGCGGCGGATAGCTAATGCGGTGGCGTCAGCGGCGCATCCGTCGAGTCCCGCCGGCGATGCCTGGTTGAGTGTGGCATTGAGCTTTCAGGGACTGAAAGCACTCGGAGTGCCGGAAGACTCACTGAATAGTTTCCCGCCCGAGTTTCAGCAGGGAATGGGCGCCCGCGCGGCAGAACTGGGAGATATTGACGAAAGCTCTCCAGCCAATTGGGAAAGTCCGTTGGGTACATCGGATGTGCACATTGTTGTTGCAGCAGTCGCTCCTAACGCCGAGACTCTGGAATCGCTAATTGATCGCGCGCGCGATGCTTATGAGCGTCTTCCGGGAGTTAAAGCCATTTGGCGCCAGGATTGTTTCGCGCTCCCTAATGAAAGAGAGGCTTTCGGGTTCAGGGATGGTATCAGCCATCCCGCGGTTGAAGGTAGCGGAATCCCAGGAACAAATCCGAACGAGACGCCACTAAAGGCGGGAGAATTTGTACTCGGGTATGTGGATGAAATGGGCGTAACTGCGCCGATGCCACAGCCAGAAGTGTTGGGTCGTAACGGTACCTTTGCGACCATGCGAAAGTTGCATCAACGAGTGGCTGCTTTCAGACAGTTCCTCAAGGACAACTCCAATGGACCGGAGGAGGAAGAGCTTCTTGCCGCAAAAATGATGGGACGGTGGCGCAGTGGTGCGCCGCTTGCGTTGAGTCCCGAACAGGATGATCCCGAATTGGGCGCAGACCCGAAGCGCAACAACAACTTTCAATACTACGACGACGACAAGTGGGGGTTCAAAACGCCCCCCGGATCACACATTCGGCGCACGAATCCGCGTGATGGCATCAAGGAGAGTGGGACTTACGTTAATATTCGCCGCATGATCAGACGAGGCACCAGCTACGGACCACTGTTGGCGGATGGAGTGCTGGTAGACGATGGAGCCGATCGTGGGCTGATTTTTTTGTTCATCGGGGCGAGCATTCGGAAGCAATTTGAATTCGTCCAATCGGTATGGATGAACAGCGGGCAATTTGTTCACAACAGCAATCAAAAAGATCCTGTCTGCGGCGACAACGATGGGACTGGTGACTTCACAGTGCCTCGGCATCCGGTGCGTAAGCGCCTGCAGGGATTGCCGAGATTTGTAATCACTCGAGGGGGAGAGTATTTGTTTATGCCTGGATTAAAAGCGCTAGCATGGCTGGCAGATTTGCAATCATAGCAACCAGCGTTGCCTAATGTTGAGGTATGCCCGTATCGTCCATCGGCGGTAATTGCTATTAGTTTATGTTGGCAGTACTCGGCGCTCCTCGCGTTGTCATTGATGAGGGAAGCATGTCTCATGCACTCTCCGCGGCCCAATTAGATCGAGAAGCATTAGATACTCCGCAAATACGTTTCTGTGTTGACGCAGGTGTACCACCACCGGTGGTGACTTGAAAGCGTTCCACCAACTGCGTGGGACGCTTTCGACCGAAGTAACATTGCTGCGAACTGCACTTGTCTTGTGCTCTGAATCACTCTTTAGCAGCCCGTCCGGCAAAATACTCAATGGTTGGTGTTTTTGTTGTTGACTTTTCTGTCGGCTCTAGGAGCAAAGCCTCGACCTTTGCCGGCCGAACATTCTCTCGGTCCGAAGATCAACTTCTCACTTAGCGATCTCCAGCTTACCAATGGATGAGCCGCCAATCTTTAATAACGGTGTTCGTTATTAAAACCAATAACGAACAAGTAGCGCTAAACATGTGGTCTTCCGGCAGACTCCATTGCTCACTCCTACTCGTAATGCTGGCCTTCTGCTTCTGGCGGCGCTACCGGACCAGACTCAATAAGTGCAGCTATTGCCTCCAGGCTTACCGGCTCGAAATTCCAGACCTCAACACTTACATTGATTTGCCGGCGCGAAACCTTCCAACGGTCATGTACGTGGCCGTGGATGAGCCAGCCGCAGTCATCAACCGGCCGCTGTTCAAAATCGCCGGTCGGTTGGCTAGTGCATCTACCTATTCTGAATGACCTTAATGCCTGGCTCTGCAAAGTGTGATCAGCCATATTGCTGCCGAGCGCACATCAACGCGAGAGGCAAAATGAGACATACGGAAAACTACGTCGACGCCTCATTGTTTTCGCCGGACGAAATCACACCTCATTCTCATTCCGCAAGTTTCTCAACTTGTCCGTTCTTGGATAGAAGTCTATCTGGCATAGTCAATGCTGCCTGTGCATTCTCGAGTGCTTGGCGCACGGGATCCTGAGTCAATCGCGAGTAAATCGCTGTCGCTTGTACTGAGCGATGCCCCAACGCCTTTCCGATAATCGTCGGACTGACACCTTGAATCGCCATGTAACTTCCAGCCGGTCTGCGCAAGTCGTGTATACGCAGATCGTCTATCTCAGCTCTCTCGAGCAATCGAGCCCATGCGGTTTTCGGAGAAGTTAAATGACCAAGTATTCCTGTCTTACGCCCTTTTCTATCAGATGGAAAAACCCAGCGCTCATGAGCCTCGCCATCATCCTTGCGTCGGCGGAGTATCTCCATGCAGTTCGGCGTGAGGGGAATAGTCTGTGAATCTCCATTCTTAGTGACCGGAATTCTCCAGACCATCCGTTCCATTTCTATTTGGCTCCACTCCATCGCCAAGACATTAGAGCGCCGGGCTCCAGTGAACAGCACATTGACCTTACCAATAGGTGACTCCGAACCTTTTACCGTTAATTCAGCCTGCAAAGCTACTCGTCTCGCTTGCCTATCTTTGACTCGCTGTTCAACTTCAGCCTGGGTTAATTCAGCTGTAAGTTTCTGCCCGGCGATTGTGAAATTGTCCACGCCAGTCTTACGTATTTGGAACGGAAGCGTATTCTTAGCTAAGAATTCGATTTGCGAGCGCGTTTCAACTCAACCGTAGCTGCAAAGCTCTTTCACATCGTTTTGCAGATGAGGAACTAGAAAGAATGCTCGTCCGTCGGCAGCTCACGTAATGGATTTGGGGAGGATGATTATGAAGACACAGGCTCTAAGTTTTGCGCTTGCTGCGGTTGCGCTGCTGAGTACGGCTGCCAATGCGCAATCACGCTACAGCTACACGGTAAATGGCTCAAGCGTTTTGACCAACTCAGCCGTAATCGGCGGTACAACTGTTTTAACCCAACCAGCAGTGATCGGCGGAACTGCCACTTATTCTGCACCGTTGATTGACGCGAATACGCCACTGTTCGGTGACCGAACTCACTGGGACAACGACATGGGAGTTAATAGGGGTGGTCTGCTCAGCGGGCTGTTCGGATCTGACGACCGACTCGGAGTTAACACATACTCTGCCGTAGTTAACCCAACTTTGGGCGGAGCCAGACGGATCTCCGGGCAGCAGAAAGCCAACGAGTTTTTCAGTCTGCGCCTGTTCGGATTCGGACTTGGATTCGGCAAAGTCGATCCGGATATCGACATGCGCCCTCAGGGACATGCGATGTAGTCCGAGGCTCGAATCTCGGACCGCTTAACCTCAGCAAACGATCGCTCCCGGACGTCAACGTCCGGGAGCTTTGATTGAGACCACCCACCATTGAAAGGGTCCACGGTTTCCGAGCTATTCCCTCGAGTGCTTATTGAATCGGCCATTTGCGAGAGGCTCCTTTCAGATCAATACAGTAAGGATAATCTGGAGCTGTCGAAAAAAATATGTCGCGGCAACCAGGCGCGAGCAGTAACAAGAAACTCGTTCGTGGGCACAATGATGCGCCGACCGAGCCTGACTAGCGGGTGGCGCAACTAGGGACAGCGTGCGTCACAACGATGGAAAAACTTTCTGAAGTGGTGGAGATTCAGCAGTACTGACAACCCGGCAATTGCCCACTCGCCAAAGGTGCAGAACACTCAAAAGCGTCTTCTAGCGACATTCAAGGTTGGGCTTCCGTTCACGAAACGGTGCAAGAACACGGATTCGGCAAGGCCTAGCATCATAAACTAAAAATCGACCAACGCGATAAACTAAAAACCATCCAGCATGATAAACGAGAATCGGCCCAACGCAATAACCAGAAGACAGTAGTGCCCGTTACTCGACGCGATCAATACTTGTCCGCTCTCGAAAAAGCTAGCGTTGAGCAGAACATTTCACCCCTGTCTGAATTGCTGTCAACCCTAGTAAGAGAGACCATGGATGGAAAGCCCGAGGCCATGAAGCCGCCCTTCTGAGTTCGAGCAGTGGCGAAAAATTTGGGGTTAATCCCGGGGCCGATGATGCGTCCGTCGATGCTCCTACCGTGGCTTTCGGACGAAGGGATGTTCACCACCGTCGAAGTGCGAGTCGTACCGAACTCCGGACAACGATATGCAAAAGCGGCACTTCACCGTGATGAAGAGCTAGCGAAAAACTCGGTTAACAGTGGCTCCAAAGATGCAGCATCGGCTTGAGGGGTTTGTCCTTTCAGGGTTTTGGCCGCTGCCTGCAGTGCCGATGCGGCGCCACTTGAAGAACCATAAAGATAAGCAGACTGGCCAGCGTGGTTGACTAGCGCGTCAATGTCTTCAATTTCTCGTGACACCGCATATGGTTGCCTGTCAGAACTTTCGCCCCTTCCGCGCCGGTCATAGGTGTACACCGAAAAATGTTTTGACAGCATGGCTACGAGCGGGTTGCTCCCGATTAATTTACGATCCGACAAAGCACCACTGACAATGATGACAGGCAGTCCAGTGCCGGCTTTTTCAAAAGACTTCGTGCCGTCCGCGGAGGTAACGTGTGTCATTTGATCTCCTACGTGTCACCGCATCCGATCGTGCAATCTAATACAGTGGCGTCGCTGTTGAGCTTCTAGCATTTTGCTATTCGAGACGGCCGCGCGAAGTCAGGGTTCCTGAATCGGATTGCCAGATGAGGACCATGACCATCAACCTATTGGCATCATTTCGAAATTTGATCGCGGGAGTCGAAGACGCATGGCGTCTCGACGACTTGGATGTATGATGGGGCCGCACGTTCTCTTGGAGAAGCGAATATCATAACTCGAGCTCAGCTACAAATCTTCCTCGGCCTGATCGCTCTGCTGCCTTGGCAGTCGGCTTGCGCGCTCGATGATTTTGACAAAAAACTCGAGCGTGCAATGCATCTAATCGATAGCGGAAAGCCTCAAGCTGCAAAGCCGCTGCTTCGCCAGTTGATTCGCAAGAATCCCAGAAGCGCCGATGCGCACATGCAGTTAGGTGCCGCGCTCGCTTCGCTTGTGGAGCGAGACCAGTATGACGAGGCGATCGCTGAAGAGATAAAGGCCATACAACTCGACCCGAAGTCTTTTGGTGCACGTAGAATTCTGGGAATGATCTATTCAAATCAGCGAAAGTACGACGAAGCAATCGCTTTACTTCGAGAATCGTCCGAGCTGAATCCATCGAGCTTTGCGGTACATCGCGATTTAGGCTCCGCGTACTTGGCAGCAGACAAGATTGATGATGCTATTGCTGCCCTAAAAACAGCAAGTGATCTGAATCCAGCGAATGTTGCTGTTCATCTCCGCCTTGCCAGCATTTTTTCCAAACAAGAAAAGCATGCCGAAGCCATAATTGAGTCTGCGCGGGCAGTAGCGATAGACGAATCAAAAGCAGAAGCGCACTTGTCACTTGCCAAGGCCAAACTCGCTTCAGGCGATGCGGCGGGATCGGTTGAGTCCTTCAACAACGCAATCGCAGCTAATGGATTCGATGCGTTTGGTTGCAAGAATCCAGTGACCGCAGCGGCAGCGCTGTCAGGCTTGGGTTGGGCATTGGTTATATCGAATGCCGGGGATTCAAACACACTGAAGGAAGCAGTTAGTTACCAACGAAAAGCAATTAAGTCAGACGCGCATTTTCTGCCTGCATACGTCCGACTCGCTCAACTGCTGGAGAAACAAAACAAATCGAAAGATGCGGAAGCGCTATACAAGCGACTCTTTGCCGCTACTCAATTTGAGCCGATAGTCGGCGTGCCGTACGGTCTCTTCCTCTCGAATGCAAAACGCACTGAAGAGGCCCGCACCGTTCTGAAGATGGTCCTCGAAAAGCACCCTGGAAACAAACAGGCGTCTGATGCTCTGTCGGCTCTATAGCGTAGCCGCGCACGGACCTAGACAACATGCATGCTTGGTGGGGTAGACTGTCTTGCCATCGAATGGCTTATGCTTTCCACGCGGGCAGCCATGCGCGCAAGCGAAGGATTATCACTGTACGCCGATATTGACACGTCGCAGGTTGGCCATCAAACTGGAAGGCGGCGTGACAATTACAGGGGCGATGGTCCAATTATGACTGATGAAGATAGGGCAACGAGCCTTGCCAGCGAGCGGAGCGAGGCTGGGCAAAGCGAAGCTGGGCAGAGCCAACGAAAACGCGATTCGCTCTGGGCGTCTGCTGCTGAAACGTGCACATTTATAAGAGAGGCACATTCGGACAAGTCGATTGTCCTCCGTGATGAGGATCGGAACTCAAGTCGAGTTCTTTCAGCATTCCTTTTTGTAGGCTTAGCAGCCCTGTGTCTTGGTGCCTACCAACAGGACTGGGCTTGGCTGCGCACGCGATTGGGCGCTGGCGGTTTCACGCCGTTTCGTCCCATTAATCTCATTGTGCTTGGCGGGATCGATATTCTCTACTTTCTGCCGCTATGCTGGTTTGTAGTGCGCAGGATGGGGATTCTTCGCACGATGTCAAAGCGACATGCGCTGATTTGCTGTCAATTGATGATTGGCGCAAGTATTCTCACCGCCCTGATCTGCGTCAATATTGCTGTCATGATTCTGGTGATTTGTTTGGGTAATCAAATGAAGTTGCTAGTCGGTTAGGATGTGCGCATCCACAAATCTGTTTCTTCGATTACAAATTAAGCGGGCTTGTACACAGCAAGCGCTCGCGAGATATCATCCAGACATCATGCAGCAATTGCACTTGAGCTTTTAAGTCAATTGGCCTTGAGCTGAGACTGCCTAACCGCTGCTTTCGCCTCCCAAATTATCACTTTGTTATTGGCCTTGCTGCAAATCCGTCAGGCGTTTTAGTAGGAACTGCGCACTATCCAGCAGCGTCGATTCAGTTTCCGTCACTTTTGTGCCGCGGTACCCGGGTTGGCGACGAGCAAGAGGTCGACTCCGCTCATCTTTGTAGGCGGATACTTCGAAACGCATCGCCGTCCTGCTGCCAGCGTCCGCTGGACTAAGGGCGATGCTATCCACCTGAAAGTTGCTTCGCGGAAGTATAGAGACATGTCCAGTAAGAGGCGTAGTTGAACTTGGTACCGCCCGTTCGTATTTGCTAAGCCCTTTAATGTTCTCAAAGGAAATCGTTCCATCGGACTTTCCGTCTTTTCCCTTGCCGGCATAGACGTCAAAAGCAAGCTGCTCATCGGCATTAAGAAAAGAACGAGCACCGTTGACCACACCGATGGGATAAGATTTTGTATGCCCGCGCGTTAACGAAATGTGGAACCCTTCCTTGAGTGGAGTTATTGTCATATCGGTGAATTTTTCTTTGCGGAGAATTTCTTCAACCTGCGGACCAAGCTTCTTGAAGTCTGCTTCTGTAAGTTTGATTGGCTTTGTGTCGTGTTGAGCCTCAGATAAAGTCATAGGGAATCCGGTATTTGCATCGATAAGCTTCTTCCATGTATACGATTTCTGCAGTTCAAGCAATTCCGGGAATGCCAATTCCATTGGTAGCTTTTGAATCAAAGCATTTTGCCAACTTAGAGGCGAGCTGAGTCCATGTTCACGTATTGAAGGACTAACTCGGTCTGTTTCGAGATGTTCTAAGGCGACTTTTTTATCTGGGGCAGTAAATTCTCTGCAGACCCGTTCTGCAGCAGGGGCGGTGGCCCCTTTCGCCCCAATCACCGATTCGGGCGATTGCGAGTAAAGCCAACCTTCCGCGCGAAAAGCGGCTACGGCCACTATCATATCGGAATCTACAGACCCGTTTGACTCCCGATCGTCGCCATCGTTCAGCATGGTCATATTATTTTCCCCCATTAGAAACACTGGACATGGGTTGCCAAAACCTCACGTCGAGTCCGAGTTGCAACAGATTAGCTTGCGGCTGTTAGCAATTTGTGTCAGTACTGATGACGTCGCTAAACTGTACTGTCCCCCGTTTGGGGTTGTTTGGTTCTGTAAGTCAGGTTGCTTGCAGTGGTAGACCGGCGCAAATGGTGGTTCACGCTGCCATCGTTCTTGGCCGACAAACAGGACGAAGGAGCTTCCCTGGCTCTTAGCGTGCTGCGATGTCATCGTCACATTGGACGTTTCACCCTTTATCCAATGTGCCGGCGCAGTAATATTAGGCCGTAGCACCGGCCCTGAATTGATCTTCAAACTCTTGGCTTTTTAGGATCATGTCCGGCAGGGTGGCAAGTAATTGGTTGTTTGCGCATGGAGAGTCTTGTGTCTCGAAATCTTTTTGCTGTTGCCTTAGCAATGTTCATAGCTCTATTCACCGCTCCCCTGGCTTCTGCCGGGACAAACAAGTCCGATGAATTTGTCACTATACCGGTCTACTTTATTACCGATCGAAATGTGATTGCCAACTCCAGCGGAAAGCCGGAATTCGGAACAAATCGACAGTATGAGACGATCTGTAAGCATGATCCTCACGTGGGCGTAGCTTTGTGTGTTGTGGAAAACACCAAACAAAAATCTATATCTGCTCCGCTTGCTACTTTGGGCTGGACGCCATCGAAAAGCAAGGACGAGTCTTTGGCAGATTTGCAGGTCAGCTCCGACAAGAACTATTTAGTGACCGAGAAAGCGTTCTACGCCAATCTCAACAAACAAGTATCCAATACGTCCGACCATGAGATGTTTGTCTTTGTGCCAGGCTACATGAGCACCTTGGAATCAGGGCTTCGGAGCGCCGCCAGATTCGCCTATTACTGCGAACGCCCCGTGTTGTTGTACTCGTGGCCTTCAGCCGGGAAGGCGAGAGTCACGGCATACACCGCAGACGAGGCAAGTATTGAGTGGAGCCAGGATCACTTCGATCACTTAATCGACCGCTTGTCGGAACTGCGCAGCCAGCCCGGCAACGAGCAATTCAAGGTGCGCTTGTTCGCTCATAGTATGGGTTCGCGCTTGGTATTGCGTGCGGTACCACACCTGACGGGAAATCCGGCCTTTACTGAAGTTAGCTTGGTTTGTCCAGACATCGATGATGGGCTCTTTCAGCACTATGTCAGCAAATATTCTGGTGCTCAAGGCTCCGCTACCGTGCGTTTATACCTGTCACATAAGGACAAGATGCTCGCCATCTCCAAGAAGATTCATGGTGGACATGCCAGGTTGGGTCAAACAAGCCTATCCGACAAACAAACAACCATTTTCTGAGCCTGCTCCCCAGGGTAACGCTGGGGTCGCAGTTGATCTGACCAAAGAAGTAAGGCGATTTCAAACCATAGACATTTCCGCTCTCGATCGCGGTAGGCTAGGTCACAGAATCCCAGTGGAGCTAATTTGCAACCTCTCCCAAAATGGTCGTCCAAGCGCTGAATATAGAGTGGTTACCTGGGATCGTCGGCCCTCTTACAGCGGAGATGCAACACCTACTTCGGTCGGTGAAGAGGTACGAAACTCAAGTTATTTGTGGATTCAGCCTGCACCGGGCACGAAACTTCACCTCAAAGGCAATCGCCGGATGCTACGTCGCAGCCAGGACTGGACCATTAAATAGATTGATTACTCGAGATTCCCGGAACTCGGAGTGTAGTCGTATTGCTCGGACGTTTCTTCGCCGACCATGACTCGTGCAGCATTGCACTCAGAGCAAGCATGTTCTGCCTACTACAGCACGATGTATCGATCAAAGCGACCAAGTGTGTCAACTTTAGCTCTCACTCAACGATCACGCTAGTCAAATCTTTTGCAGCGATCGTCAAGCTTGTACAATTTGGCAACCAAAAGAGGCAACGTGCTGATGTCAAATCAAAAACAGGGAACTAATATAATCTGCTACGTGGAGATTCCAGCGACAAATCCCGAGAAAGCCGCGGGGTTCTATAACGCCGTCTTTGGATGGACGGCCAAGCCAAGCAGCCTTACAGAAATGAATTATTGGATGTTCGAAACCACGGCCGGTGGAATGTTGGGTGGCTTCGATGGAAGCAAACCAGTGCGCGAAGATGGCATGACATTCTTTATCAACGTCTCCGATATCGATCACACACTTTCACAAATTCAGAAAGCTGGTGGCACGGTTGAATGCTTGAAAGAACAAATTGGTGGCGGCTACGGCTTTAGCGCAACATTTAGAGACAACCAGGGCAATCGTATCGGGTTGTGGTCAGATAAATAGAATTACTTGCAGCCATTGTAAAAGCGGGTATGCCCTCTTTTACCAAGACAAATGCGGTCTACCTCATTTGTTGAAAACGCTCAATTAAGACCTTCCTGGGAGAGCCGGCTTCCATCAGGCTTTTGCTTCCTGGGAGAGCCGGCTTCCATCAGGCTTTGCTTCCTGGGAGATACCCGGATTTCTGTCAACTGCCAATTTTCGGGACCCTTCAGAAAGCAGACCGCGAGGATATGAGTCCACCCAACAGTGGACCTAAGCTG
>Ga0163151_10007836_pt1 | contig 12308 bp, 11 predicted proteins | sample OliLakLV19MP5IB2_FD_145596 | JGI IMG/M metagenome (GOLD analysis project Ga0163151, IMG submission 145596) | Freshwater microbial mat bacterial communities from Lake Vanda, McMurdo Dry Valleys, Antarctica - Oligotrophic Lake LV.19.MP5.IB-2 | ecosystem: Environmental > Aquatic > Freshwater >...
CTCAGGCTGCCCTTCAAGTTTCATGTTTAATTGTTTGGCTGAATTTAAATAACTAACCACACCAAGGCTGGTAATTAACAAAAGTGCTGAGGCAATTATTGCCTCAGCCATGCCGAGGCCTTTTTGAGAAAATAGAGGATGTTTATTCATTACCCTTAATGGTAGGGGAATCATTCAATTGCGGTCAAGGTACTTTATTGATAGATACCTCAACGTATGAACAAGTTTAAACTTCTTAAAACTGATGGCCAAGCCAGAAGAGGTGAGCTCACTACACAGCACAGCGTCGTGCAGACACCTGTGTTTATGCCTGTGGGCACCAAGGGCACTGTGAAGGCAATGCTGACTTCAGAACTTGAAGACATCGGTTTTGAAATCATTTTGGGTAATACCTATCATCTCAATCTCAGGCCCGGTGAAAAACTTGTAAAAGATCTCGGCGGTCTTCATAAATTTATGAATTGGAACAAAGCGATTCTTACAGACAGCGGTGGCTTTCAAGTTTTTAGTCTCGCAAAATTGAGAAAACTCACAGAAGAGGGCGTTAAGTTTCAAAGTCATTATGATGGCTCGCCTTGTTTTTTATCTCCTGAAGTGAGTATGCAAATCCAAATGGATTTAGGCAGTGATATTATCATGGCATTTGATGAGTGTACTCCGTTTCCTGCAACTCGTGAACAAGCTCTTGAAAGTATGGAACTCTCTATGCGCTGGGCTGAGCGTTCAAGAAACGCCATGACACTTAAGAGCAGTTTGTTTTTTGGAATCGTTCAAGGTGGAATGCATCTTGATTTGCGCGCTCAAAGTGTTGAGGCGCTAAAAAAACTAAATTGTGACGGAATAGCTATTGGGGGGTTAAGTGTTGGTGAGCCAATTAATATTATGCATGAGATGGCAAATCTTGTAACTCCATTATTACCGCATGATAAACCTCGATATCTTATGGGTGTGGGCACACCACTTGATCTACTTATCGGAATCAACGCAGGGGTTGATATGTTTGATTGTGTGATTCCGACACGTAATGCTCGCAATGGAGCACTTTTTACAAGCCAAGGAACCATCAGCATTAAACAAGCACAGTACACAAAAGATGAATTGCCATTAGACCCCGAGTGTACTTGTTCGACTTGTCGACATTACTCACGGGCCTATTTGCGACATTTGTTTATAAATAACGAAATTCTTGCGAGCCGACTTCACACTTATCATAATTTATATTTCTACCATTCTCTGATTAAACAAGCGCGCAAAGCGATCGAAGACGGGCAATGGAAGTTGTTCTTTGACAATTATCTACGACGCTACGCGACAACCCTTGATTAATTAAAGAAGAAGTGGGAGTTTCAAAGCCTTGGAGGTAATCCCATTATGTTTTCATCAGTAGCATTAGCCCAAGCTGCGGGCGCTGGAGCGGCTCAGCCTAGTATTTTTGAAATGTTGTTTCCGTTTGCAGCCATGATGTTTATTTTTTACTTTTTGTACGCACGCCCTCAAGCTAGACGTCAAAAAGAACAACAAAAATTATTAGAAGCCCTTAAGCGTGGAGATCAAGTTGTTACCACCGCTGGAATTTTTGGAACCATCACTGGCGTCACAGATAAATATATAACCTTAGAAATTGCCGAAAACGTTCGCATTAAAGTTTTACGTACACATATAGCTGGAACCATCAAAGAGGGAAATCCATGAGAGGCATCACCGGTAGAGTCGTCGTCATCACACTAGTTTTACTTTTGGCGATCATGTTTTTTGTTCCAAATATTGCCAATATTTCTTGGTGGCCAACTAAAGATAAAATTAAGTACGGCCTTGATATTCAAGGTGGACTCTATTTAGTTATGGGCGTTGATGTTCCAGCGGTCTTACGTGAAAGTACTGATCGTTTGGCAGATACAATCTTATCTGTTGCTAAAGAAAAAAATGTACCCATTGAATCTGCTGCTCGAAAAAAAGATAACCCAGATAATCTTGATATTGAAGTGAGATTGCCCGCCGGTAGCTCTGATAAACCAATTCGTGATTTGTTAACCACTCAATATGGTCCAAATCTTTTGGTAAATGGCGACGCTCCAGTTTTGAGCATTCGTTATAGTGATATCTATATTACAGAACTTAGAAAAAGAACCATTGATCAAAGTATTGAGACTATTCGAAACAGAATCGATGAGTTTGGTGTGAGTGAGCCCAGTATTACAGCCCAAGGTGATAATAGAATTCTTGTGCAACTTCCAGGAATTCAAGATGCCACACGGGCAAAAGAATTAATTAATCGTACTGCGCGTTTAGAATTTCGAATGGTGCAAGATGGAATGTCTGCTCAGCAATTAACTGCTTTGGTGGCTGACGCTGAAAAGGCCGGTAGTTATGATATAAAGTCAGTGAAGTATAGCGAGTATATCAAAAAGCTAAATGAATCTGTTAAAGGTAAAATTCCTCCTGGAACAATCATTCTTTTTGGAAAAAACGAAAATGCGACAAATCTTGAAACAGGAAAAGTTCCTTATTTGCTTAAAGATGAAGTTCCACTTGCAGGGAATAGTTTAAAAGATGCGTATGTGGCGATTAATCAAGAATACAATGAACCTTACGTGTCTTTGAATTTTAATGCTGATGGAGCTGCCAAGTTTGCACAGCTCACTGGTGAGAATATTAATAAAAATCTAGCTATCGTTTTAGATAACGTTGTTTATTCTGCTCCAAATATTCGACAAAAAATATCAGGAGGTAGTGCTCAAATCACCTTAGGCGGTGGTAAAAACTATCAAAGCCAAATGGATGATGCAAAAGGTATTAGTATGGCGCTTCGTGCGGGTGCATTGCCCGCAAGTCTTGAGCAACTTGAAGAGCGAACTGTTGGGCCAACATTAGGACTTGATAGTATCAATCGCGGTAAACGCGCTAGCTACATCGGTGCGATACTCGTTATTTTATTTATGCTTATTTATTACCGTGGTGCAGGCATCATAGCCGACGTTGCACTTTGCATTAACGTCTTTTTAATTTTAGCAGTGTTAACAGCACTCAACGCAACGCTCACATTGCCAGGTATTGCGGCTATTGCTCTCACCATTGGTATCGCTGTTGATGCCAACGTTATTATCTTTGAGCGTATACGTGAAGAATTAAGAAATGGGGCGAGTTATAAAACCGCCATTGATCTTGGTTATGACAAAGCTTTTTGGGCAATTTTTGATTCTAATTTATGTTCAGCAATGACAAGTATGATTTTGATGCATTATGGAACAGGCCCAGTACGGGGTTTTGCCGTCACCTTGGTAATCGGAATTTTCACCTCAATGTTCTCCGCTGTTTTTGTAACGCGTACATTGATTGACATCTTAGTCGATAAAGTCGGCTTAAAGAAATTAAGCGTTTAAGGGAGCAATGATGAAAAACACAAAATCACATTCAGCACAAACAGAGCACCAGCCAACTCCCAAAGAAGAGCTGATTAATTTTAATTTCGTAAAATACATTGGCATTTGGGGAATGATCAGCGGTGGCTTAACTGTAGCTTCCTTGATTTTGATATTTACCAAAGGTTTTAATTACGGAATCGATTTCGCAGGCGGTACAGAAGTTCAAGTGCGATACGCGCAAACAATTAAGCCTGAAGAAGTTCGTAAATTTACTGAAGATCAGGGTTTTAAGAACGCCGTAGTTCAACAATTTGGTTCAGGCGATAGTAATGAATATTTGATTCGCCTTGAAGCAAAGCCTGGTTCTACTGAAAAAGAAACCAACGAAAATCTTCAAGTTTCAGTTAATAAGATTCAAAATTCTATCAAAGCCCAATGGCCTACTGCTGAAATCAGACGTATCGACACGGTTGGGCCTCAAGTGGGTAATCAGCTTAAGCGTAATGGTGTTTTGGCTATGTTTTATTCACTATTATGTATTTTAATTTATATCGGCCTTCGATTTGATTACAAATTTGCTCCTGGGGCCGTTATTTGTCTGTTTCATGATAGTGTTGTGACATTAGGTATTTTGTCACTCTTAGGAAAAGAAATTAACGTTCAAATCTTAGCAGCAGTGTTAACTATTATTGGTTACTCACTTAACGATACAATTGTAGTATTTGACCGTATTCGAGAAAACCTACTTCGCTATAAAGGAAAACCCATCGCAGAAATCATTAACACAAGTATTAATGAAACCATGGGGCGTACAATTTTAACAAGTTTGACTGTCTTCTTGGCGACCTTGTCATTGTATTTATTTGCAGGTGGAGTTATCGAGGAATTTGCTTTTGCGATGCTCATTGGTTTAGTGCTTGGCATTTATTCTTCAATTTACATCGCAAGCCCTTTAATTATCTTAGTTGATAAGCTCACTAAAGGGACTGTCACAGCACCGGCTCAAACAAGAAAACCTGCTAAAGCCTAAATTAAATCAGAGTGGGGGAGATCATGGATGTCATAAAATGGGCCCCGAGGCTTAAAGCCTCATCGGGTACGCATCAACTGACTTCATCTCCCATGCCCATGCCACCACTTATGTGGAAGTGGTTAATCGCTCGTGGTTTTGAAACAAAAGATCAAATTCAAGAATTTCTAACGCCAAGTCTTTCAGACATTAAAAATCCTTTCACACTTACAGATATGAACCTCGCAGTGGATCGTTTGCTTTTAGCTTATCAAACACAAGAAACGATTTGTGTTTACGGTGACTATGATCTTGATGGCAGTACTGGAATTTCATTAATAGTCGCAGGCCTCAAAGGTCTTGGTTTTAAGAACGTAAGTTTTTATCAGCCTTCTCGATTTTTAGAGGGTTACGGGATACATAAAGAGGCCCTTGATATCATCGCAAAGCGTGGGGATAAAATCGTTATCAGTGTTGATTGTGGTATCACAGCCATCGAAGAGGCTAAACATGCAGGTCTGCTTGGGCTTGAATTAATTATCACAGATCATCATCTTCCTAGGCAAAGTGATAGTGGAGTTTTGCTTCCTGAATGTTTAGCCGTTATTAATCCAAATCGTGGAAATTGCACAAGCTCACTTACTTATTTATCAGGTGTCGGTGTTGGGTTTTATCTTTTGATGGCAATCAAGAGTCGGCTGCCGAATTCAAAATTTGATCTTAAATCGTTATTAGATTTATTTGCCATCGGCACAATCAGCGATATGGTTCCGCTTAAAAAAGAGAATCGTGTACTTGTAAAACATGGATTAAAAAATCTTTCGTGTACACAGCGACCAGGCTTACAAGCGCTTTTGCAAAAACTTGGTCTCATTGATCGTGAGCTTGATAGTACTGATGTTGCTTTCTCGATCGCTCCAAAGCTTAATGCTCTTAGCCGGCTTGAATTAGATATTAGACCCTTAGATGTTTTGATGTGCGAAAATTTAACTCAAGCCCAAGTCATGGCTGAAAAAGTTGTTGATCTCAATACCCAACGAAAACATCTGCAAACAGAATTAGAAGATCGTATAACTGCACAATTAAATGAAGAATTAAATCAACCCGTCATTGTGCTTTCAGCAAACGGTCACGCTGGGGTTGTTGGTCTTGTTGCCACAAAAGTTTCTCAACTCACAGGAAAACCAGCATTCATAACGGCTTGGCATAACGGGGAGGGTATTGGGAGTGCACGCGGTACTGAGGTAGATTGTTTGCCTGAGGGTCTTTCAAAAGCGAGTGAGTTTCTAGAAAGATTTGGGGGCCACGCGCAGGCAGCAGGGTTTTCATTACAGCCTGAAAATTTTGAGGGCTTTAAAGCAGCACTTATTGCTCATTATAGTCGGCGTGATTTAAAAGAAATATCAATTGAGCAAATCTATGATGTTGAAACAGAGCTTAATGAAATTAACGAAAATTTTATGAATTGGCTCAAACATGCTGGCCCCTTTGGGGTCGATAACCCACCTCCTGTTTTTAAAATAAAAGCCGTTCATGTGACAGGTGTGAAATGGCTAAAAGAACAACATCTTAAGCTTACACTCTCTGATTTAAGTACAAGAACTGAGGCTTTGGCGTTTTTTGCCAAAGGTAAGTACACTGTTGAAACAGGTGAAAAGGTTGATCTTTTTGTTGAGCCTTCTTGGAACTATTGGCAGGGCCAAAAGCGCCTCCAGTTGCTCATTCGTGGATTAAAACCGATCTCCCATTAAGATTTGGCTGCTAAAAAACTAGGCTTGTAGCTGGTAAAGTTTTTATGCTAGGTTGGGGCACCTTAAAAGGAGGCCTCAATGGCAAAAATTTCTTTAGATGTTGAAGAGCTTAAAAAAAACCTTAAAGCTACTGCCCAAACAGCAAAGGCACAATTTAGGGACATGGCTAAAAAAGCACAAAAAGATTTTTCACAAAAAGAAGTGCTTAAAAAAATTGATCAAGTTGTAGATATTGTAAAATCTCAAGAGTTTTTTAAGAACCCTCGTGTTGTAGAGATTAGTCAAAAAATCATGAATCTCTCTGAGCAGCTTGAAAAAACTGTTACAAAAAATGCAGCGAATCTTTCTAAAAATGCAAATCTTATCGTAGAGCAAGTTAGAGAATCAGTTGGAAAAGGTAAGAAGAAAAAAACTGCAAAAACATCAGGCGCAAAAAAACCGCAACCAAAGAAAAAATAAAGTTTTATAAGCCGAAGTTGTAACTTAAGAAGTAGTTGGTTTTATGTCAGATTTAAAAGAGCCCACTCAAACGCATATAGTTTTACTTTCGGGTGGGCTTGATTCGGTTGTCAATCTTCACTGTGCCCATCTTGTGGGCAAAGTTCTTCGTACAATTACATTCAATTATGGTCAGCGATCAGTTCGCCAAGAAATAAAAGCTGCTAGTTTTTTTAGTCAAAAAATTAAAGTGCAACATGAAGTAATTGATATTCCTTGGCTCGCAAAACTTACTAATACTGCACTTGTGAATAATAAAGAAGAGCTACCTCATTTAAAAAATTTAGATGACATGAACGAGGGCAATGCAAGTGCGAAGGCTGTTTGGGTGCCTAATCGTAACGGTGTATTTCTAAATATTGCCGCGACGTTTGCTGAATCACTGGGTGCTGATTTTGTAGTACCTGGTTTTAATAAAGAAGAAGCAGCAACGTTTTTGGATAATTCTCAAAGTTTTATTGAGGCAACAAATAAAGCATTTTTACTTAGCACTATGTCACATGTTCGAGTGAAGTGTTTTACCACTGATTTAGATAAGACGGGGATGATCAAAAAAGCAGTAGAGTTAGGTGTAGATTTAGAAAGTGTGTGGAGTTGTTATCGAGATGTTAAAGCGCCTTGTGGGCAGTGTGAAAGTTGTCAGCGTACACTTCGTGCACGAAAAGCAGTTGGCGTATAATAAACTTAATAACTGTGATGTATAATTTGGTATTTAAATTGATATTTAATCGGAGATAATTTGAAGTACAAATTTTTGGATAAGCAAATTGATTATAATGGCACACAACTTCAAAGTCGTTTTGCATATATGAATCATGAAATTTTAGGTGATTCTATTATAGCTTTTGTAGGTGCTTGCGATATTCCATTTGAACACATGGTAGATGGGGAAGACGTTTTGGCAAAGTCTCCTATCTGTGGTTCAAAAATGCTCCACTTTATTATTGAAGAATTTAGTCAAAGTTTAGAATTAGCTGTCACAAGACAACGCCTATTTGCATCAATTGCACGAGATGAAATTGAAAAGCTAAATAGTGAAAAAAAACTAACTCGTGATGGCGATGATTTGTTTCTCAACGATAAAAAAATTTCTATCAGTATTGCCACCGTTTCACCAGTGTCAGCAGTGATTCATTTTGCAATGAATATTTCAAACGCAGGGACACCCGTAAAAACGTTATCCCTTGAAGATCTTGGTTTAAATACCCAGACTGTTGCAGATGTTATTGGTGCTCGATTTATTGATGAAATACGCACAATAAAAGAGGCATGTTGTAAGGTAAATTGGGTGAAATAAATTGGTTAAATAATCGCTCAATGAGATTACAAGTGTTCATAACTACTACAAAATCACTGAAATTGAGTAAAACATCCACTTCATTCTAATTCTGTAAGTACTCGAAAATACTAGTAAAACGCCGCTCACCCGCTTGTGAGGAATTTAAGCCATCTGGTATGGCCCTTGCTGTTTAAAGATGTAAGGGAAGGGTGCGGTAAGGGATGAAAACCCCCAGTGTTTTCAAATTTAATACGTCATATGCGTATCGTAAAGCATCAGCTTTTGGGCTTGTACTGGGATTAGTGTTTCTCACAAGTTGTGCTGGGAATTTATTTTTACCCTTTAACAAGTTTGCAAGAACACCACAGCCTACTTTAGGTACTCAGCCACCTGTGAACCCGCCTGCACAAAAAGATTTTTTAGAACAAACTTTTGCAGGTTATCAGGGTTGGTTTACAACCCAGGGTTTAAGTTTTAATAATAATTGGACACATTGGGCAGGTTCGAGTTCTCCATCACCTACAAATATCACCTTTGAGCTATACCCGGAGTTAGTGAGTACTCAATATCTGACACCACACTCACTCAACTTGGTAATCTTGGTAACGGACTACAATCAAGATTGTTCGCCTCTGATCGTGACGGTGTCGTTGATGTGCATTTTCGTTGGATGTATGAATACGGCGTAGATGGTGTTGCACTGCAAAGATTTGTTTCTGAGCTATCTAATGCTACTTATCGAGAATTAAGAAATCGCATGGCCTTAAAAGTTAAAGCTCATGCTGAGAAATGGGCTAGGTCATTTTACTTGGAATATGATATTTCAGGTTCAAATGAATCAACGCTCTTAAGTGATATTCAAAATGATTGGACCACCTTAGAACCACAACTTATAAATTCTTCGCGCTATGCTAGACGAAACGGTAAACCCGTAATCGCACTTTGGGGATTTGGCTTTACCGATCGCCCGGGCACTACATCACAAGCGCAACAACTCATAACGTGGTTTCGTGGGAAGGGTTTTTACGTCATTGGGGGTGTGCCTTATCAGTGGCGTAGTGAAAATGGTTCATCAAAACCAGGTTGGCTTGCGACTTATTTATCTTATGACATGATTCAACCTTGGGCCGTGGGTTCTTATTCATCGGTCGCCAGTTTGCAAAATACTCATCTAGCAATTCAATTATCTGACAAACAGCTTTGTGATCAGCATGGGCGCCAATATCAACGGGTTATATTTCCAGGTTTTGCTTGGTCAAATTGGAATGGTGGAACCCCAAATATGATTCCAAGAAACGGCGGCGATTTCATGTGGAAACAAGCATTTTTTGCTAAACAATTAGGTGTAACTGCTTTTATTGCTATGTTTGATGAATACGATGAGGCAACGGCAATTGCGAAAGCAGCAGAAAACGCATCCATGCGTCCTGCTGCCCAGAATTTCCTTACTCTGGACGCTGATGGTTTTAGTTTATCATCTGATTTTTATTTACGTCTCACTCGCGAAGCTACAAAAATGCTTAATGGTGATCAAACCTATAGTTCTACTGTTCCAATTACACATCGGTAGATTTTTTCTAGCGTCTTTTTGCCGGTGGTTTCCTTTTTGTGGTACTTCTATTTATAGCGGGTGGTGTTTTTTTAGTTGTTCTCCCTGATCTTAAAGATCTTCGGCGGCTTTTATACTTAAGAAATGGATAGTCAGCTTTCATTTCATCAAGAGCTACAATTCCATAAGGTTTTGGGAGATTTCCAAAATTACTAAAACGATTTCCTAACTCATTTTTAAGTCTTTCATCAGTTGTATAGCTGCAAAGTCCTGCGCTGATTATAGGATGTGCTTTAGAATTACGTGCTAATACAATGGCTGCGTTTTCAAGTTCTGCTTTTTTCCGGCGATAACACATTTCATCAAATTCTTGGTTAAACTCAGTCCAACTTACAGCCAGTGTATGATTGGTGAGTGCATCTCGGCGAGATCTGAAACCTGAATTAACGGGTGCTGTTTCAGGTTTTCCATCAATTGGAACTCTGACTTCAAAATGAAGGTGTGGGCCACTTGATCTTCCAGTACTTCCTATGATGCCAATGACTTCACCTTTTTTAATTTGAATTGGCTTAGTAAAAAACTTCCAAGTGTTTCTTGTAACGCGACCATTAAATATTTTGTAAGATTTTAAATGGCGGTATGCCGTATAAATAAATTTTCCAGTGTTTGGAATAGGATGTTGTAGATAAATAGTGTTTCCACCTGAACCAAACCAACCTGCTGCGTAAACGAAACCATCCATCGGGGCTATAATTGATTTATCTTTTAATTCGCGAGCACTGATGTCTGTGCCTTCATGGAATCCATATCTTCTGGCACCTCCCGGGTAATGAACCCCACCACTGGCTTGATTTCTTCTTAAATATTCTTCAACGCTTGATTCTGTTTTTGGCATCGCGGTTAGTAATACTTTTGGTAGATAAAATTTTTGATAAGTATTCTCTAATCTTGGACCTGGGAAGTAGGGGAATAAAGTTTCATTAATTTTGACATTTCTCAATGGAATATCGATTTGAATATTACGTGGAATCATGACTCCCCGAATAACATGAGGGGGGAGTTCTTTACGCTCAATTTCATCATCGTCAGATTCTTCTAATTCTTCAAACTCATCATCAAAAATCTCAGTCATAGGCTTAATAGGAGAATTTGGATTTAAGGGTATATAGGTTTGTGGAGCTCCCGAGGTGCCTGAGTTTGTACTCGTTGAAGCATCGGTTGGTTTTTTATTAGTAGTATTATCTTCAGTGACGGCAGGTTTTGTAAGTTGGGGTAAATCACCAGGTATTATAACCGGAGTAATGATACCGTTGTCTCTTGCTATGTCTACTTTTAGTGTAGAGTCCTTCAAGGGCATCTGTTTCATTCCTATAACGATGAGCTGATTGTCAATTTCAAGAAGCATGAAAAAAGCTTCATGACCATTGCGAAGCTTTCCGACTAAACGTTTTTTGATGATTTTCATTTCTTTAAGCGCATGAAGTGTTAACCCGTTAAGTACGTTTACAATTTCATGTTTTCCGCTAGCACTGAAAGTAACTGTTCCAGTTAGTTTTTCATCTTTTACAAAGTTCTTAAAGTGATTAAATGAATTACAGATATTTGTTCTTGGAATAGACATATCTATTATAGTGCTACCTTTATAAGCGGGCATGGGGTTTTCAATTTTCCCGGGTTCTAATAATGGTAAGAGCTGTTCTTTATTAGCTTTTGGCTTAACCCCCTTTAAAAAGATTAAGGCATGACCTTCTACAACTATGTCATTATCTATGCATTTAACTTCGGTGGGTTTTTTATCAGCGTGTGCGATCATCCCAGTACTTAGAGTACTGATGATCAATATACTATAGATACATTTAAGCCACATCTGCATAAGAACATTCCATATACAAACTTGGGGCCGTTTAGATGATCGGTCTCATATTCAATCAATTTGTTTACAGGTGTTTTTAATTAACACTAATGCCAAAACAAAAATTAAAAGTGACACTTTTGAGCGAATTCTAAGACCAATTTTGTTTCTTCTTTTCACGGTAGATCAGCGGCGAGGCCTTTATTTAATTTTGAGCAAACCAATGGGGTGGCGCACCCTTTGCTCAGTTAGGTCCGTGAGTTGATGTCATTGCCAATATAGGAGATCGTATGAAGAAGTTTTTGGTAACTAGTTTATCCGCGGTTGTTGTGCTGTCAGTACTCTCAGCATGTGCTCCGAAAAAACGTGTAACAAATCCTGCGCAGCCAGCTGGAGACACATCAGTTGAAGATGTAACTGGTTTAAAAGCAGCCCCTGCCCCTGCAACAGATGCGCAATTAGATATTCCTCAGAAAATTGTCAGTGAGAATTCAAATGATCTCAGTAAAGGCAATCGCCTTGGTGTCACAATAACTCGACCCGAAGCGGGTGACATACGAGTTGAAACTTTAAATCAAGGTGAAGGCAAAGTTGAAACTTCAGTAGTAAATACAAAAACAGGTGTTCCTGGAAAAGTACACTTTAGTGAACTTTCAACAAATGGCGCTGCACGTAATGTAGTTGCTGAAATTTTAAATGATGAAGGCAAACTGGTTAAAATAGAAGTTTTCAGTTGGAATGAGAAATCTCTAAAAGTGGTCGGCAAATTAAATGTAAAAGACATGCCTGAACAAGATTTGGGTATTACCGATGCTTCATTCACAGTTATTCGATACACGGAAGATGGTGCGGTGGCTCCATTTGACACTTTAGAAATAAATAAGATTGTTGATGAAAGCAAAAAAACATCAACAAAGCCACTTGAAGTAACTAGTACTATCAAGAATGAAAAAATAAAAACTTTATTTCATAATATTCCTGAAATTAAAGATAAAGAAGGAAATACCC
>Ga0163151_10007837_pt1 | contig 12307 bp, 7 predicted proteins | sample OliLakLV19MP5IB2_FD_145596 | JGI IMG/M metagenome (GOLD analysis project Ga0163151, IMG submission 145596) | Freshwater microbial mat bacterial communities from Lake Vanda, McMurdo Dry Valleys, Antarctica - Oligotrophic Lake LV.19.MP5.IB-2 | ecosystem: Environmental > Aquatic > Freshwater > Lake...
GGGCGTAGCCTTCGTAGATAGGAACGATGTCAGATACACCATCGCCAGAGTCCAAAACGATCCCAGTTGTACGTCCAGAGGCGTACAGTGACAGCACGGCCTGAATGGCAACATACGCAGCCGGACAGGCAAACGCCTCGAACATAATCTGGATCATCTTCTCGCGGTTGGCCTTCGGGTTCAATGGAGCCTCGGTCAACAAGACGGGATGCTCTTCGGGCGCCACACGCAGCTCGTTGCAGAAGGTGTGTTGCCAGATCTTCTCCATGTCGTTCCAGTCGGTAATGATACCGTGCTCGATGGGGTACTTGAGCGTCAGGATACCACGCTTGGACTGGGCCTCGTGACCGACGTAGGCTTCTTTGTGACCCATGTCGATCAATACGCCTTGGTGACAAGGACGACCGACTATCGACGGAAAGATGGCACCAGGAGCGTCATTGCCCGCGAAGCCAGCTTTGGTCACACCAGAACCATTATCAATCACCAGTGCATGACTGCAATCGGCCATCAGGTTGATTGAATGATGGTACCCCGAGATAAGAACACGTTTCTCAAATGAATGACTGGGTGATTCATAAAAGGTGCGCCGTATGTGCTCCGTTGCGTCAGCATCGTAGGCAAGTTCGTACGTGGAGAGCCATATCCATTCGGAACGTGGACTTGGTCAGGGTCAACTCTCCGATGGTACGTCGGATCCTCGGTTATGTACTGCCAGGCGAGTTCTGTGGCATTTGGTAGGTGTCCATGCAACACAACACGACCAGTTACGACGGATTACATTCTTTACTCGTGCAAGGGATGCTCAAGGCAAGTTTCCCGAGCCGCGTACATACAGACACTACACTGCCACTCAACGGCGCACCCACTGCAGCACCAGCTTCTTTGCCATCGGCGCGAGGGAGGAGCGAACTGCATCAGCCTCCTCAGGCCGGTCTGCACGATCTAGCATATCGGCATAATTATCAACGATGGTGAGAGTAGTGGAGTGCGATGGGCCCAATGTCTCGCGGGCAAGAGCGAGCGCACGCTTATACAGCGGCTCCGCTTTGGCGTACAACGACTGACATTCGTACAGCTCAGCCAAGTTGTTAAGCGAGGCTGCCAACGACGGGTGCCGATCGCCGAAAGCTTCCTCTTGAATGCTCAGAACGCGTGTGAACAGCGGCTCGGCCTCGTCATAGCGCTTTTCTCCAGCGTAGAGCCCAGCTAGGTTATTGAGCGCCATCGCCAGGTCCGGATGATCATCCCCCAACACCTGCTCGTAAATTGCTAAGGCGTCTTGCAGCAACGGCTCAGCCTTCTCGGCACGACCTTGGTTCATATACAGCGTAGCCAGGTTGTTGAGCGACATCGCGACATCGGGGTGACCGCTACCCAACACTTCTTGACATATCTTCAAGGCGCGATCAAACAACGGCTCGGCCTTCTCAAAGTCGCCTTGTTGCTGGTACAGTCCAGCCAAGTTGTTCATTGCGGTAGCCACGTCCGGATGCAATTCACCCAAGGCCTGCTTGTAAACTGTGAGCGCGCGCTCATAAAAGGGCTCAGCCTCGTCATAGCGCCCTTGCGCCTTGTAAAGCGAACCCAGGTTGTTCAGCGCCAACGCCACATCGGGGTGATCGTCCCCTAGCGCTTCTTGATAGATACTTAGGGCGCGTTTGGCCAAGGGCTCTGCCTTGTCGAAGCGGCCCTGCACTTTGTAGAACAGTGCCAAGTTGTTCAGAGCTACAGCCACGTCGGGGTGCCGAGAACCGAATACTTCTTCGTAGATGATGAGAGCGCGCTGAAAGAATGGCTCAGCCTCATCGTAGCGCCCTTGGGTTTTGTATAGCAACGCAAGATTGTTGAGCGAAGCGGCAACGTGCGGGTGTTGGCTCCCCAACTCTTCTTCCCGAATATTAAGGGCGCGCTCATATAACGGTTGGGCCTTGTCATAACGTCCTAGCGTCATGTAAAGCGACGCCAGATTGTTCAGCGATGTCGCCAGTTTCGGATGGTGCGCACCCAGCGCGTCCTCTCGAATCTGCAGCGCCCGCTCGTACATGGGCTCCGCCTTGTCGTACAGGCCTTGAGCACGATACAATTCAGCCAACGAATTGAGAGATGCAGCCACTTGCGGATGATGGTCGTCCAACAACGCTGTGTAGATGCTCAACGAACGTTCAGCCAAAGGCACAGCCTTGTCGTTGCGACCCTGATCACTGTATACCAGAGCCAGATTGTTCAGGGATTGTGCCACGTCGAGATGCTCCTCGCCAAAATTAGCCTGGTCGATCTCGAGAGCACGTTGGTACAGCGGCTCGGCCTTTTCAAAGCTTCCCACGTGTTGCCAGAAGTGGGCACACGCCGTATAGTCCACCGAATGGGCTGCCGGATTCTGATCCGCAATCTTCAATATACGCTGAACGAGTCCTTCGGCCTTCTGAAGCGTGTCAGTGGGACTCGTCTCATGCCACACTCTGTACAGCTTAAGCAGCAGCCGCATAGTGGCCAGTAGCGCAGGGCTATCCTCTCCCACGGTACGACCTCTCAATTTAAGCTCGCTCAGGAGCTCCGTTTCTGCTTGATCCACCGTGAGATAGTCGGCAGATGACACCACATCGATACTGGGCTCCAAAACGTGACCCAGACGGTCAGGCTGTGCCAGTATGTCTGCGATCAGCACCCCGGGAATGATGGCCGAGTGAGAACCGTATTTCACTTTCAGCTTTGCTTCCACAACCGCTGGGTCGATCGACAACGCGGCATCACGTGCTACACCACTGCGCAGTCGCTGGTGAACAATCGATTTGACAGCTCGCTGCACCATTTCGCGCATGAGTGCCGTCCGCACCTCCTGATACTCGTCTTGCACGGGCACATGCTGAAGCACCTGCCCTAGATGCCGCATGTTGATACCATGCTGGTGAAACAGCTGGGAGATCGCATCAGGGGATGCGTTGACGGTTGAAACGGGGACACTCAGCAAGTGCTGTTGTACGAACCACGGAATATGCTGTTCGAAGTAATGCCGAACGGCTGCATCCGCGGCAGCATTGTCCTGATCTACACCGAATCGCGAGAAAGCATCGGATGACACGGGCGGTAAGCCTTGCTCCGCTCGTAGTCGCATGTACTCGGGGCGGTATTGATACAGCAGGTTCAGCGGATGCTGACGGCTCATGGGAGGAAGCAGTCGACCCAGATCCAATAAACTATACCAATCAGAAGCCAATAGATAGTGATGATATAAGATGCAGTAGCAGCGGAGCGACCTGATGCATTGCACATCAAACGACCTCACGCACACAAGCGAGGCGTTGGTAAGTTACGTACTAGAATCGACCGTCTTCCGTACTGGCGTGGCCTTCACAGTCCACGGCGATGGACACCTGCAACTCGGATGGATGGCCACGAACAGCGTGCGATTGCAATCCCATTTGCGCTGCCACTCGATCAATCAGATCGCTCATTTCCACCGATGTCTTCCTAATGTCAAAGCCTTGAGCGGCATTGTCGCAGCCGTACACCAGAGTGTCGTGGGATACCGGCAACAGCGCCGTTACAACCACTGCATGGCCGTCAATACGGTAACAGGCCATCAACGACAGATGCAACGAGTTGATACGCAGCCGCAGCACCGCATTTGCGCAGCGAATCTCATTCTTGGCCATCTTAATGGCCAGTTCATCGTTACCGCCGTACAGCCTCTTGTCATCACGCGCAAATTTGCAAAACAAGTTGCCAACGCGGAACTTCTCTCCACCCGCATGACCGGCGCCTTTCAGCGGCTTGATCTTCCAGGACGCTGGGGGCTCAGACAGCTGCGCCACCAGCACTTCTGCTACGCACTTTGAGAATCGAAGAAAGTCATCGTACAAATTTTGCTTGGCTTCCGTTGCCTCCTTGATTTCGTGCGGGGTATACACAGCTTTCTCGTACAGCGATTGGAAATCCGCATTCCATTGACGGTCCAGATCGTCCTTGCCGAATATACTCTCTAGAGCAGCGATGCTTACAGCAGCCTGCATCATGCAAATGGTGAACAACGTCAGTAGCGGCATGCTTTCTGGTTTTCATACAGCGAATCTGTGACCCGCTGTGGTTCAAGCACTACTACTGACCCACCTGCACTTCCGACTGATCGGCTTCGAGAGTGGCCGCATCTGTGTAACCAGCGGTGACCGCGCTTCCAGCCCCAAGAGTTGTGCGCGCATCAGCAGAAGACTCTTTGAGCAATTGATAATAACCAAAATCAGTTGCTGCGATGCCGTCTCCAGTCATGTCCTGACTGCTATTGCTAGCAAGATTGCTAGCATTGGAAACAGAAGCATCTGTGACCATCGAACTAACGCCAGCTCCAATATCCATCCTCAATGCTGAGAAAACCACACCAGGCAACCGTACACCTGGTCAGTTCAACGACAAAGTACTGCAACGAGCATCAAATCCTCTGCATTGAACGCACGAGCGCTCCGACGGCAACTCGGATCATCAGCTCGATGGTTCAGATCCACGGACCATCACGGACGTCACGGTGGCAATTAGTAGGTATTCAAGTGCATATCCTCAGCGAGTTGGACCAAAATTATCAGTGCCAAGGATCTGACACGGTTCTACACACAGCTGTGGCGAAAGCCCCCGACGCATTATGCCATAGCTGAGATTGCTGTAAACCCCGCGCGTACGTACATACGTCGCGGCATACGACATCGACACTTCCGAGATGGTGGTTTATGTAGAAACAAGCCTGTTAGTGTGCATACTTGAGGTGACATAGCAGCAGCATGGACTATTACGTATGCAATAGGACGCGTACACGTATACGTGCGCACACGTCGTGATATCACTTTCGGTGAACGATTGAGGGTCCAGAGTCATCGTACTCCTGCTTTGAAATCCACATCTGTTGGAAGGTAGACAGCGACGCCAGAATCGAACCACCAATCCATACAGAATGCTTGCGCTCTGGGGGAGCGACGACTTTGATTTGCATAGTGGGAGGCACTAGCGCTTGCATTTCTTTGGTCATGCGTTCCTGAATGCCCGGAAGCATCGTGGTTCCTCCAGCCAAAATGATGTTGCCGAACAAACCTGCATGGAGATCGGCATCGCATTTGATGATCGATGCATACACCATGGAGTGTATGCCTTCGAAGGTGTCTCGACTGAGATAGACGGCGTCTGCTGAAGAAAACAACGTTTCCGGGCAGCTGATGCGATCTTCACCTCGGATTGTAATGATTTCCCCATCGGGCAGCTCATAGGTTTTGTCCGACGCCTCCTTCAACTCATCAGCGTAGTTGAGTGCCACGTAGCACACCTTTTCCTTGATGTCTCGTAAAATTTCGCGCTCCGCGGTGCTGGTGAGATTCAAGCGCCGTTCAGCCAGCCTTCGTCGAAGCTCAGACGTCACCTCTGCACCGGCCACGTTGAACCTTGTGATACCATCAGAAAGCGAGTAACCTTCGTAGATTGGTGTGCTGCACGATACTCCTTCACCGCAGTCCAACACAATTCCAGTGGTGCGGCCGGCTGAGTACAACGACAGAGTTCCAGGAGACGCGACATACAGACCAGGCACGCTGAAGTTTTCGAACATGATCTGGGTCAGCTTCTCGCGGTTGGCCTTCGGGTTCAATGGAGCCTCAGTCAACAAGACAGGATGCTCCTCGGGAACCACACGCAGCTCGTTGTAGAAAGTGTGATGCCAGATCTTCTCCATGTCGTCCCAGTTTGTCACGACACCGTGCTCGATGGGGTACTTAAGGGTTAGCATACCACGGTTGGCGAGGGCTTCGTCCCCCACGAATGTTGAATCTTGCGGCATTTTGGCCATGAGCCCATCAGGGCTCGGCCGACCCACCACCGCAGGGAAAGCTGTGCGGGGAGCATCATCACCACCAAAACCAGCCCGGCACATAGCAGACCCGTTGTCGATCACTACTGGATTCGAATTCTCGTTCATTGCTGTGGATGCGACGATTGACTTAAGACGCAGTGGCAGCGGTCGACTACTAAATTGAAGTGCACTGAGCCAATCGCCGCGCGCCCGAACTTGGAATCGAAATTTCCTTGCTCCGACGATCATCCGCCGGATTTGATAAGACTCTGAGTCGCATCAGCTCCGAAGTTGAAACTTGAGTCAGCTCAGACACTGGCATCATGATGATCATCAGAGACTCTGATCCATGACCATCGTTTGTATTCAAGAGCCATGTCATTTCTCGCAGTGTGCACCCAACAAATACGCTACACCATGCATGTCAACCCGCATCCCGTGCCGCTTAGTTCGATCCTGAACAACGTCCAGCTTGAGCTGCTTCAACCGTGCCCACTCGACCTTTTGCAATGTGTGAATGGCAAACCGAATGCCATTGAACGCCACTTGCGACCCCACGTAGCCTCGAAGGCGATCTCCCAGGCTTCCGTATTCTCGTGACTTCAAGTGAATTGGCCGCAGACCTTGTTCTTAATTCAGAGTGCGTGCTTATAGCGAAAACTCCCGGCACGGCAACCGGGCCCACGTGACCGGCATGACATTTGAATAGGACTCTTCCAAGGCTTAGGTTATGGGCGGCACCACGGCGCTCCGAGGCTAACAAATAACATGAGGCGACTTGAGCTGATCACTGAGCTTGATCGCGAAACAGCTGCCGGATGCTTTTTTGTTTTTTGCTGAAGCATGATCGACATGTGAATTCTGCCTGGCAGCGCGTGTGCCTGCGACCCTGCGCCTACTTGGACTTCAGTGGCGCATCTCGGTCGAGTAGTTGTCTGCCGCGCCGCACAAAATCAAGATCACTGATGATCAGCAACTGTGTGCGTAATGACTTGTACTGTGATGATATGTCGAACTTGGCCCTTGAATGCGGCCTGACCGCGTGGCACCACGGTCGAGGCTATCAGAGTCGACGTACGCGCAGTGAACGTGTCAGTCACAGTGCCGAACGTGTACCGACAATATTGAGCCACCGATCGCGAATCCGTGATTGTCATGATGACGTCGACCGGAATACAGTGTGGACAATCGGTCACAGTGAATCCCGGGCTGGTGACGCACGTCGCAAGCGAGTGACAGTGCCGATCATGCTGAATCGTGGCACAAGCCGCACAGCTGTGGCGCTGCTACTGTTTATGAGTATGTCCATCGGCACCGGGGCCCTGCAGCTGGCTACTGTGACAGCAAAGCTGCGTGCATTGGATGAGTTGACGAATCATGGCCACGGTCACAGTGACGAGCTCGAGCTCCAGACTTCGATGGACGCGACTGCACCGGAGATGTCAACCGATGTCAAGGCTGAGGATCAAACACATCTAACAGGTCCCGCCACAGTGACTTGTTCCGTTTGCATCAGCGGGTCCACCGGCCCTTGTTACGAGGCGAGCGCAAATCACAACGTTTACGTCACTTGCACTGACTATAACGTCGTAGTCGACGATACGGGCGGGGTCTCCAGAAGCGGCTACTCCATGTATTGCCTGGATACTGGAGATTTTCGCAGAGTTCCGTCATGCATCGATGTGGATGCGTACTGCGGCTCATTCTCGACCTGCAGCACTTGCGCTGGAACTAGTACCACCAATAGTGGCGTCTGCGCTTGGTGCAGCGCCAACGATCGGTGCATCGGCGCTCGACTCAACAAGCAGCTCCAACTGGTATCCAGTAGAGTCCTCCTGTGATCTTTCAGAACTTTGGAGTGTGAGGGATCGATGCCAAGTGGGTACACGATGCCAGAATCTTGATTGCTATGGCTGTACCTCAGATCCTCTTGGTGCGGTTGGTGCTCTTACCCCACCCGTACTAGTAAGCAAGGATCTTGCATGACAGCGACAGACTCTCGTACAGGCCCTTCGCCTAGCGCAGGAACTTGCCCACGTTGGAACGGCTTCTTGACTCAAACGAGTTCTTGCAGCAAACTGTGTTATCAGATGGGACCTTCTTGTTCGGAATGTATTCAGGAGGTTGGTCCGGATTGTAGTTGGTGCCCCGGAGAGGTGCGATCTCCTTGTCAGCCGAGGTTTCCTTCCACCGAACACACAATTGCGAATGAATCCTCGCCTCTGCGCGCTCAAACCACCCAGCCTGTGTGTTCTAGTTCATGCCCCGGCTGCTCAGTACTTATGCCGACAGACTGCAACGGATGCGTTAGGGCCCGCAACTGCGTCTTCGGTGTTTCGGCAAATTCAATTGGACAAGCTACACCCAATTTTGTGTGCGCGGATTTTGCTAATGCTTCAGGTTATAAAGTGGTGTATGAATGTGAAGAGTTGCACTATGGCGTCAGGAGTTCAGCTTTTGTCGTGCTCATCGCAGGGCTTATCGGGCTTATTCTAGGTATGTCGTTCATCGATCATCACTGTCGCTTCCTGCCATACCGAAAGGAGTCTGACTTTGAGCGTCGTACGTGTGTTTGCGTTATGGGATTATTTCAGTACTCCTTCTGTTCTACTTGCACTCCTTGTCATCGCGCAGCGGCTCGACATCAAAGCGCGACCTCTCGCAGGTATATGTTTTGGCGTCGTTGAATACTCTTTTCGGACTGTTTCTCATAAGCGGTTTACTATCGCAGTCCATCCAAGAACCGTTGCTGCCAGCGGCCGAAAGAGCCAGCAGTGAGGACGCTTTAGTACTCGGATCAAGAGCTTTTTCGTCCGCTGTACAGAACGGAGATGGAGCACCCAGTGTGCGAATATCTGGCCGCATCGAAGACGCGCGCTTGGTGCCGTTGCTCACGGACGGTGGCCAGAGGCAAGAAGCGCTTCAAATTCAAGGAAATAGCAAGGTGGCCGCGCTGCCCGAGCGCGTCGTCTTAAAAGAGGGTCCAAAAGCAACAGCAAACGAAGACCAAGAACGGAAGGACGCCAGTTCATCGTCGTGGCCGGCAAAGTATTCGGACCATGGACTTCTGGAGAACACACTCACGGAGGAGCAGTTGGCGACCCTGGCGGCCTTTTTCCATACAAAAGCCACCTTCCTGCTGCTGCTCAACCTTTCGCTACTTTGTGTTACCTCAGCCACAGCTGCCCTTCTTACGAAACCGGTTCCTCCCTTATCCCAAGACCCGCGTCTTTTCTCGATCATCCCGACCACTCTTGTGGCCACGATCGATTGGGTGTCTTTCGGAATATCGGCGGGACTTCTGTTGGTCGCTTTCACAGTCGCACGCTTCTGCGTAAACTTCTACTACAGCTGCGGCTGGGTCGACTCACAAGTTTTGGGCTACACGGCTGCCTTATCCTTCTTCTTTCAAATGCTTACTTTGGCACCGGCTTTCAACTTCGTCCTAAGTTTGCAGCGCCACATTATGGACCTGCTCTCGGCTTGTCTGCGTTATGGCGTACGATCCGAGGACACCACTCCCACCACACTATTTTACTTGTCCGTAGTGTTGGCGTGTATCAAGTTCATTCAAACTCTGGTGACCTACTACAAGATGCTGCACATTCCCTTCTACACGTCATTCACAGCCGACATGCCCTTGCCTGTGCTGCGCCAGATTCTGTACGACGAACACAACACCGGTGGCTTTCTCGGCCTTGTTCCGTTGTTCGGTCTTGGCCGCCACGTCCCATTCTTGGACTACCGTCTTCTGCATGGCTATAATACTCTGTCACGCAAGGAGGTCGCCGCTTATTTGTCATCGGTAGGTGCTGTGAGCGGCAATCTGTACGCTGCCGAACAAAGGGTGCCTGTCGAGCTGTCGGACAGAGACCAGCTAAAGTTCCCGAACACAGATGAGGCCAGTTCAGAGATATCCGATTCGGAAGACGTTGGGCTGCAACTTGACATCGACAAGAAGACGCGGGTTCGATTTTGCTGCTGTCGGTGCTCGTTTATGGGTCTCATTGGTGTGGCCACCGTGAGCTCGTTGCTGAACATCGTCCAAGTTATCTTTGTCGTCACCCAATATGTCGAACTCTTGAGAGTTTTTGCGGATGTCTGTCCCTTGCCGTCAACGGACTGACCGGGCCAAGAGCTAGTTACTTGTTTTCTTTTATTCATAATCACAGCCTGCTTGCAGGACAATTGGCTCAAAAACGTGAACATCCGTAAGGGTCGCAAGGGCACATAGGAAAGTCGGAGAACAGAAGTCACCGCTTCAGACATGTGCACACGGACGGAATCTCATGATATGTTCATAGACACTTGCGATGAACAATCGAGGGCCCAGACTCATCATACTCCTGTTTGGAGATCCACATTCGCTGGAACGTGGAAAGTGACGCCAGAATCGCACCACCAATCCATACAGAATACTTGCGCTCTGGGGGAGCAATGACCCTGATCTGCGTGGCGGCGGGCGCCAGCGCTTGCAGTTCTTTGGTCACGCGTTCCTGAATGCCCGGCAGCATCGTGGTTCCTCCAGCCAAAATGATGTTGCCAAACAAATCTTGATGGAGATCGGCATCGCATGTCATGATTGATGCATGCACCATGGAGTGTATGCCCTCATGGCATGGAGAAAACAACATTTCCGGGCAGTCCATGCGCTCATCACCGTGGATGGTGATAACTTCACCGTCAGGCAGCTCGTAGTTTTTGTCCGATGCCTCTTTCGACTCACTCGCGTAGTCCACTGCTATATAACACGCCTTTTCCTTAATGTTTCGCAGGATTTCTCGCTCCGCACTGCTTGTAAAATGCAAGCCCCGTTCAGCCAGCCGTCGTTGAAGATCGCGCTGGATTGCTGAACCAGCCACATTGGATCGTTTAGTGCCGTAATGAAGCCACCGACCTTCGTATATCGGGATGCTGCAAGACAGAGAGTGGCCGCAGTCCAACACGATGCCGGTGGCGCGCCCAGTCGCGTATAACGATAATTCTCCAGGAGACACGACATACAGACCAGGCACGCTGAAGTTTTCGAACATGATCTGGGTCAGCTTCTCGCGGTTGGCTTTAGGGTTCAATGGGGCCTCAGTCAACAAGACGGGATGCTCCTCAGGCGCCACGTGCAGCTCGTTGTAGAAGGCATGATGCCAGATCTTCTCCATGTCGTTCCAGTTCGTCACGATGCCCTGGTCAATGGGGTAGTCCAGGGTCAGGACACCACGCTTGGTCTGCGCCTCGTCACCAACGAAAGCTTTATCCTCCAGAGCTCTGGCCATCAGAGAATCGCGCCTCGGTCGACCCACGACCGATGAGAAAACGGCACGCGGAGCATCATCACCACCGAAGCCAGCCTTGCACATGGCAGACCCGTTGTCGATCACCACTGGCACTAAGTCGGTCATTCTGAGACGGTCGATTGGGAAATGCTCGCATAGCTGCTGGATGGCGCGCGTGAATTCGCGGGTCCTGGATTGGAGGCAATTTCGAGCCAGCCTGGGCAAATGTTGGGCATCGACGGCAGTTAGTGCCGCTAACGTCTGGTTAGGCCTAGTCTCTGAAATTGAATCAGCAGCGAAGCGACCATGGTACGACGTGCTTTCTCAGTGCCTTTCCAAGCTGCTGTCGCTCTATATCATCACCTGACATTCGTGACGTTGCTCCTGCTTTGATAGCTACCCCTTTCTTTGCTCCGGACCGCGCAAGGTCACCCCATGGTGGGTGTACTTGTCGTTGCCTGACGAATGGGCAGTCGTTGAGTTCAGATTGCGTATGTTGTTGGTTGCGTTTCGCAGTTGGTGGAGCTGAAGAACGGCGAGACGTATAATGGACAGCTAGTGGAATGTGATTCGTGGATGAACTTGCATCTGCGGCAAGTCATTTGCACGTCAAGAGTACGTCCACACCACCATGTTTGCGGAAAAGTGCATCGTTTCACAGCTTTGCGTTGTCGAGCGCAGGATGGCGACAAATTCTGGCAGATCCCGGAGATCTTCATCCGCGGCAATACCGTAAAGTATCTGCGCATACCGCCAGAGGTAACACTGCGTTCCGTGCTTTGCTAACACACGAGCAGTGATCTTACATTGTTTTTTTATTTTCGTAGGTTCTCGACAAAGTAAAGGAAGACGCGACAGCGTTCGGTTCGTGGATAGTGTTTGATTGCGATCATTCTGGCGTGTGTGCTTAGCGCGTGTGGGTGCTGCAAATGGTAGCTCGCAAAGACAAGTCTATCATGGTTCGAGGTCGAGGTCGCGGCCGTGGCGGCAGCGACCGCGGCGGCCGGGGAGCAGGACCAGCAGGTATTGTACCTTGTCGCCCCCCTAAATCCCATCTGTTGTTATGATAATGCGATCGTTATCATTTTGTCTTGAACGATGCTATCCATCCTTCAGCCTGCTGTGACTTCGCAATGGTTCCTGTTACCCTACCCGTATTGATCGCCCTTGATGCCGCAGGTGCAGATCGTGGAGGGCGAGGTCGTGGCGGTGC